>Ga0181590_10004299_pt1 | contig 11866 bp, 9 predicted proteins | sample 071ome_34_FD_132446 | JGI IMG/M metagenome (GOLD analysis project Ga0181590, IMG submission 132446) | Coastal salt marsh microbial communities from the Groves Creek Marsh, Skidaway Island, Georgia - 071411BT metaG (megahit assembly) | ecosystem: Environmental > Aquatic > Marine > Intertidal zone... | reverse complement strand
GGCAGGGGGCAAATGCCGTCCTTTGCCTCCTTTAGCCAACTGGAAAAACGAGCCGTCATCAGCTTCCTGCTGGGGGAAGGCAAGGAAGAGACCATTCAGACCGCCGACCTGAACCTCAGCTATGCCTCAGAAGTCCCGGTGGTCACCACAGGCCATCATGACTGGAGAGATCCCGATGGGTATCCAGTCAATGCTCGTCCATGGGGAACCCTCAATGCTGTTGACCTCGATAGCGGGCAGATCAAATGGCAAGTGGCTCTGGGCACCTATCCTGCTCTTGAAAAAGCCGGTCATGGACCGACCGGCACCTTCAACATTGGAGGACCCGTCGTCACAGCCGGTGGCCTGGTGTTCATTGGTGCAGCCATGGACGAACGTTTCCATGCCTATGATGTGGCAACCGGAGCCCTGCTTTGGGAATACCAGATGGATTTTGGCGGTTACGCAAGCCCAGCAACCTTTGAAGTCGAGGGACGCCAATTTGTGGTGATCGCAGCCGGAGGTGGTGGTAAACCTGGAACCAAGCAAGGGGATGCCTACTATTGTTTTGCCCTGCCATGAAAACATCCAGTCTTCCGAGCAAAGCGCGCTCCAGTATCGCAAGAAGCTTGAGGTATTTACTGCAACTTTTCGTAGGACTCCTCCTCCTGAGCCTGACTGCAGCCGCTTTCCTATGGCGTTATTACCACCCATCGGTGCAACGCACCGATGGGATTGTCTATGGAACACGTCATGGTCATGACCTGACCATGGATATCATTCGACCTGCAAAAGGTGCCAATGGGCTGGCGGTAGCCTTCATGGTCAGTGGCGGCTGGAAATCAGCCCCTCCCGGGTCCACACCCGTCTGGATGATGGCCCCATTACTGCGAAGAGGCTACACCGTCTTTGCCATCAGTCACCTGTCTCAACCCGAGTCCACCGTCATGGAAATCATTGAAGACATGCAGAAAGGGGTGCGCCATGTCAGGCATCACGCTGAGGCTTATCGCATTGACCCCCAGCGCATCGGGATCACAGGCGGCAGCGCAGGAGGACACTTGAGTCTCATGCTGGCCACAACAGGCGGACCCGGAAACCCAGGAGCTCAGGATCCCGTCGATCGCGCATCCAGTGCGGTTCAGGCCGTTGCCATCTTCTACCCAGTCACCGACTTGCTTAATCTGGGAGACTCCACGGAAAACCCCGGGGACGGCGGGCCACCCAAAAGCTATGTCAAGGCGTTTGGACCCCAGTCGACCGATCCAGATCAATGGGCCATCATCGGGCGTGCCACCTCACCCATTTACCACATCCATGCCGACATGGCTCCTATCCTGATTCATCATGGAGACGCCGATACGCTCACGCCGCTGGAGCAGTCCCAGTGGTTTGTGGACCAAGCCCTTGCCAAGGGCTGCGATATCAAGCTCACCGTCGTTGGAGGAGTGGGTCACGGCTGGCCATCCATGTTCCTGGATCTCGAAGACTTTGGCCGGTGGTTTGACCGGCATTTGGTCATTGGCCAGCCACAAGGGCTTTCTACCCATCATTGAATCGACCCTGCGGGGCGCGAGGAGGCTTTGAGTGCCTCATCAAAGGCCATCATGGCCTCCCTCATCGCCTCAACCCGATCAGGATAACGTTCGGCCAGGTTGATTGATTCAGCCAAATCATCTTCCAGATTATAAAGCTCTACTTCCTGATGGAGACGAAGTTTCCAGGGTCCGCGGCGCATGGCCTCAAGCTGGCGACCGCGATAGTAGAAGAAGTGATCGCGTGGTACGCCATCGCCTGTGACCACCCCACCTTTGAGGAGATCAAGCACATTCACACCATCAAGGGTGCGAGCCCTGGGCAAAGACGCCCCTGCAAGCCCTGCAAGGGTAGGGAAAAGATCTAAAGAGGCCACAATCTGAGAACAGGTTGATCCAGCGGGGATGACTCCTGGCCAACGCATCAGGCAGGGAACCCGCATCCCTCCTTCATAGGTTTGAAACTTGAACCCTCGCAATGGCAGGGCAGAACCACCGTGGCCATTTTTAAGGTTCCAAGGCCCGTTATCCGAGGTGTAAATGACCAGGGTGTCCTCTTCGAGATCAAGGCGTTTGAGCTCAGAAAGAATCAAGCCGACCCCTGCATCCAGTTCTTCGATGGTGTCGCCGTAAAAACCTCCTGCACTCCTGCCTCGAAAGCGAGGGCTGGCGGCCAGGGGGATGTGGGGCATGGTGTGGGGGAGGTATAGAAAGAAAGGTCTTTGCCGATTGGCCTGCATAAAAGCAATGGCCTCGCGGGTGTATCGCTGGGTCAGGGTAGTCTGGTCACAAGGGTATTCAATCACTTCCTCGTCGCGCATCAGAGGGACCCAATTTTTCTTTGGTGCTTGGCTGAGCATCCTTTCACGGGTCATCCCTTCTCGCCAACGCACGGTTTGGGCGAGCTGGGCTTTGGGATCAATCGTCATGTCATTGCTGTAGGGAATGCCTAGATAATGATCGAAACCCTGCCGTGTTGGCAGGAATGAGGGGTGATGCCCCAGGTGCCACTTGCCAATGCAGGCGGTGGCATAACCCACTGATTGAAGTAGGTCGGCCAGGGTCACCTCATCAGGATGGAGGCCAATGCTATCTCTTGGAAAGAGCACCCCCGGGATATTCACCCGATTCGGATAGCACCCAGTCAACAAGGCGGCTCGCGAGGGAGAGCACACAGAATTACCTGAGTAGAAATCGGTGAATCGCATGCCATCCCTGGCCAGTTGATCTAAGAAGGGTGTCTTGATGGAGGGAGATCCATAGCAACCAAGATCCTGATAGCCCTGATCATCGGTCATAATCAGGATGATGTTGGGTGGGCGATTCCCCGCGCAGATTGAGAAAACAAGACTCAGGCACCAGCCCCAGAGGGCCCAATGCAACGCGATGCGGCAACAGTTGGCTTGCAGTCTCATGACCCTTTAATCTCCTTGGTGAAGATTAGTATTTGCCCACCTCGCGATCGCGACCGCAATCCAGCGCCTTGGCCATTTCCTGAGCCTTGGAAAGCATCATGCCTGCCTCGCTGGCTACGGCAATGAATTGAAAGCCTTCCTCTCGTCGTTGGAGAGCCGCCTCCACGCTGGCCACATGGATACCGGAGGCTACCCCATGTTTTTTGCCCACCGCCTGGAGGTGGTTCAGGGCGTCCACGAACTCCTTGTCATCACTATCCCAACCCGGTTTCTTGCCCATCGACTTGAGCAGGTCATTGGGGCCGATGAAAAAAGCATCCACGCCAGGGACACTCAGGATCGCCTCCGCATTCTCAATCGCCTTGATATGCTCCAATTGGAGAACAAGCAGGATTTCTTCGTTGGCGCGTTCATAGTAGGTTGCCGGGTCGGTCTGAAAACTCACCGCATGAAGCATGCCTCCGACTGAGCGTGAACCCATGGGAGCGTAGAAAGTGGCATCGACCGCCAGCTCCGCATCCTCCTTGGTGCATACCATTGGAAGGATGACTCCCCAGCCACCATTGTCCAAAACCCGCTTGATGTTCTCACCCGTATTCCATGCTGGACGAGCCAGCGGTACCGTGTTGGCCGAGGCAATGGCCGAGTAGCACAGGGAAGCGGTTTCCACCCCGATGGGCATGTGCTCAATATTGAGATTGAGCCAGTCAAACCCGACCTGGGCCATAAGGGTGGCAGTGGTAGGATCGGGAAGCGATAGCCAGGTTCCGATGCTGGCTTCACCGCGCTTGAGTTTGGCTTTGACGTGATTGGTTTTCATAGGCGGGATTCAGGCTGAGGGTTTGGTAGCTCGCAATTGAGGTTGATTCAGCACCTCTGGATTGACCAGCAGACGAGGCGTTCGACCTTCCATGAGATCCACAATCGCCTCGGCCGCAGCCATGCTGATACGCTCCCCGGTTTCGAAGCTGCTGGAGGCTTGATGAGGGGACATCAAAAGGTTGGGGGTCGAACGAAAAGGGTGGTCTGAAGGAAGGGGCTCCTGCACATAGGCATCCAGTGCCGCTCCAGCAATCCATCCCTCCTTAAGGGCCTGAACCAGGGGCGCCTCTTGCACATGGCCCCCTCGGGCCGTATTGACCAGCAGGGCTCCTGGTTTCATTTTTTTGAGCTCGGCCTCACCGATCATGCCCTGATTGGCCTCATTCAAGGCAGCATGAATCGTCACAAAATCGCTTTGGGCGAGGAGGGTGTCCAAGTCAACAAACTCCACCCCCATGGCCTCGGCCTCTGGGTGCGGTTGCACATCAAAGGCGATGCGCTTCATGTCAAAACCCCCAGCACGTTTGGCTACCGCTCGGCCAATGCGGCCGCAGCCAATGATGCCTAGAGTCTTCCCACACAAATCCACCCCCCATTCTGCCTGCCATCCTCCTTCACGCATGGTCTGATGCACGCTGTAAGTTCGGCGGGCCATGGTAAGCAGGAGCGCAAAAGCGTAATCTGCTACCGCCTCATCCAGAAGCCCTGGGGTGTAGGCCACTGGAATGCCTGCCTGGGTCGCATCGTCGATCTTGATGGAATCATAGCCTACCCCCCAGCGTGAAAGGATTTTGAGCTGGCTAGCTTCGGGCGAGGCGAAAACAGTCGCATCGTAGGCATCAGGGCTGCAAAGCACCGCATCCTGGCCCTTGAGCTGCTCGAGCAGTTCGTTTCCCTTGAGCGGTCCCCACTTGGGAGGGATGGTGACCTGACAACCCTTGGATTCTAGGAAAGCCACGGCTGGCTTGCCAACGACAGCAAAGGTTCTTGCAGTGATTAATACGTTCCAGGACATGAGGCAGAGGAGTTTACTCTTCCGGGCAAAGGCTTCAAGACCCCATTGTGCCTGCGCGATTCGAAGCGGGTTCAGACCAGCTCATTGACAGCTCGGGGGGCTGGGATAGAGTGGCCTACAGATGGCTAGGACCAAGAGGGAAAACAAGATCCAACTGCGGGGGGTGCGTGAGAACAATCTCAAGCAATTCGATTTGGACCTTCCTTTAGGCAAGCTCATCGTCATCACCGGCCTAAGTGGTTCTGGTAAGAGCTCGCTTGCCTTCGACACCCTCTATGCAGAGGGCCAAAGGCGATACATCGAAACCTTTACCCCGTATGCGCGTCAATTTTTTGATCGCATGGATAAACCCAAGGTGGACCGTATCGAGGGAATCCCTCCAGCAATCGCCATCGAACAACGCAACTCAGTCAAGACCACACGATCCACAATCGGCACGATGACCGAACTGTGTGATCATGCGAAAAACCTCTGGGCCAACAAGGCCTCGCTGTTCTGCCATCAATGCGGCGCCGCCGTGGAATGCGAAGACCCATCTGATATTTGGCAAACCTGGTCACAAGCCCATCAGAACCAGACCGCCATCATGACCTTCGACCTGCCCACAAGTGAGAAATTAGGCATCGAAGATTCACTCCAACTTCTGAAGCAGCAAGGCTACCGCCGACTCCTGATTGATGAGCAACCTGTTTTGGTAGAGGACAGCCTCGAGATGCTAACCCAGGCGATGCCCCCTTATCTGCGGGTCATCCAAGATCGCATCCGAATCCACCTGCCCAATCGAGCACGCTTCCTTGAGGCTTGCGAGACGGCCTATCGCTTCGGCAAGGGGCATCTCATGATCCATGTCCTGGACAAGGACAGTGGCCTGACCACCAGCTCACAGGCGCACTCACAAACTCGACACTGTGCTGCCTGCAACCTGGATTACCGCGAACCTGTCGCCTCCTTGTTCAGTTTCAATCACCCTACCGGAGCTTGCCCAGAGTGTCGTGGCTTCGGCCGGATCATCACCATCGATTACCAATCAGCCATCCCCGATACCCGCCTCAGCCTGGAGGCAGGAGCTGTGAAACCCTGGCAAACCGGACAAGGACTGGCATGCCAGCAGGACCTCATGGCCTTCTGCCGTAAGCGAAAAGTTCCTACCAAGCTACCCTTTGAGAAGATGAATCCAGCCCATCAGGACTGGGTGTTGCACGGGGATCCAGATTACGGCTCGGACCCAGAACATCAGTGGCCCGCAGCCTGGTATGGGATCAAAGGCTATTTTGACTGGCTGGAATCCAAGTCCTACAAGATGCACGTGAGGGTCATGCTATCCCGTTATCGATCCTACAAGTTGTGTCCAGCCTGCCAGGGTTCAAGACTGCAACCCGAGGCATTGAATTTTCGTATGCCGCAGGTGAGCGAACCGAACACCTGGCTGAGCTTGCCTGCGTTCTACTCCTTGTCATTGGACCAGGCATTGGCATTGGTCGGTGACTGGATTGCAGCCTTCAAGCCCAAGCCCAATGAACCGCTGGGAATGGTTCTTGAAGAGATGGAGGCACGTTTGAAGTTCATGGTCGAGGTAGGCCTGGAATACCTCAGCCTGGATCGCCCCACTCGCAGTCTTTCCGGTGGCGAAACCGAGCGAGTCAACCTCACCCGTTGTCTGGGCAGCCGCCTGGTTCACACACTCTATGTGCTGGATGAACCCAGTGTGGGCCTGCATCCACGCGATACCAATCGGCTCATCAACTTGCTCAAGGCACTGCGAGATCATGGTAATACCGTTGTGGTTGTCGAACACGAATCGAACATGATGGAGGCAGCCGATGAAATCATCGATATAGGTCCAGGCCATGGCAAGGAAGGAGGGCACATCGTTTTTCAGGGACCACCATCTAGGCTTCGAAAACACCCCACTTCCCTCACTGGGCTTTACCTGGGAGGGCGGCGCAAGATCGAAGCCTTTCGGGGCCGATCCCCGGCAAAGAAAAAAACCGCAGGATGGCTGCGTCTGCAGGGAGCCCAGCGCTTCAATCTCAAAGAAGTTTCGGTGGATATCCCACTTCACTGCCTGGTTTGCGTCACAGGGGTCAGTGGTTCGGGAAAAACCACCTTGATTCGCGAGGTATTGATCCCCCTGCTCAAAGAGACGCTCAACTCAGACCTGACCCAGGAGAAGAGTTTCGAGGACGACAGTCAGGAGCAGGATCAAGGGAAGGTTGATGAGCCTACCCAGGCAAAACTCCGTGGGGCTGAGAGCATCGACCAGACAGTGATGGTGGATCAGTCAGCCATTGGCCGTACACCCCGATCCAATCCGGCCGTCTATATCGGTGCATTCGATGCCATCCGTCAGCTTTATGCCGGAAGCACAGCTGCCAAGGAGAGGGGATTTGCTGCCGGGCATTTCAGCTTCAACGCCAAGGCAGGCCAATGCCAGCACTGCAAGGGAGTCGGGTTTGAAAAAATCGAAATGCAATTCCTGAGCGATGTCTTCATCCGTTGTGAAGAGTGTCAAGGCAAGCGCTACCGTCCTAACGTGCTGGAGGTGACCCTATCCTCGGGAGAATCAGTCTCTTCCCAAGGTGAATGGAGCATTGCTGACCTGCTCGAGGCGACCATAGACGAGGCCATTACATGGCTGGAGGGCTGGAACGAGTCACGACCCGCCCAGAAGGCAAAGGAAGCACTTCAGTGGCTGACCCGTGCGGGGTTGGGCTACCTTCAGGTCGGTCAGCCCATTCATACCCTGAGCGGCGGGGAGAGCCAGCGCCTGAAGCTAGTCAAGCATTTGGCCTCCTTGTCCAGCCATAGGCAGCAGGATCAGCATTGCCTGTATGTGTTCGACGAACCCACCACCGGGCTTCATTTCGAGGATGTCAAAGTCCTGCTTGAGCTATTTCAACATCTGGTGGATAGCGGTCACTCGGTCATCATGATCGAACATCATGTCGATGTGATTCGCAGTGCCGACTGGGTCATTGATTTGGGACCAGAAGGCGGCGAGCGAGGGGGTAGCTTGGTTGCCTGTGGACCGCCCAGCGCCATCATGGACTGTGAGGCAAGTCACACCGGCCGTGCCTTACGCCAGTCCCTCTAGATTCCCATCTAGTTGGGGGGCATCAAATGGCCGACGTAACCTCGGCCCATAAGCAACTCATACGCCTGGCTCACTTCGGTGGGCACCTCTTGCGGGATCTGGTAGCCCAGGGCGGGATAGGTCAGGATTCGCTGGAGATCCCCAACCATCACCTCGGTAATCATTTTGGGAGAGATCCCCTCCTGACAATAGGCATCAAAGTCCAACTGAGGTGAAGTGACCTGCCAGGTAATTTCCGGCCACTGGCAGCAGAGAGATGCCCAGGCCCTGCGCTCCATGTGGGGCTTTTGAACGGCGACAGCCCGGCTGACCTCCCAACCCTGCTGCTTGAGGAGGGTTTTTGAAAAAGCGATGTTTTCTCCTGTATTACTTGCTCTAGGTTCCTTGAGGATGCAACTCTCAGGCACCCCACAGGCCATGGCACGTTCGGCAATCAGTTCGGCTTCCGGGCGTTCAAAATGCCCACGTGTCCAGTTACCATAGCCCCCAGTAAAACAAAGACGCTTGGAAACAGACTGACGGTAGAGCTCGGCGGCGCGATCTCCAACGCGCAGATCATGACTTCCCAGCACCAGAATGAGATCGGCTGCGCCCACCGGTTGATCCAGCCGGTGGTAGTGCCAAAGCTTCAGGGCAGCCTGCCTGATGCTTTCGTCCCAGGGAAGATGATCTGTGGACACCTTGGCATCACCTCCGTTTGCGCCTCAGGAGGCTACCTCCTCGTCGCTTGGGCTTCCAAGAGCGGCCTGCGTTACCCAGTGTGGACCGAACCTTGGGCTCGGTGGAACGCGGTTCAAGCCCCTCGATTAAATCACGATGCAGCTTCTGACCTGTCATGCGCTCGATACTCACCAGAGCATCCCAGTCCTTGCGACACACCAGTGATATGGCCGTACCGCTGGCATCCGCACGACCGGTTCGGCCGATACGATGGATGTAATCCTCGGCCGTTGTGGGCAAGTCGAAGTTGAACACGTGGCTCAGGTTTTTGAAGTCCAAACCACGAGCGGCGATGTCGGTTGCCACCAATAGCTTGATCTTACCCCGGTGCATCTTGTCCATGGTCTGTTTGCGCGCAGACTGTTTGAGATCTCCGTGCAACACGGCCACATCATTTCCCTGCCGCTGCAGGTGGCTCACCAGCGCATCAGCCCCCCGCTTGGTAGCCGTGAAAATCACTGCCTGGGTTACATCCTCAGTCTTGACATAATGGGCCAGCAGGTGGTGCTTGTGAGTGGCGTCATCAGCCCAGTGAATACGTTGTTCAATCTGCTCGTGCCTCTTGACATTGCTGGTGAGCTGAATCGACTCAGGATCCTTCAGGAAGGACTGCGCCATGCGCAGCACAGGCCCCTCAAGAGTCGCGCTGAAGAGTAAGGTTTGACGCTCTTCGGGGACGGCACCCACGATCCGGCGAATGTCCCCGATAAATCCCATATCCAGCATGCGATCTGCCTCATCCAGAACCAGGAATTCCAACCTGGAAAAATCGAGGCGACCCTGACCCATGTGGTCCAGCAGGCGACCTGGGGTAGCAATGAGTACATCGACTGGTCGTTTGAGCATTTGGATCTGAGGCCCGTAGGCCACCCCGCCCACCAGTGAGCCTTGAGGACACTTGATGAATTGACTGAAAGCGGTGACATCCTTTTCGACCTGCTGGGCGAGTTCTCTGGTGGGAGCGACCACCAGGCACCTTGGACCCATGCTTTTTTTGACCGGCTGGCGTTGCAGGAGTTGATGCAGGATAGGCAACACAAAGGCTGCGGTCTTACCTGTTCCGGTCTGGGCCGAGCCCATGAGATCTTCCCCATCCAGGATGACCGGTATGGCCTGCTGTTGGATGGGAGTGGGTTCTTGGAAGCCACAGGCCTCCACTGCCTTGAGAAGGCGTTGGTCGAGTTTGAGATGTTCGAATGACATGACTTAAGCGTGCACGTTGGCTAGCTCGGACTCCCCTGGATGGGGAGACGCATCAAAGACGAGCTTGGAACCAGCGGGAGCACGGGCAGGGAGGTCATGGCTAGAACTCTCTTTGCAGATGCCCAGGTCTGCCTTTGTGACAAGTCAATGACTTGTCTTGGCTGCCTCAGGAATCGAAATAAGGTGGAGGCAGTAAGCTCTCTAATGATGTGAGCGATGAGGCATAGGTGCGCCAGGCTCCCACAAAAAGCAAGCGAAAAAAGCGAACAAGGCTGGCATGAAAAAGCCGGATCTCCCATCTTGAAGCCATGAATCATCCATCCCGGGCAGCTTCCACAGCCATCATCCTGGTGGAACCTTCCCATCCAGGAAACATTGGCGCCGTCGCCAGGACCATGAGTAACATGGGTGCTTCGGATCTGCGGCTGGTGCGCCCTGCCAATCATTTGGAACCAGCATCCCTTGAGCGGGCCACGCCAAAAGCCGAACCCTTGCTTCAGCAAGCCCGTGTGTTTGACAACCTAGAGGCTGCCATTGCCGATCTGGAGCGGGTTTACGCAACGACTGCGAGGGAACGATCTCGTCACGATCGGGTGATCTCCCTGCCATCCATCATGGATGACTGGCCTGCCAGCCCATGCCGCTGCGGCCTGGTTTTCGGCCGAGAAAGCAGTGGCTTGAAAAACCAAGAGCTCGATCTGTGCAGCCGTCTGGTCCGCATCCCAACCTTCGGGGAAGTGGCCTCATTGAATCTTTCACATGCGGTCATGGTCATGCTTTATGAGATCAATCGCATGGAGGCTGAGGGACCAGGGACCGACCTGCAGCCGGACCCGCCTGCACCCGTCGAGGCCATCCATGGCCTCTTAGATCACCTGAAGGAATCCATCACCCTAACAGGTTTCCTTCGACCCCATCAGGAGGTGGAAATCATGCAGCGCTTTGCCAATTTCTTTGCTAAGGCCAACCCCACCAATCTGGAAGTCAGGATGTGGCGAGGGGTCTTCCATCGAATCGATCTGAAGCTATCCCGGCAAGTTTCCGAGAGTGAGGAAGCATGATCTCAAGGCAAGCACCCTGCCTGCCCTAACTCCTAAGCCCACAGTCAAGACAGTTGCTGAAGGCAGTCTGGCAGGTCAGCAAGCGTCCAGCCCTCGAGCAGGAGGGTTTTGGCTCTGGAAGCATGACCATGCGTGATCCGTATCCGTGACTTGGAAAGGCCCAGATATTCGGCGAGAAAAGCAATCAGGCGTTCATTGGCAGCAGCGTCCACTGGTGGGGCCGCAATCCGTAGCTTGAGCCGATCGCCATGGAGCCCGACCCAGGCATCTTGACTGGCTCGAGGCTGGACCCGCACCCGAAGCAAGACGCCATCCTTGTTCCATGACACACAGGCCAGAGGAGGAGGCTCGGGCATAGCAATCAAGACCCTGGAGGTGACACCAAGGCCCGCCTGCTAGGCGGGTTGGCATGAGCCGCGCGGTAAAAAACCTTGTGCTTTGCCAAGAGCCGCTGGAGTTCGCTGATGGGGGTCGGGTGATCCTCCACCCGAAGATCGATGTAACGATCATTGGAAGACCCATACCCTGCCTTATCCCGTACCACGAGCAAGGCCGCTGATTGCCTGCCACGCTTATCACCCCCAGCGGACTGGCCGGCTTCCAGAGCCGCCATCAAGGCATCCGCTAGTTCCGTGCCAGGCTTGGCTCGTTGCTTGAGGAAGGCCTCGGCCATGGCCTCGACCACTGCCTGACCCGCCAGGAGATTTCCCTGAGCTGCAAAATGTTCTCCAACCACCTGACCTGCCCAGTCGTGACAACCTTCACCCGTGAAGGCGGCTGCCCGCCCACTCGCGTCTACCAGTCCGAGCTGTCGGGTAGCTCGCTCTCCATCCTCTGCAGTCAGCCGCTCCAGCACCTCCCTTGCGGGAAGCCCCAGCTCAAGCAGCTCAAGGCCTTTTGGCCCGTAGGTGACATTGGCGTAACTCTGGGTGGCAATCGCCCCGACCCCAGCCTTGGCCCAGGGCACCACCGACCCCACTCCAAAAAATTTGCTCTGGACAGCCACACCCAAGTCGCCCGTC
>Ga0181590_10004292_pt1 | contig 11879 bp, 16 predicted proteins | sample 071ome_34_FD_132446 | JGI IMG/M metagenome (GOLD analysis project Ga0181590, IMG submission 132446) | Coastal salt marsh microbial communities from the Groves Creek Marsh, Skidaway Island, Georgia - 071411BT metaG (megahit assembly) | ecosystem: Environmental > Aquatic > Marine > Intertidal... | reverse complement strand
TGGTACTTCCCAACTTTTGCTTAGTGATTGAATAGGTGCAATATCACCTACATCACCATGTAGTGTCCAAAAACCTGCGGCTAGTTCTGAGAAATTATCAGTACTACCAACACAGCCACCGACTTTGTGTGCAAGGTTATACAATGTGAGCATTCTTAATCTTGCTCTTATATTACCTTGTCTTTGTAGTCCTCTATATGTAGAATCAAACTCTCCTAAATAATCTTGGACTGAATCAAAAATATTACTTAAATCGAAAGAATGACTTTCTAATCTAAGTGCGTCTATATTTTCTTCACCTCTTGTTGTTTCATCTGTTTTTTGATGAATAGGTAAAGTAACACCATGTACTGTCCAACCGGCTTGTTTGAATAAAGCGGCAGTTAAGGCACTGTCCACTCCTCCACTCATTCCTATTACAACGTCACTGATATTATGTTTTGTACTATAGTCGCTTAAATTATCAACTAACTTTTCTGTCACAGACGTTAAAGTTGGTGTATTTGGATATACTCCAGAATCGATAAATCTTTCTAGTTTTTGTATAAACCAATCATCAACAGGTTCTCCTGCTCCAGGTGTGATGTCTAAAACATCATCTATTCGTAAACTCACTCTGTACCTCCTGTGGTGTTCTCCATTGAATCATTGCACCTATTTTGTTTCTATCAATATTGTTTTGTCTCCAATATTTTAAATCTTTAACAACTGTACCATCATCCAATCTAAAAAATGTGCTGTTTTTTTTTCGTTTGCCTTTAACAAACAAAGTTAACGCATGACCTCCTTCAGGGATTTCAACTCTGTGGAAATTATTGTGGTCTCTGAATGCAAACCATCCTGGGCCTCGCCACTTCCTTTCCTTGCCTCTACATTCATAGTATCCTCCCGACAGTACAAATGTAAAATAACCCCAAGGGTGATTATGTTCTATAGGCAAATCACTGCCTTCAAACAAATTTAAACAAACTCTACTATCACTATACACTCCAGCAACGCCTTGTATTAGTTTAGGTCCTAAAAAATAAACCCTATGCAAATACTGTTGACCAGTAAAAATATTTGTCAACGATTCTAGTCCATGCTTTTGTGCAAGTTTCCAAAAGAGTTGTTTCATGCTTTTATTTATCGTATTAAAACATACTTTAATTATTTTTTAGTCAAAAAAAGACCCAGGGCTTAATCTGGGTCTGAAATAATACTCTTATAGATAATCTACTGTTATATTTTTTCTATTTGTTGGAAAAGTCAAATGCTCTTTAAGGTGATGCTGTCTACGAGGTTTACTAGAATCTGGATATCCAACGCCCATTAATAACATAGGCTTATGTTCGATACCTAAAAGTCGTTGAATCTCGTCTTTGTTACAACAACTGCAACATCCTGTGCTGTATCCTAACAATGCACTGGTCATGTTAACGTAACCAGCCGCTACTCCTAACGCCTGATGCATGTCTGTTTCCATAACTTCTTTTGTATCATACAAATCTGTTTTTGTTTTTGCATCATCGTAATCGAAGTCTTTTGCAAACACTATTAATAAATTTGCTAGAGTTTGTGGATTAGTTGTAACCCTGTCACCTTTTAAGGACTTACCACCCCGATGTCCGTCTTTAATTAAAAATCCGGATGTTTGTCTATGCACTGCTTCAATCGTTTTTCTATCTGTGATAAAATAAGGTTTGAAGAAAGTCACGTTCTGCTTACTTGGGGCACCAATAACTGCTTGTTCAATTACTGCAAGGTCTTCGGCCGGAATAGACTTTGAAGTGTCCCAATTACGTTGAACGTGTTGACTTTTGTGTATTGCTTTTACTAAAAGGTTTTTAAACATGTTTATCTCCTATACTAATATAGTATAAACATATTTATCAAAATTCGTATAATACGGCCCGTTGCTGAATGTTATTTGTTTCTAATTTTATTATTGGTATCTGTGGCTTTTTTAAGAACACTTAGTTTGACATTTTTAGACTCAGCATATTTTAATAATGCTTGTGTGTCTTTGGGAAAACAATGACCGCCAAAACCAAAGTCACCATCTGGCCCTGGTACTTTCATATGGCTCCCACCTATGCGTTCATCTCTGCTTAACATGTCTGTGAACTGTTCCCATCCTACAGCACTACTACCGCTTTTATGCAACTTATAAAGTTCATTAAAGAATACTACTTTGGTTGCTAACCAACTGTTAATTGTGTATTTCAATAAACTTGCTGTAGTTAAATCTACTTTGAATGTAGGCACAATTCTAACTGAACTATGTCTTAGGTATGCTTTTTCTACTACTTCACAATCTTTCCATTTACCACCGAACACTTGAAATGGAGGATTTTTGAAATCTTCATTTGCATTTGCTTCTGTAAGAAATTCTGGATTGTAAACAATTTTTAAATCGAACTCACGTTTGAACTCATGTAAGTAATCAGGAATAATTGTACTCTTAACAACTACAACACCTTTGTAGTCTCTCATAGATAGTTCTATTAGTACATCTTTTACAATATTAGTATCACAACTACCATCTTCTGCAACTGGAGTAGGAACACAAATAAATGTTACCGAAGGATTAAACTCAACTAATTCTTCTATTGTATTGTTATTGTGTTTAGGGTCTACAATAAACTGCTCAACGTTTTTATCAAAGCCATTATCAACTGCTGAGCCTACAAAACCTTTACCTATGATGCCTAACTTCATATTTTGCCTTTAATTCGTTCTAGTAAATATATGTCTTCGTAGTCCGGGTCATCTACATATTCGGGTGCTTTAAGAATTGCTTGATCGACTCTCATCTTAATATCCCATAACCTTTTCTTCATATCGGAACCTGTCCATCCATCATTGCGTGGATTGAGCATTTCATATTCTAATTCCCATATGATGTGCTTTGCTTTTTCACTGTCTGGTATAATCATTCCCTTCTCATTATAATACACACGTTCATTGTGTGCATTTCCTTTTGTTACCATGCTTCAACGGCTTTTATATTAGTAGGCAAACCTTCAATACTTTCTAACAAGTCAAGTTCGAAATCTTCTGGTGTGTTTGCTACTCCGCCGAATGTTGCCCAACCATTATCTATTACTAAACTAAAGTCACTCGCTTTAGAATTACTTATAGCCTTTAGTGTATCTCCTTCCGGCATTGGTACTGTAACTGTGTATCTTGTCATTACTCACCTACCTGCATATTTTCAAATATTGTATTGTGTGTTTGTTTACCACTTACCTGCACAAATGTTGTACATTTACTTAATTGCTTTAAAGACTTAGCACCAACATAAGTACAACCACTACGCAAGCCTCCCAATACGTCTGTGACCACATTACTGACTGGACCTTTGTAAGGAACTTGTACAACTCTTCCTTCACTTGTTCTATGATTTTGTACACCGCCTGTCTCCTTTTGTGCTACTGTTGTGCTACTACCAAAAAATTCAACAAATTGTTTTTGAACTTTTTTACCTATGCCTGCACTTGTGGCATGTGCTTGTTCATTTGTAATAAATGTTTTTTCAATTACTTCACCGCCGCCCTCATCTGTGCCAGCCATCATTCCTCCTAGCATCACAAAGTCTGCTCCGGCACCAAATGCCTTAACTACATCTCCAGGATTACTACAACCGCCATCAGCAATGATGTGTCCGCCAAGACCATGAGCGGCATCCATGCACTCAATGACGGCGGATAGTTGAGGATACCCAACGCCAGTCTTAACACGAGTAGTACAAACACTACCAGGCCCGATACCAACTTTAACAATGTCTGCTCCTTTGAGGAGTAACTCCTCAGTTATATCTGCTGTTACAACATTTCCTGCAATTATTGTAACCTCAGGATGCCTATCTCTAAAACGTGCTACATAATCTAAAAATCTTTCACTGTAACCATTTGCTACATCTATACAAACAAACTGAATACTTCTACAAAGTTTCAGTGTTGCTTCTACACGCTCATTATCTATATCTGTTATACCTGTTGTGATTGCTGTATGTTTACACATATCAGGCTTGTTTACATGATTGCCTAACCAGTCCCAAATATCTGCTGGTTGGTAGTTTTTATCTAAACATGTAAACATTGGCACTTTTGCAAGTTCTTCTGCCATTTCAAATGTGCCAACTCCTTGCATATTAGCCGCCATGATAGGAACACCTGTCCATTCTCTACCACTGTTTCTAAATTTGTATGTACGATTTAAGTCTACTTCTTTACGACTTCCCATTGTACTACGTTTAGGACGTAATAAAACATCACTGTAATCAAGTTTTAAATCAGATTCAATTCGCATAATGTGTATATAATTCCTATATATGTTAAAAGGTGTGCTAATTGGTCTACACCATGTGCAATCCAATACTGCTGATCCATTGCTGTTAAATTTTTACTTTTCCAAAAATTGCTTTTTACATAATCAACATGATAATGAATAATACTATCTAATGCACCAAACAAAAATGCTGTTAGTGGATTTACAAATAATAGTAAAAGTAAAAATGTAAGTAACCCATGAAATTTAGCATGGGCAATTCCGCCCCAAGCACCATAAGTGCCTTTGTCTTTTATCATCCAACTGTATTGCATGAAATAATCTGCAATAGTGTGTTTGATTACAAACAAAGTTATTAATGTTAATGTCATTGACATGGTGCTATTTCCTTAGGGTGTGGCTTAATATGGTACTGGTTAACAGTATTCCATACACTAAAAATATACCTAATAGTTCTTCTGTCATAAGTCTGCTTCTTTCACAAAGACTCCGTCAACCATTTTGCCTTTACGGTCTTTGATATCATCCCACGCCTTTTCTAAACATTGTTCAATGGTTAAATTGTTACGTTCTGCGATATTGATTAATACTACAATCATATCTCCGATATCGTCTGCAATGTCTTTGCCTTTGCAGATATTGTCTGACAGTTCGCCTGCTTCTTGAATAAGTTTAGCAAACTGGCTTTTGTCATCACTGCCTTCAATTAAGTTTCTATCGTGATGCCATTGTGCAATATTATCGATAAGTTCATTTACCGTTGCCATCTAAGTGTGTCTCCGTCCTCTATTACTTGATTACCTCTTACACCTGCATAGTCTCTGTAGGACTTTGCATCTAAAAAATACATCCATGCTTTACCTTGTGTGGTATGTGTAAGTTGTCTACTATAAAAGTCTGGATATCCTTCAATAGCATCTAATTGATCCATGGTTTCATCATCTACTTCCCATACTTCACCTTCAATATGAAACTTACCATTTAAAAACACACCGGGAAAAGCACCTAGGTCAGACATTTCATAGTCTGGGTATTGTGTTTTTGCTTTGCCAACAATAGTTGCTCCATCACCAAACTGGTGTAATCCTCTAACTTCTCCACCACTTTTTAGTGTACCATATACAAATACTTTATTCATACTCTTTTCTACTGTCTAATCTCTTGACAGTCTCCTCTAATGCTTTGATTCTTGCATTTAATCCTGTAATTAAAATGCTAGTGTCTTGATCTGCAACTATAGTGTCTAACGCAATTCTATCATTATTTAGATTATCGATTGTGCTTTCTAATTCTTTGATTTTGTTCTCATGCGTTTTGCACAACTCTATCAATTCAGCCTTAGTCATCTGTGTTTTAGATTTTTTCTTCATTGTATAATTTTACTATAAATTAAGTATTAAGTCAAGCATTAATATTCAAATTTATCTGACTCTTTGACCTTAGTGTGTTTATTAAAATAGTCTTCTATGATATTGTCATAGTGAAAAGTTATCCTGTGTAATACACGTTTTGCAATAATCTCTGGCTCCCACTCTACTCTCTTATGTAATGTTAAAACTTGGTCACTTATCACAATGTCACCTGGATGCCATTTGTGTTCATATACATATTTTTCTTGAAAGCAATGATCCATTAATATTTGTTTTAACTCAGGGTCAGTAGGAAAATTACAATTATTGTGATAATGAAAGTAAAGTCCTTTCTTACCTCTGAAACTTTCATGCAACAAAGGCATTGTGTATTTGTGATCCACAATACCAAAACCTTTCATAGTCATTAACTGCGGTTGTGGAACACCTTTAGCCCAATTTTCTGGAGCATACTCATAGTTTCCTATAACACCTTCGCACCTTTCTTTTATATCATCGGGTAGGTCTGCGTATGCTTTAGTTGTATCCATAAATGCTGTATGAGTATTCTCACAATATCTAGCACCTTGTAGAGCAACACCACGGGCTCTATCCATGTTGCCATTCATATTGCTATGCCAATCTAGTTCACCATTACCAAATATACCAGTTGCCATACCTTTATCTGTTTTTTCACCTGTAACACGTTGTACAGGATAGTCGTTATCATCACCTTCCCAACCAAATGGATCTATGTAAGGTTGTTTACCTTTGCCAGTGTTGTCACCATCTTGTTTCCACAACATCTGTTCGTGGTTTGCAAAGGTTCCCATTTTAGAAATTAATTTTGCAAATGGTAATGTTTTGAAATTTTGATTTTCAAATACAATTATTAAATGTTCTAGATATAACTCATTAATATAATCATAATCAGTATCAGTTAATTTGTCTAAATCGCAATCTATTTTTATACCAATACTTAATTCTTCAACTTTCATGTCTGTCCTGTAATTGTTCTATAGTACACCCGCTTTTTTCTAGGAAATCATATCCACTTCCCTTGTCTGCTTTATACGAATGTTTATAGATAACATGTGTAATACCACTTTGATGTATAAGTTTTGCACAATCTAAGCAAGGTTCATGTGTGCAAAATAATACAGCATCTTTTGTGCTTTCTGAACTTTGTGCCATTTTTGCAATAGCATTAGTTTCTGCATGTAGTACTTCAGGTTTAGATTTTAATCTACTCCAAGTACTGCCATGTGGAGATTCATGAAATACTGCACCCATTTTTTCGTATTCATCTCTCATGTGAGGTACATCATTCCAAGTAACAGTTTCTTCGCAGTTATTAGTCCATCCTGTAGGCATACCATTATAACCAATACTAATAATTCTATTATCTTTTACAATGATTGCGCCTACTTGGGCACGTTTGGCACTACTTAATTGTGCAAATCTTTCTGCACAATCCATAAATGCTACTTTAAACTTGTCCTTCAAAATAATTCCTCTGGGTGTGCTATACTAATAGCGGCACTTCTACCTCCAAATCCAAAACTTGTCTTAAAGAATCTAGTGTACTGTTCTTCTTTAACTTCAGTAAGTAAATTAAAGTACCCATCTTCTGTAAATGGTTTTACAAGTCCAGCATTCGCTGGTACAAATCCGTTTATCATTGCTTCAGCACCTAACACTGTTTCTGTTAATCCACTTGCACCCATTTGATGGCCTACTTGTCCTTTATTGCTGTACAAATAACTTAGTTCTGGGAAGTAATCTTTCAACACTGCATACTCCACAGGATCGCCAAATGGTGTGCTTGTGGCATGTGCATTCAATACACAATAGTCTCCAGCATTAGTGCCTGCTTGTTTAAGAGCAGAATCAATTGCAATTCTGGCTCCAGTGCCTTCTAAATCAGGCTGGGTAGGATGAGCACCGTCGTTCGCTATCCCTATGCCATCAACTACCCATCTGATGTCTGCGTTTCTCTGTCTTGCTTTTTCTAATGGTTCAACTACAACTGCAACCGAACCTTCTCCCATCACAAACCCGTCTCTGCTTTCGTCCCAAGGAACACTTCTACCTGTTTGACTAATTGCACCTAACAGTTGAAAGTACAGTGAACTCATTGAACTGGTCATCCAGTCTGTTCCCACTACTACTGCACAATCATAATCATCTAATGTCATATATTTTTTAGCAAGGTCTAACGCCTGTACAGCACTTACACATGTGCCACTGGTGCCCATGCTAATGCCATTCCATTTGTAATGACTACTAATATGATTACTTAGATATTCGTGACTGCTACTTAATAATATTGTAGGGTGTACTTTACGTCTACCTTGTACAAGTATGTCACTGAATTTTGCTAGATTCGGAGCACCACCTCTGATAGTACCAACAAAAACTGGTGTGTTGTTTGGAAATTGCATACCGCTCATTTGCACTGCTTGGTCAACTGCAACCATACTGGTTGTTACAGTTGGGTCCATCCAACGTTTGTCTTTTGGTTTAATGACATGGTCTGTTTCAAGATTTTCAATGTCGCAGTGAAATGCTTTAGGTATTTCTAAAAATTGGTCTGCAAAATGTCCAGGTAATTGGTAATCAGTTACTGGAACTTCGAGTGCCTTAAGATTCTGTGTTACGGTTTGGATATCATTGCCTAAAGGCGAGACAATGCCCACACCTGTGATAGCGAGTTTCATACAAATACTTATGAAATTTGGATTAGAAAATTACGTTATTCTGGTTTAGAATGCGTCAGTTTTTTTAATGATGCCTGCTTGCCAGTAACCACTACTATCTGTTTCACTATTCAATACCCATTCTGCTTGCCAACCTTTACCTACTGCTGTTAAGGCATTAAGTACAGACCAAGTATTGTTATTAACTTTTGGTAAGTGGAAATTAAAGATAATCATAGCACCGCCAACTGGTAATTTATTATAGATACTTGCTATATTTTTCTTAAATGCTTCTGCTTCATGTAACGGATGTTGCATTTCTACGGGCCAAGGACTAACTACAGCAACATCAAAAGCAAAGTTGCCTTCAGTGTGAAGTGCATCGCCATTGTAATTAACAATATGTGTATTTGGAGCAGTCACGTTCTCGTAATTACTTAAATCATTTGTGCCTAAAGTTGCTGGAGCGGCAGTTAAATCAATTGTGTTTAAAACTGCATCTGCATTAGCACCAAAGAAATCTAGTTGTTCAATCTGTATTGCCTGACCAGCATCGTTGTAAGTAATTCTACTTTGACCTTGTGTTGTATTTTTGTAAACATTGCTAACATTTCCTGCATTCTCAAAATACTCTGAAGTTGTTAGGAATGTATCCATATAACTATCAGTAGTAATTACGTTGATATTTGCACTGTTAGAGCAGTTATCTATGATGAATTTTGCAGTTTTACCTGTTGCACTGAACTGTTCAAAGATATTAACGTTTGCGCCATCTTCCATATCTTCAACAACAAGTTTAATAACTGAACCTTGCTGTTCAGTAAGCAAACCGTCCATTAGGTCGTCCCACGTAAAAGCGGTTGTATCTACGGCTCTAACTGCGGTTTCATTTGGTAATGTTATGTTAGCCATTTAAGTCTCCAATAATTGTTAACACACTTATTTATCTGATTCTGTGATTATATCCACGATATCCGGATAATGTAATACCAAATTGTGTATTTCTTGCATGGTATAATCGCCCATTAACCTACCTAGTCTGAGCCTACCCAGTCTATATATAGGTGCTCGGTATTCAATGTGTTCATCTAAGTTGTTTGACTCACACCAATCGTTAAATTCTTGTATCTTTTGCTGGTCTATTTCGTCTGTTGGAGAGTTTTGCGGACCTGTCATAAAGTTTATAGCAATACCAGGACATAGTGTGCTTTGCTGTCTAAGTTCGCCACTAGCAACAAGTTCGCTGTCATCAGTCCAAAAACATGCTCCTAAGTCTTTACCAACAGTATGATAATCCATTTCTAATTCTCCCCAAAGTGCATGTGGTAGTCTATGCATATGGTCTTCTGCAGATAGGGTCAAATCCATTTCAGGTAAAGGGCCAACTTGTTTTGCCACAATAAAGACTTGATCCATTTCAACTGGACCTGCTTCTAAAAGGTGTACTAGAATGTTTACACGTTCTAATTCAATTTGTGTTTGATTTGCATCAACACCATGTTCTTCTGTGTAAAGTTGGAATATTTCGTGTAATTTATTAAGTTTTTTAACTTGTTTGTGAGGTTCTATACTTAAATCTAACTTTAGGTCGTCGGGTATAGAACACCCTTGATTTAAATTATTTACAGTATCTATAACAACATTCATTTCAGTTGCTAAGTCTGAGGTAGTTTGTTCAGGCATAGAACGTCTAACGTCTATCCTACTTTCTACCTCAGAATTAGATTTTGTTTGTTCTAATAATTGAACAAATCTATCAACTACTGAATTGTTGTAAAGTTCAAACTTCAGTTGCTGAGTCTTTGTTTTAGACTCATTCTGAAACAGTACTGTCAGTGTCTTCATTTGTCTCTTCATCAAGACCCAATTCTGCTCTTCTCAGGTCTCTAACATTTTCTAAGTATCTTAAGACACTTTCGACACTGCTTACAACAAATGGATCACCTTCATAGTTATCTTCTTTGCCTTCTTCAACAAAAATCATTTCGATTCTGCCATTGTCTACAACCATTGCATAACGTTGACTTCTGTAACCGAATGTTACTTGTCTTTTCTCAACCAGCATACCCATGTGTCTTGTAAAATCCCCGTTGCCATCAGCAATAGGTTTTACCTTTGAAACACTTAGACTATCAAGCCAAGCATTCATAACAAAACTATCGTTAACACTCAAACAATATATTTCATCGATGTCTTGTGCAATAACATCATCGTACATTGCTTCAAATCCAGGCAAGTGCGTGGAACTACATGTAGGTGTAAATGCACCTGGTAATGAAAAAACTACAACTCTTTTGCCGGCAAATATATCTTCAGATGTTTCTGTTACCCATTGGTATTCTGTTGTACCTTCAGGTATTGCTCTCTTCTTCCATGTAACAAATGGAATTGTCATTTCTACAGCCATTTTTGCTCCTTTAATAAACTATGCTGTTAATTATCTTCAAAGTAAGATAAATTCATAAAATCTTTGTATCTTTTTAATTCGGATAAGGTATTAGTATGCTTAATAGTATCTAAATTATATGGTGCATGTACTTCTTCTATAACATGCTTTATCAAAGAATAATTAAAGTTATCCTTTAAATTTGTTAGCATACTAAAAACACGTTTTTTGTTTTCATCCATTAGTGGCTTACATTCAATCCAGCGTCTATTTAGTTCTTCCTTATCCAATTTAGAAATTTTAGAAATTTCTTTTGCTATTGTGGCTAGACGTCTTTGAGGATTTTCTATACTATCATATGATTCGTCTATACCTAATTCACTTGCACATGTATGAAACCCTAATGCTTTAAATTTTTTAACGAACCCGGGTTGAGCATATACTACTAATGCTTGGTCATTGACCATGGGTTTTAAAACTTTTTCTGTAAAGAATGTATTTGTGTTTTCCATATCACCTACAGTTTCACATGTAAGCCATATATAACTTTGATGATTAAATGGTATATTTTGTGACTCAACATCTCCTATATATTCAAAATCGCCAGGCAATGTTTTGCCTACGTTCATACTAGAAAACCAGTCTTCATATCTTTCTGTATCAAAAAACGGTGCTAGGTGTGGTAGGTGCTTATGGACTATCATAGATATGTAGCCTTCGCTGAATGCTCTTCTGGCATGGTCTCCACTTGTTTTATTATTTCCATAATACCTTAAAGGTGGAAATGCACTTATAATATTAGGCCATTTATAAATTTCGTTGTCATACAAAGCATATAACATTGCTACCCTAGACTCAGTAGGTCTTCTATTTAAAAAGGTAAAAGTATAAGGCTTAGGTTTATGTCTATACTTGTCGAACAAATGATTTGGTTTCATTTTTATAGTAATTTTATCTTTCTCTACCACTTGACGTGCAATACTTTCTATATTTTCCCAATCCACATGTCCGGTCATTTGCCACTTTACAATATATTTTATAGGCTGTTCTTGTTTTTCTGCACACCACCTATTAATACTTTCTTGAGCATCAAAGTTATGACCTATGAAATAAAATTTGTCTTTGGGTATTTGATATAAATTTAAAATTGCATAAACTTGTTCTAACAGTTCT
>Ga0181590_10004284_pt1 | contig 11890 bp, 16 predicted proteins | sample 071ome_34_FD_132446 | JGI IMG/M metagenome (GOLD analysis project Ga0181590, IMG submission 132446) | Coastal salt marsh microbial communities from the Groves Creek Marsh, Skidaway Island, Georgia - 071411BT metaG (megahit assembly) | ecosystem: Environmental > Aquatic > Marine > Intertidal... | reverse complement strand
TTTCCAATGCCCGTCTGGCGGTTTCCTGACCTTTCAGATCGGCCAGATCAGGGCCTTGCTGTGTCATTTTTTCTGCCCGGGCTATGGGCGCAGAAAGCAATTGTGTGCCGCGCAGATGGTTAATTAGCTGGGTTAGGTTTTCAGGGGCAAGGATGGTAAGATCGCCAGCCCATGCCGCCTCTGCACCGTTTTGGACAGGGCAAACCAGATGCCGGTCACCCGCTTTGGCATGCAGGGCCGCTGGCAGGATACCTGTGACCTGGCGCACCGAGCCGTCCAGAGATAATTCGCCCAGCAATATATGCTCGCTCAAACAATCAGATGGCAACACCCCCATCGCGGTAAGCAAGCCCATCGCAATCGGCAAGTCGAAATGAGCCCCTTCTTTGAGTAAATCTGCCGGGGATAGATTTACCGCTATCCGTTTGGCCGGCAATGCCAGCCCCAGAGAGGAAAGGGCGGCCCGCACCCGTTCCTTGGATTCAGCTACGGCCTTGTCTGCCAGCCCTACAATCGCCATCGCCGGCAGGCCGTTGGACATATGTACCTGAACAGATACATCCAGAGTTTCAATACCGCGAAACGCAACTTTTGAGACAATAGACTGCATGATATACAGCTATCACGGGTAAGATTTACGCCCTAATTATTTTTCCAATTTTATTTCGCGGACATGGGTTTTTGAAGAATCAGCTGCGAGTAGGCAACATCCGGCCAAGAGCATGACCGCCCAATATATGCATATGTAAATGCGGTACATCCTGGTGACCATGATGGCCGGTATTAGCTATAAGCCGGTAGCCCTCTTCTGTGACCCCTGCCAGTTTTGCAACTCGGCCAAGGGCGGCTAGATAGGCCGTTTGTTCTTCAGCTGAGGCATTTTCACTGAAATCGGTCATATTTACATACGCCCCTTTTGGGATCACCAGAATATGTACCGGGGCTTGTGGCTGAATATCATGAAAGCTTAATGTATGCTCACATTCATCTACCTTGTTACAGGGAATCTCCCCGCGCAGGATTTTGGCAAAGATATTCTGATCATCATAAACAGGCTGTGACATGATAGGCTATCTCCTTGATAAAAAATTACGAGCGGCTGGCTTTTTCTGCCAGGCCGGATTGATGCTGGCGGCGCGCCAATTCCTGCCACACCTCTTCCGGGGTCAGACCAGCGGCTACCCAGACAACCAGTAAATGATACAAAAGATCCGCTGATTCGCGCGCCAATGCCTCTTTATCGGATTTTAAGGCTTCTATCACTACTTCGGTGGTTTCTTCTGCCAGTTTGCGTACCGGCTTTTCCGGTGCGCCCGCCAGTAACGCTGCGCTATAGCTTTCAGAAACAGGGGCAGATTTACGCGCCTCTATCTTGCGATAAAGCTGTTCCAGAATATCTGCATTTGGCATGGTTATCGGGGCATCAGAGGTCATTTTAACCCTTTATTTTTTACCTGATTATAATCGGCGCACCGGGATATTGGCTGCCTGCATCGCTGATTTTGCCTCATCTATGGTAAATTGTCCAAAATGAAAAACAGAGGCAGCCAAAACCGCGCTGGCATGACCTTTAGTAATGGCTTCGGCAAAATGTTCGGGCGTACCTGCTCCGCCTGAAGCAATAACAGGAACAGATACCGCATCACTCACCGCACGGGTAAGCGGAATATCAAAACCGGCCTTTGTCCCATCGCCGCGCATGGAGGTCAGCAATATCTCGCCTGCCCCCTTTTCAGTAGCCTGCATCGCCCATTCAACCGCATTTATACCGGTAGGGGTGCGCCCGCCATGTGTGGTCACTTCAAACCAGCCATCTGCGTGCAAATGGGCATCAATCGCGACCACCACACATTGGCTGCCAAATTTATCGGCCGCACGCGAGATCAGATCCGGGTCTTTTACCGCTGAAGAATTTACCGATATCTTGTCTGCCCCGCAGAGCAACAATTTGCGAAAATCGGAAACATCGCGCACACCCCCGCCCACTGTAAGGGGCATAAAACAGGCATCTGCGGTACGCGCGATCACCTCATAGATGGTCTCGCGCCCTTCATGGGTGGCGGTAATATCCAGAAAACATAGCTCGTCCGCCCCTGCCGCATCATAGATACGGGCCTGTTCAACCGGGTCGCCTGCATCGACCAGATTGATAAAATTCACACCCTTTACCACGCGGCCAGCATGCACATCCAGACAAGGGATAACGCGCGCACTCAGCATCGCTTAAACCCCTTTGTCGGATGCGAGCGCCAATGCCTCGCGCAAATCAAGACGCCCATCATAAAGGGCGCGTCCAGCAATGACCCCTTCAATACCATTGGCAGATTTTTCCAAACAGGCTTGAATATCTTCAATACCCTTGACCCCGCCTGAGGCAATAATCGGTATCGATACCGCATCGGCCAGCGCGGCCGTTGCTTCAGCATTTACCCCTGTCAGCGCACCATCGCGCGATATATCGGTAAAAATCACCGCAGAAACCCCGCAATCTTCAAAACGGCGCACCAGATCAACCGCTTCGATATCGCTATCTTCCAGCCAGCCTTCTGCGGCGATGCGGCCATTTCGAGCATCTGCCCCAACCGCGATATGACCAGGAAAAGCCTTTGCCGCCTTTACCACCAATTTAGGATTTTTTAGGGCAATTGTGCCCAATATTACCCGGCTGATGCCCGAACTTAGCCATGTTTCAATATCCTGCATGGTGCGGATACCGCCGCCAAGCTGTATACGCGCCCCTGTCTTGCAGATAGCCTGTACCGCCTGCTGATTGGCACTTACCCCTTTTAAGGCGCCATCCAGATCTACGACATGTATCCATTCACACCCGGCCTCGATAAATTTTTCAGCCTGAAGTTTTGGGTCAGGGGCATAAACCGTCATGCGGTTAAAATCACCATGCAACAGGCGCACGCCCTGTCCATCTTTTAAATCAATTGCGGGATAAATCTGCATGGGAACTCTTTTGCTCTTTTTTACCGTGATAGATATAGACGCCTCTGACAGATAGAGACAAGCCTAGTGTTTCATTTCTTTTAATTGTTTGGTGAAATACAAGCCAGGCACAAATTCATCCCCGACCATCGCATAATAGGGGTTTGTCCCAAAATGCTGATAGCCGCGTGCTTCAAAGGCTCTGATAGCTCTGTCTTGTGTCGCCCGTACATCCAGATTTAATATCTGATAGCCTTCTGAACGGGCAAATTCCTCTGCTTCGGCGACCAATGCCTGCGCCAGACCATGTCCACGCGCCCAGGGCGCCAGAAAAAATGTACGCAGCTGGCACGTGGTTGCCTGCGCCTCGTTATTGCGGGGCGGGCGAACAATCTGGCAAGAACCGGCAATCACATGATCCAGCTTGCCCATAAATAGATGATAATCAGGAACAAGCAAAATACCGCGCCAGTAATCTTCCAGTACCGAGCGGGGCGGCGGGGCAAGCCAGCCAAATCCGCCCCCGGCCTCAATGGCTTCCTCGGTCGCATCACAAAGTTCTGATATGTCATTGGCGCTTAATTCGGTAACCATTTCAACTGTTACCAGAGGCGTTCTTTGTATTGTCATTTCATTCCTCTGTCTTATGCAGCTATTTATGCCAGCACGCGCTATTTCAGGGACGCCAGGATAAAAATCCATCCAGCATAACCTGTCCGGCCTGCTGGCTTTTTTCCGGATGAAATTGTGTCCCGATAATATTATCCCGGCCAATCAGGGCAGGCACCGCGATACCGTAATGGGCGACGGCCAATAGCTGGTCTTCTGCCACATCATCAAACACATAGCTATGGACAAAATACATCTGGACATCCCGTGGCAGGCTGGCACAAACAGGATGGCTATCGCGCGTTACGGAAAGGCTGTTCCATCCCATATGCGGAATTTTCAATTTCCAGCTTTCGGGATCAGTCAGGCAATCGGAAAAATGACGTACCTTGCCGGAAATCCAGCCCAGACCCGGGGTGATATTGCCGCCTTCATGGCCTTCATCTGCCAAAAGCTGCATACCCACACAAATACCCAAAAATGGTTTGGCTTTTTGTGAAACCGCTTCTGTCAGGGCATCAACCATCCCGTCTATGGCCGATAAGCCAGCCCAGCAATCGGCAAAATGGCCAACACCGGGGACAATAATATAGTCGCAATCTGATAATTCATCTGCGCTGGCAAGGGTATGTACCTGCATATCCGACTTGCGCGCGGCCGCATGGGCTACCGAATGGTGAACCGAGTGCAGATTGCCCGAACCGTAATCAATAATGCCGATTTTCATCATGTCTGTCTGTTATAAAGAGCCGCCAAGCACGCCTTTGGTTGAAGGGATGCGCCCACCGCTTCTGGGGTCAATCTCGCAGGCTTGCCGCAAGGAACGCGCCAATGCCTTATAGCAGCTTTCCACAATATGATGGGTATTTACCCCATATTCATTTTCAACATGCAAAGTGATGCCCGCCCCCATCGCAAAGGCCTGAAACCATTCGCGAAATAATTCTGTTTCCATCGTGCCAAGTGTTTCGGATGGCAAATCTACATGCCAGACCAGAAATGGACGCCCCGATACATCCAGAGCCACCCGGCTGAGACATTCATCCATTGGCAACAAACAAGAGGCATAGCGATGGATGCCAGCACGTTCGCCCAATGCCTGTTTCAGCGCATCGCCAATTGCCCAGCCTGTATCTTCAGTCGTGTGGTGGGCATCAATATGCAAATCACCCTTTGCATGAAGAGTAATATCCATCAGGCTATGGCGTGCCAGCTGTTCCAGCATATGATCCAGAAAGCCGATACCGGTGTGGATATCATATTTTCCTGTTCCATCAATCGTCAGGCTGACAGAAATCTCTGTTTCATTTGTTTTGCGTGTAACCTGTGCTGTTCTGCTCATAAAGCCCTCTTTTCTGGCTATTGCCCCGCAATTCGAGGCCAACACATAGCAGTTTTTTTTCAGAAAAACCAGTATATCTCTGCCGTTGGTGATAGCTGTTTTACGCGCTATCGCTGAAATCGATATTTTTTTCCTGTTTCAAATAGCCCTGAACCGCTTCGAAAAGCTGGCGACATTCTGTCGGCGAAAGGCGGTCAATATTTTGCGCCAGCAAATTGGCCAGAAAGGTTGCTTCCGGCGCGAGGCTGGCGGTTGCCAGACTGGGCGAGGGATGCGACATTTGCGCTAGATATTTCAGCAATTCCGCTTCATCCCAGATAAGTTCCAGCCAGACACAAATCTGATCGACAAAAGCCGGGGAAGGCCGGCCACGCTTGCCATGTTCCAAAGCAGAAATATAGGCAGAAGAAACGCCCAAAAACAGACCCTGATCCTTTATTGTTAGCCCTCTTTTCTGGCGCAAGCTGCGCATTTTCACCCCAAAGGGCGTCATCTATGCCTCCCTTATCCGCTTTAAACGAACATATAAAGCGCCTGCACCGCCATCTTGTGGCCGGGAAGGGCCAAAGGCGATAATGTGATCGCTTAAAGGGGGCTCGGATAACCATTGCGGCACATTAGTCCGCAAAACACCCTGTCCCATTCGACCCTTGCCAGTAATCACCAGAATATTGCGCAATCCATTTTGCAGGGCAGTAGCAATAAATTGCTGTAAATGGTGGCGTGCTTCGAGCTGGCTGAGGCCATGCAGATCAAGCCGGGCTTCCAGCGGCATTTTGCCTTGCTGAATCTTTTTGGCAGAGCTGCGATCAATGCCGGCATAGACAGGTTTTGCCAAATTGGCAGGCGCGGTAACATAGCCGGATTTTTCTGCCTCCGGATTTTTTACGCTATTTGGCTGTATGGCAATTTTGCCCGCCTTTTTGCCGGAATTTACCGATTGTTTTTCAAGATGGGTTTTTTTGGGTCGCTCGGCTGGCAACTCAACAGGCGAGATACGCGAAGAAGAACGGCGTTTGACTGTTTTGGCAACATCTTCCCACAAGGCGTGGGCATCTTCTTCTGCCGGACTGGCGGCCTGTTTGCCAGATTTTTGTTTTCTAGACGGATTTTTATTTGCGGCCATATTCACGCCCAATCCTTCCAGATGAGGAATATTTTTAAACTGTCAGCGTTTAATTTTCATCCTCAATACGGGTTTCCACCAATTTCCAATTTGGATCAGCAAGGGTGGTATCTCTTTCAAACACCCAGATATCGGTGATTTTTACCTTTGATTCAGATTCATCTTCCAGCACAACTGCGTTTTTATCGGTTACCAGACGGGTTTGCAGGCTGACAAACTGAACTGTGACAGACGCCACATTATCCACCACTTCGCCATCCAGCAACTGGACATCTTCAATTTCATCAATCGTGATATCCAGCCTGTCACCACGCTTGTTACGTTCATGCACCGACTGGGCAAACTCCTGATACAGATCAAAAGCCAACAGACGGCGCAAGCTGGCCAAATCGCAATCGGCAAACGCGCCCAATACCATCGAAAAGGCAGAAGCCGCCCCGGTCATAAATTCATCATCGCGAAAATTCGGGTCTGCCTGGCGAACCGCAGTCAGCCCCTTGCCATTGATCGGCTTTTTATCCTTGTGCAGTGGGACAATTTTTTCATCCTGGGCGCCGCTATCATTTGCTGCATCACCGCTGAAACGCTGCATCTCTTCGCGCTTTTGTTCGAACCCGTCACGGCTGCCCAAAATTGAGCGCAGACGAAAAATAAGAAATAGAGCAATCGCGGCAAATATCAGAATATCAATAAAGGGCATCACAAATATCTGTTCAAATAAGGGTTTCAGGACAAATGATAGATTACAGCCGGATTATGCCATAAAATTATCACGGTTTGCATCCAAAAGAATGACTTCCTATATGTTACCATATGGGGTGTGCCCTATCAGATGCAAGCTGGAGACAAAAAATGCTGTTTTATGTGCTTATTTTATTTGGCCTATACGGGTGGATTGAATTTGAAGCGCTGATTTTAATCGGAAATGAAATTGGCGGTTTGGCCAGCTTTTTAGGGATTTTTGTCACCGCTTTTATTGGTATGTGGCTATTGCGCACACAAAGCAGGGCAGTGATGGCGCGCTGGCAGTCAAATCTGCATAAGGGCGAGATGGAGACCGATTCCCTGGCAAGCGGGCTATCTTTATTACTGGGCGGGTTTTTGATGCTGTTGCCTGGCTATGTAACCGATGCTATCGGGATTTTGTGTTTTGTGCCGGGGTTGCGGTTTATTATCGGTGCTACGCTGTTATCGCGCCTGCATATCGCCAGCATCCAGAATATGTTTGGTTCGCGTTTCGCAGGCGGATTTGCCAGCACAGCCGATAAAGGATTTGATAAAAGAGGCTATCCTTCCCAGCGCCGGAAAACGCTGGATGGGGATATCATCGAAGGCGATTTTAGAGAAAAAGATTAACAATAGCTTAAGCAAAACAGCTTTGGGTTGCCGGATGCTTGCCGCTAATCCTTAAGGCTGATAAAAAAGGGCGCAATCTTCACTAATTTGATTGGATAAAGAATAATGGCTGAATCGAAAACAAAAGCAAAAGATGAAAAAGCAAGAACAGGTGCGGACAAAAGAGCATCCGAAAAAGCGGCCGCCGGAACAGAAACAAGACAGGCTGTTCAACCCCAAGTCGCCTTGCACGCTCAATATGTTAAGGATTTTTCCTTTGAAAGCCCCTCCTCGCCAGATGTTTTCCTAAACCAGCCTGGTCAGCCAAATGTGGAAGTGGCGGTCAATGTCGCGTCAACCAGACTGGAAAACAATCATTTTGAAGTGGTACTGAAAATCGCCGCGACCGCAAAAACCGATGATAAAACCATTTTTGTGGTGGAACTAAGCTATGGCGGTATCGCCTCATCCAATGTGACAGACGAGAAAATGCTGCATCCGCTCATTGCGATTGAAGGGCCACGCCTGTTATTCCCGTTTGCGCGTGCGGTTGTAGCCAATATTACCCGTGAAGGCGGATTTTTACCACTTAATCTGAACCCGATAGATTTCCTTGCCCTCTATCAGCAAAATATGGCCCAGCAGCAAGCCGCTGCCACTGTGCACGAAAAAAGCAAGTAAGGGTTTTTAGCAGGCTAAAAGCTATTCCGGCTTTTTGGCTTCCGATAAGGCAGATTGCCGCCAGATAGGGTCGCGCATTTTATCTAGCAAGGCATGATGCGCGGCCAGCTCTTCTGCGCTTGCAGCAAAAGAGCGAGCCGGGCGGATGGGTCTGTCTGTTATCTCAAACCCGGATAGATTATCTGTCTCATCATCTGTTTTCTGGCCAGTGCTTTCAGCTGTTTCAGGTTCTTGTGTCAAGGCTAGGCTGGGCTGTCTGCCACCCTGTAATTCAACAAACACCCCAGCCAGCAAATCGGCATCAATAAGCGCGCCATGCAGATCGCGGTGACTATTATCAATAGAAAAACGACGGCATAGCGCATCCAGACTGGCCTGTGCGCCGGGGAATTTTTGCCTGGCCAGAATCAGCGTATCGCTCACGCGACTATCTTGCAAAAGCGGTTTGTCACACCGTGCCAATTCGGCATTTAAAAAGCCAATATCAAAGGGGGCATTATGAATGACCAGCATATCCTCGCCAACAAATTCAAGAAAAGCGTCTGCTATCTCTGCAAATACAGGCTTGTCTTCCAGAAATTCACTGCTGATACCATGGACAGCCTGTGCCCCTTCATCAATATCGCGTTCAGGGTTGATATATAAATGCAGCTGGCCACCTGTTAGCGTATAATTCACCATTTCCAGCGCGCCAATTTCGATAATGCGATGGCCATCCTTTGCCGATAGGCCGGTCGTTTCTGTATCCAGAATGATATGGCGCATGAAATCCCTGACTTTCTTCTTTTTTCAACCGCCCCCATCCTAGCGCTATCTGGAAAGGACTGGCAAGAGCAGGCAAAATAGTCTTTTTTCCAGATTATCCGAACCCGGTCTTTATCTGAGTCTGGCAAGCCATTTTTTTAAACGGCGCCGGCTTTCTGCCCGGCCAAGCGAGGTTGGCAGGGCTAAATCGGAAAGCCTGATTTTAACTGATTGCGGCAATTGGGCTTTAATTATTTGATCAAATTTTTGTTTTGTCATATTTGGTCGTCGCATGGCGCGTTGACGCAATATCCGCATCGGCGCCCAGACGGTGACCAGATAATCGCATACCGCATCCCCGCCGGTTTCAAATAAGAGCGGTACATCCAGCACCGCAAAGGATTTTCCTGCCCGTCCAATATCTGCCAAAAAACGCTGGCGCGATTGATAAACAAGCGGGTGCAAGATCCCCTCCAGAACATTTCTTGCGTCACGATCGGCGAATATCTTCTGTCCCAAAGCCGGCCTGTCCACAGAGCCATCTGCTGCCAGTATATCGCGGCCAAAATAATCGGCAACGAGAGGGGTTGCCTTGCCATACGGGCTCAAAAGCTGATGAACGGTTTTATCCGCATCATGGACATCCATACCATATTGGCGAAACATTCGGGCAATGGTTGATTTGCCCGAAGCGATAGAGCCTGTCAGGCCGATAATCTTCATCCCGTGCCTCCGGGCGCGAGAGCACAAAGGCCATGTTCACGTAGAAAAGCCAAAAGCGGCAAAAGTGGCAGGCCTAAAATATCATAATAGACACCCTGAATATCGGAAAAGAGATAAGCCCCGCCTGCCTCTATTTGATAACAGCCCGGTGATAACAGCGCATCTTGCCCGCAAAAACCCAGATAATCGGCAATTTCCTGCTGGCCAAGACGTCGCATGGCCAAATCAGACCGGCTGCAATGATGCCAAATACGCCTGCCATGTTGAAACACTACCGCCGCGGTATAAAGCTGGTGGGTTTTGCCGGCAAGTTTTTGCAACTGTTCGCCTGCCTGTTCCATAGAGGCAGGTTTGCTGAAAATCTCCCCCTCGCAGGATAGGAGCTGATCACAGCCAATAACATATCCCTCTTTCTGGCTGGCCAGTTTCCCGGCCTTTACTTCGGCAAGGGTGGTAGCGATATCTGCCGGTTCTATATTTTCTGCAATACCGGCCTGTTTAATCGCTTGCTCATCAACAGATGCGGCTTGCGCCTCAAAGACCAGCCCGGCAACACGCAACATATGGATGCGGGTCTGGCTGGCAGATGCCAGATAGATTTTGCTGTTTGAAATATGCCAGCCTGTCATTCTTGTGATGCCCTTTCATGGGCGGTAGCTTCCTTGTGGTTCATATAAAGATGCAGGATAGCGGCCGCGGTTTCTTCAACAGAACGGCGCGATACATCCAGAACCGGCCAGCCTTGCTGTGAGAATAGCCGCCTTGCAGCAGATAATTCTTCGGATATTTTTTCCATATCAGCATAATTCTGATTGGATTTATCGGTGAGATGGGCCAGGCGATTTCGCCTGACATGAACCAGCCTTTTGGGATCGGTGGTTAGCCCGACAATAAATAATCTCGGAAATTTTTCGACAATTTGCAGGGGAAATGGCACGCCCGGCACCAGCGCATAATTGGCTATCCAGTAGCCCCTATTGGCCAGATACATAGAAGTTGGCGTTTTTGACGTGCGCGATACCCCGACCAGCAAAATCTGGGCGTTTTGCAGGCTTTCCATATTCAGCCCATCATCATGATTAACCGCAAATTCCACGGCTGCCATTCGTTCAAAATAGGCACGATCCAGCTTGTGCTGGCCGCCTGGCCGACTATTTTGTTTATAGCCCAGAACAGTGGTAAATAAATCCACAAGCGGGTCTAGAATAGATAAATTGGGTACATTCAGATCCTGGCATAAAGCTTCCAGTTCGGCGCGGATTTTGGGGTCAACGATGGAGTAGAGCAAGATGCCCGGATTGCGCTCCAGCCCAGAGCGGATGGTTTGTACATGGGCAGAAGTGCGCACCAATGTCCAGATATGCTCTGATGCCTTTACATGCGAGAATTGCGCCAATGCCGCCCGGGCAACCTGATGCACTGTCTCGCCTGTTGAATCTGATACCAGATGAATATGAAGGGTTGTTTCCATAATCTCAAACGATAACCATTCTGTCTGACAAAGTCATCTATTTGCGATAGATGGGGAAAGAAAATTAACCCCTTATCCCCTGCCTGTCATAGGCGAGGTTCAATTATGGGGATAATTTTTACACAAGGATGATTTTATCCTTTTTATCCACAAATAAAATTTTAGTTAGTACTTTATGGAAAACAGGAAACCAGCTTTTATGAATAATGGGGATAATTTGCCTTTGCGGCAGTTGCGCGCTTATCTGAATTCTGGAAAATGCGCTAAATCGCCACATATTTTAAACTGGATGTGTCCAGTGATATCCGATATGGACTATCTGGGTATAATCAGACGATAAAAATGTGGAAAAATTGTATTTCACCTTTTCACATGGATCAACAAACCTCTACTACCTTTATTTATATAATAATTAATTGGATTGTTAGATAAGATGATTTTCACTGACCTGCTAAATGGAAAAACATTGGAAAAGCCGCCTGTCTGGATAATGCGCCAAGCCGGACGGTATTTACCAGAATATAGAGAGGTGCGAAAATCTGCGGATAATTTTATTGAATTCTGCCTCACACCAGAAAAAGCCTGTGAGGTCACCTTGCAGCCTATCCGTAAATATGATTTTGATGCATCTATCATTTTTTCCGATATTTTGCTTGTACCCCATGCGATGGGCAGAGAGGTAAAATTTATTCCTGGCACAGGGCCTGTTCTGAAAAAATTAACCGATGTTTCCGAGATCGATCAGCCATCTTATGAAAATTTCATGAAATTTTTGCAACCTATCTCCCAAGCGGTGCGATTGACACGTTCAAAATTGCCGGAAAAAACAGCCCTGATAGGCTTTTCCGGCGCGCCTTGGACCTTGATGACCTATATGCTGGAAGGGGGAAGCTCGCGCGATTTTAACCTCAGCCGGCAATTTCTG
>Ga0181590_10004282_pt1 | contig 11895 bp, 8 predicted proteins | sample 071ome_34_FD_132446 | JGI IMG/M metagenome (GOLD analysis project Ga0181590, IMG submission 132446) | Coastal salt marsh microbial communities from the Groves Creek Marsh, Skidaway Island, Georgia - 071411BT metaG (megahit assembly) | ecosystem: Environmental > Aquatic > Marine > Intertidal zone... | reverse complement strand
GTTTGTTCTCGATTTGAGCCTTGTTGCGTGCGTCGGGTTGTATGACTTGCTCAAAGTGGTCCCGGTTGTCGTGATTGCCCATCGCGACAAAAACTGGGCATTGCATGGCAATGGGTTTCAGGAGTTTCTTCAACTCCTCATAATCAGCTAGCTCTCCTGTCAGCCTGGCCGCATCACCATTGATCAGAATAGATTCTGGTTTGGTCTCAAGAAGCTGGGGGACAACTTGGTGGAGGTTATCCCAGGGTCTGAAACCCCTGTACTCATTGGTTTTGTCAGCTGGAATGTGGGTGTCAGATAGGAGTGCGAGGTGCAAAGACTGATTGTTTGCTTGCGCTCGCAGATCGCCAACTCCCATTAAGGCGGTCATCAAAACCCCGTTTTGCACAAAACTCCGTCGGTTCGATTTGATATCCCAAAGGCAAGGCATGCCTTCAAGATGCAAAAGGAAATCCAATAGGCAAGCGCAATCACGGGCATGACAGTCGGGCAGGATCTCCGATCTTACCTCGATTTCAAATGAGTCAAAAAATGTCCAACTCATTCATCTTGGCAATGTGAGGACTCTACCCGGCAAACCGCATCGATCCTCATGAAATAGCTCACTAGGATGGTTTGATTGCGCCTCGCTCCTATTGACTTGGTTTTCGAATGAGGCCTCAAGATTGAGGATAGCTGTTGGTTATGCCTGGACCCGGGGACTTTATGCCCCTCCTTTTAATCCCTTCCCACGTTTGCCTCATGAGTCTTTGCCCAGGGTTTATTACCAAGGGTCTTGAATCATGTGTGCCCGCATCCTAGTATGCGGGGTTCCAAGCTCCCTCTGACATCATGTATGCCCATTGTCTCCTGAGAGATCCCTCATCGAGTGCGCCGCTAGCCTTTTTGCGAGTCTATTTGGCGTGGGTTTGCTTGCTGCTCGTGGGTGCCGAGGCTCTGTCTGAGGATCATCAATCTACCGATGCAGACTGGTGGTCGCTCAAGCCAATCCGTAAGGTGACACCTCCTCTCGGTCACGGGCAGAGCCATCACCCCATCGATGCCTTCATCACGCAGGCATTGATGGAGGCGGGTCTGGCCCTTTCACCCCAAGCTGATCGTCTGACCCTGCTACGTCGGATGAGTTATGATTTGCTAGGGCTGGTTCCCACCCCTGAGGAACAGGTGGCATTTTTGGAGGATGCACACCCCGATGCTTTCTTAAGATTGGTTAATCGGATGTTGGCATCACCCCATTACGGTGAGCGTTGGGGGCGTCACTGGCTTGACACCGTGCACTTTGGCGAAAGTAACGGATTTGAGTATAATCAACCGCGTAACCACGCTTGGCCATACCGAAACTGGGTAGTCGATGCACTCAACCAGGACATGCCCTACGACCAGTTTGCCCGCTGGCAACTGGCTGGGGATGCACTCAGTGGTGATCCTGCCGGTATCATTGCCACCGGCTTTCTGGTCACCGGGCCACACAACACGACCAAACCTTCCAACGATGGCATGCGACAGACCATGCGACAGGATGAAATGGAAGATATGGTGGCCCTAGTCAGCCAAACCTTTCTCGGTATGACCACCCACTGTGCGCGGTGTCATGATCACAAATTTGATCCCATCTCCAGCCGAGACTACTATCGTATGGCAGCCAGCCTTGCCGGCGTGGAATTCGGGGAGAGAGTGCTTCCCTCGGCAGAATCGCCTCAGGGGGAAGCAAAAGCCTGGGCGGTGACTCCTATTGAGCCAGGGGTAACCCATGTGTTGCATCGTGGAGAGGTGCAGCAGAAACGCCAGGAGGTGACGCCTGGTGGGCTGGAGGCCCTGGGCATGCTCAAGGCAGACTTTGGCCTCTCTTCCCAGTCAGATGATGCAAGCCGTCGACTCGCCTTGTCCCAGTGGATCACCCATCGGCAAAACCCGCTCTTTGCCCGGGTCATTGTCAACCGGGTTTGGATGCATCATTTCGGCCAGGGGCTAGTCCATACCCCTAATGATTTTGGAGTCAGCGGTGGGCAACCCACGCATCCTGAACTCCTGGATTGGATGGCCCAATATCTCATGGATCATCACTGGAGCCTCAAAGCTCTGCATCGACTGATCCTGACATCAGCTACCTGGCAACAGCGTTCCAATCCTCGAGTCCAAGGGATGGAAAAGGATGCCGACAATAGGCTGTTTTGGAGGATGGCCCCCCGACGCATGGAAGGGGAAATGCTTCGAGATACCCTTTTGATGGTGGCGGGAAAACTGGATCTGAATCTTGGGGGTGTGGGTTATCGAGACATGAAGGAATACATGTTCAAGGGGAGCCATTTTTACGACCCTATCCCACAGGATCAGCCTGAACAGTTTCGGCGCACGCTCTATCGGTTCAGCCCCCGAGGGGCAAGGCGCACGCTGTTGGATACATTCGATTGCCCTGATCCATCGTCTTTGACTCCCAGGCGGGCCGTCACCACCACGCCATTACAATCCTTGAGCTTGATGAATAATGCCTTGGTGGTGTCCATGGCTGAGGCCTTCGCCCAGCGTTTGCAACATGAGGTCGGCACCGATACGGACCTTCAAATTCGGCGAGCCTATGTGTTGGCTCTTGGGCGTGAAGCCAGCCAGGAGGATCTAGCGCTGTCTGGTCCATTCATCCAGGAGCATGGGTTGGCAGCCTGGGCCCGGGTCCTGTTCAATACCAACCAACTGCTTTATGTCCGCTAAACATCCCTTGTCACGTCGTGAATGGATCAAGTGGTCTTCCCATGGCCTTGCCGGAGCGGCGCTGGGGCATCTTCTAGCCGCTCCTCCCATGGTGCGAAGTGGCCAGCCGATCACCCATCATCCTGCGCGCGCCAAGCGAGTGATTCATATCTGTCTGATGGGAGGGCTTAGCCATATCGATTCGTTTGATTACAAACCCGCACTGGCGGCGGCCCATGGCCAGTCGCTGGCTTCACTCTCCTACACCGAACGACCGGCAACCTTTTTCAACCAGATTGGATTGTTGCGTCAGGAGGATTGGCCTTTTGCCCAGCATGGCCAGAGCGGTTTGTGGGTGTCCGAATTGTTCCCACATATCAGCCGCATCGCCGATGAACTGACCGTGATTCGTTCCATGGTCGCCGATTCCGCTAATCACACCCCAGCGACTTTCCAACAAAATACCGGTTTCCAGCTTAATGGGTTTCCAGTCATGGGTTCGTGGATTTCTTATGGACTGGGTACTGAGACGGAAGATTTGCCTGCCTATGTGGTGTTGCCAGATGCCAGAGGTTACCCAGCTGGTGGGACCATTAATTGGTCCAACGGCTTTCTTCCCTCCACCCATCAGGGGGTTGCCTTTGATACCAACTCCAGCATTCCCATCCCCGACCTGCTGCCTCCCGAGGGTTTTTCCCTTAAGACGGATGAGGCGTCGCGATCCTTGCTTGCTTCGCTCAACGTGCGTGATCTGGAAGAGCATGGGCTAGAGGATGCCATGCGAGCTCGGATTCGCAGCCATGAATTGGCTGCACGCATGCAGCTCTCGGTTCCAGGAGTGGCTGATCTAGATCAGGAACAACCCTCGATCCGAGCCCTCTATGGGCTGGATCAGGAGCCCACCCGCGATTTTGCCCGCAGCTGTTTGCTTGGACGACGCTTGCTCGAGAAAGGGGTTCGCTTTGTCCAATTAATCAGTGGGGGTTCTTTTGGTTCACCGCGGATCAACTGGGATGGGCATGAGGACATGCGGCGCAACCATAATCGCGAGGCAAGGCGCATCGATCAACCTGTGGCAGGCCTTATTCAGGATCTCAAGCAGCGTGGCATGTTGGAGGATACCTTGGTGCTGTTTACCACCGAGTTTGGTCGAACACCCTACGCCCAGAGTGCCGCTGACCAGGTGGGTACCGGCAGGGATCACAACATGTATGCTTTTTCAATCTGGATGGCGGGTGCCGGACTCAAGCCTGGTATGGTTTATGGTGAAACCGACGAAATAGGCTTGAAGGCTTCTCGCAACCCGGTGCCCTGGCATGACTTCCATGCCACGGTCCTACACCTCTTGGGGATGGATCATGAGGCCTTGACTTTTTATCACAATGGGATCGCACGCCGCCTGACCAATGTGCACGGCAGGGTGCTTAAGCCGATCCTGAGCTAAGCCCTTTCATGGTATGACCTGGTGCTACCCATCATGACTGGTTTTTGCTGAACTGCTTAGAACGGTGCTGACCCCAAACCACGAGCATCAGGCCCAGACACCAAAGGGCCCAGGTGGTGGGCTCGGGAATGCTAGGGACGGCATCAAAGGCTACAGGGGTCAGACCCATCTCATCATATTGTTCTTGAGTTTCCAATACCACCGCACCTGTCACCGGTGTGACAAGCTGGTGCTCGGATGCCAAGGCAATGGCCTTTTTCTGGTCTCGCCGGGCGATCAAGTTGAGCACTTCTTGCTTGGCCCAGAGGCGCTCGATGTGTTGCGAGACCTGAGGAAGGGAAGTGTTTTCTATTTGAGATGAGGGGATGACTCGGCGATGAAAACCCCAGATTTCGGCTTTCCCGCTGGCTTGGTCGAGCCAGTGCTGCCAGGTTTCCTGCAAGTTGCCGTAATGGGGCAGGATTCGAGTGGAATTTGAGTCCAGATTCTCCAAGATGCGATTGGGAGCAGGAAAGATGCCCTTGCTGATGAGTTGGATGCTCCCACGAGAGCGTTCCATTTGTTGCTGGAGGCTGGAGGGATCTCCCAGCATGACTGGCTGTGGCCCATGCCACCACCACACATGCCCGACACCCTTTTCTCGCGCCAGGGCCCATGCTTGGGTGAGTGCCGCCAGATTGTCCTGGCCTCCGCTGGGCTCCAACATGCTCAGGTAAGACATGGCCTCCTGCCGTGAAAAGACCTTGTAGGCATGATCCGGTGCGATAAAGGGGGATTGATCCGAAGCGATGATGACCTGCAAAGCGATGTCTGAACCCCAGTTCTGCAGGGCCTGGGTGATTTCGCTGATGTGAGAGCCCATCGCATGAGAACCATCCACGACCCAAATGATCGACTTGGGGGCTTGGGCGCTTTCCTTGGAAAGTTCCTGCAGGATGCTTTCTTGCGGCTGACGCGCCGGGGTAAAAACTTTTTGAGAGGCTTGAGCCCGCTCGACTTCAATGGTGCTTTGCGCAGAGAGCAAGGCTCTGTCGGACAACTGGCCCTCAAGGATTTGATCCCCATCCTCGTGCTGACTGGCTTTGAAATCTTTGTGATCCGATGCAAGCAGGGAGCGCGATTCTACCCAGATGGCGTGCTTGAGTGTACCCCGGAGGTTGAAGTTGCGTTCGACCATGACTGGTAGCCTTGTTCGACCGTGGTGGATGTCACGCATGTCAAGGGGGGCGGTGATGCCAAAGCGGATTTTCATGCGCCCTCCATTGGGTGGCACGGGAAAGCATTGCATGAGGATTTGGTCGGGGCCAGAAGTGGTCACTAGGACGGGATCTCTGCGACGCTCGACGGCGATCTTCTGATAGGCCTGGCGAGTGGTATTGCGAGAAGCAAAAGCGGCTTCTCGTTCTTCGTCGTTGACCCAAAGGGTGAGTCTTGAAACCACCCCGCCAACTGGCAGTCGAATCTGCGCCCTGGCCTCGCGTGCCAACGGAGCTTTGTTTTCAAACTCCATCGTCCACTCGGTGTAAGAGTTGGCGCCGTGGGTTTCAATACGACTGTCGATGCGGGAGCTGACCATTTCCAGGCCCATCACCCGACCGGCGACCGAGCTGCCCCCCAGAGCATCATCCAGTTCCCAGGTGAATGCGTCCTCAACCAGGCTCCAGCGTCCTTGCGAGGTGTAGAGCTTGGGGGGCTTGACAGCGTTAAATGGGCGGCCGGTGACGCGATAATAGATAGCCCTGGCGTCCTGCTGGGTGACCGTTTCCTTGGACTGGGTAAGCCAGCTACTTAAATCGAATACCCGCCTTGGGCGCTGATAACACGCGGTGAGCATGGTTTCCTCGTGTCCAAGGGCTCTGAGTAACCGGATGCCCTTGATTTGGACTGACCGATCTTCTGCGTCAGCCCAACGAAGCCCCAGTCGGGTCAAAAAATACGGGCTTTCCAAGGCAAGTAGGCAGACAAAGGCTGCGAGCATGCCCCAAGCCAGGGTCCAATGGCGTGATGGCTGAGCTTGAGCAGCTCGCACGTGCTTCCAGAGCCTGAGCCCTGTCAGGAAACTAACCAGAGGGGTGAGGGGCAATAACCCCATGCCATAGACAATGGTCAGTAGAAAACTGATGGGGATAGCCGGAGCAAACATCAGCGTGTAAAGGAGACTGGTTCCCGTGTTGAAGGCAACCACTCGCCCCAGCCAGGGGCCGATGCTTTCAGGGTCTTTGCCAAGCTTCCTCAAGCCCCATCCATTGCCTAAGGGAACTAGGCAAAGCAAAAGCACATGGAGTGGGGTGGGCATGGGATCAAACCAGTAACCCGAACACAGACGAGTCGAGAGCTCAAATAACAGGGTGATAGTGGGCCAGATCACGGCTGTGAGCCACAGGGCACCCCAACGGAACTTAGACCAAGCATCGGGATGTTTCAGGGATGAACGAAAATTTAGTTTTGATTGCGAATTGGGGATCGTTTTTTGTGCTGGCGATGAGCTCTGGTCTTCCATCCGCTTCAGGATAGACTGCAGCCAGGTTGCGTCGATGACCTGGAGTTCTGCCTTGCGGGCTTCTTCTTCAATATGGCATCTGACGTCCTGAGCTACCTCGCTGGCATCGGCCTCGCTGTCCTGGAGCTGGTCTTGCAGTTGTTGCTCATGGGCTTTCCAAGCGGCCTGAGCGGATTCTGTCCATTGGATCATATTAGGCGTCTTTCTCCTTCAATGTTTTCACTCCTCTAAGCAGGACATCCAGATGCGCCTCCATGGCCTCCATGACGCGCTTACCTTCGGGGGTCAAAGTATAGTATTTGCGAGCAGGCCCTTCAGTGGATTCCACCAGTCGGGCATCAATCCAACCGTGTTTGCGCAAGCGAGAGAGCAGGGGGTAGACCGTGCCTTCGCTGACACCCAGTCCTGGCACTTCAATCAGGCTTTTGACCAAATCATACCCATATCGCTCACGCCCTTTGAGAGCACTCAGGATACCGATCTCCAAAAGTCCCTTGCGGAGCTGGATGGTCCAGTTGTCAAAAAAATCATGCATGGACCGAATGACCGATGAGGGGTTCATTCCCGATGTCTTGCCAAGGGCCGAGTAACGCTGGATCAGCAATGGCGCTCCAGCAAAGATGCCAGCTCATGAAGGTTTTTGTAGGCAGGTTCATGCAGTGAATTCCTAGAGATGTGGTGAGGGGACCGATCTTCTTTGCTGGCTCTGAACCCAATTGAGTGAAGAGCTGGATTGACTAATCGGTATCGTCTAACCACTACTTTGTAATGCAAGGTATTATGTTTTAGTGAACAGTGGTGTCAATAGGTTTCTATTAGGATGCATGAGCAGGCTTGGCAGCTCGGGCTGAGGAGCCAGCGGTCGGGGCTGAGTCCCGGGCTCTACCACGGCATCCTTAAGTGCCTGCCACACCTTTGGCGTCAGTTCAGTGAGTGCGATACCGTGCAGGGCCTGTTTCCTCAAATGCCATGCGCCAAGAGGTTTTGGCGGCAAGCAAGGTCAATTCAGGTCAAGGTTTCCAAGCTCTCTCAACTCACGCCCAACAGGCGCAAGGCAGATTGGGAAAGGGTGGTCGACTGGGCCAGGATGGCGGTGGCGGTCTGTACTTTCAGGCTCTGCATAGCGTAGTAAGTGCTTTCAAAGGCAATGTCCACATCCTTGATCAAGCTGAGAGCTCCGCTCATGTTTTCCTGATAACTCAGCAAGGCAGAGGCAGTGTGTTGCAGCCTGGCCAGGTTGGCACCCACTGTGGCACGGTCCGAGCTGACTTGATCCAATGCTTGGACGACTGCGGTTGCAGCAGTGCTGGCGTTGCTGGTTGTGGTGGTCGAGAGCCCAGCGAGGGTTGTGTAGTCAACGTGTCCTAGATTCACGCCATCCACAGAAAAAGTATTCCCATCGCTGTCCTCAGTCACATTCAATGCCACGCCGTTGAACAGGCTGATCCCGTTGAATGCTTTGGATCCAGTGGCAGTGATAAAATCTTCTAGCTCCCCGAACTCAGTATTATAGGTGGTGCGATCACTGGAGCTCTTGGTGGCGTCCTGAGCCAATACCGAGAGTTCACTCATGCGATCCAGTGCTTCGGCTATTTGCTCCAGATAGCCATCCTGGGTCTGGACAAATGAGGTCGCATTGCTGAGGTTGCTGCGCGCTGCACCGATGCGTGATATCTCCGCATCAAACTTGATGGAAATGGCGGCTCCGGCTGGGTCATCAGCGATGGATGCAATCCGGGAACCCGAAGAGAGTCGAGCTACCGACCGTTGCAGCGCATGCATGGAATCGGCGAGCATGCGCAGGGAGTAGGAAGTGGCTGTATCGATGCCGCTGATAAACATGAGATCACTGCCTTTCTGTCTGACTAATGAAACATTTTTTCTAAGAGAAGTCACCCCTAAACCTCACCACGGAATAGAGGGACCCTTCGAGAACTTGCTGGGCTCGCTTTCAGCAAGGCTATCCCATTTCCCAACCGATTACGCTTCTTTCCACTGATTTTAGCTACTTTTGCCTCTGATCGAACTTTGCTCGCCTGATCATCCATTCATGAACGCGGTTCATGGCCAGGGAGCCGAGCATGTAGCAAATCAGGTCACTCCAGAGGAATCCATGCCCAAGCAGGTATCCTATCAGGGGAATGGATCTAAGCTGGCTTGCCCATGCCTCCTGATAGAGTTGTGTCAACTCAACGCCAAGGCAAATAGCCAGGGTCCATCGAAGCGTTCCCAATGGATGTGGGCGCTGGGCAAAGAGCGCCAGGAGGCCATACAGGGCTCCTGCCCACAACACGTCGCCACCGTAGAGAATCATCCACGAGGGCATGAATGGCCGAGCCCAGGTTCTGGATGAAAGCCCTAGACCCATGAACATCAACGTGATGAGGATAAAAAAACTTCTGAACGTTGTCTGAGCCGTCATCGGCAATGCTTGGGTTTAAAGCTTTTCCTTTTTGTAAGCTAGCAGATCACCGCTTGCTTTGAGGAACCACTATCCCTTATATAACCTGCGTGTCTTCAGTAGGCGAACAATTGGCATCAGCGCGGCAGTCCAAGGATTGGACTGCCGAAGATGTGGCCCGCCTCACCAAACTGAGGACAGATCACGTGCTCGCCATTGAGCAAGGTCGCTACCAAGTCTTTTCTGCCCCAGTTTACGCGCGTGGCTCGGTTAAATCCTACGCCAAGCTTGTCAACTTGGACCCGGCTGCCTTAGTGGAACAGCTCAATGCGGAGATCAAAGCAGAGAAGCCCTTCGAACGGGGTGAGCCCCTTCAGGGGGCAGAGCGAGGTTTTATCGAGGGCATTGCCTATGCACTCTCTCGTATCCCCTGGAAATTGGTTTTCATCCTGATCGTGATCATTGCTGTTCTGGGCGGCGCACTCTGGGGGATGGACCGATACGAGGCCTACAAAAACAGCGACCCGCTGCAGGACTTGCCCACTGGCTTCTATCAGCCCGAGGCTGCGCTCTCTGAAGAGTACCTTCCTGAGCCATCCCAGATGCCCTGACCCGGCGCTTATCCTGCCACAAGGGCCCTCTTGCCAGTTCTAATGGAAGTGTAGATGGCTTCAATGACTTTGAGGTCTTTGAGCCCCTCCTCACCGGAAACCCTCGATGGGCGGCCCTCCAGCACGCAGGCCGCAAAGTCATCCATTTCAGCCGCAAACTGATCGATCTCCACCTTTTCAATGATTTCACCCTTACTGGTGCGTCCCTTGATGCCGCCGTAGCTGTAGGCTGGATCCAGGGAAAACCACCCTTTGTCACAATGAGCGTGGAAACGGTTGATACCCCCGAAAGCGTAGGTGGTGCTGCAATAGGCAAGCACCCCACTGGGAAACTGCATGTTCCAGACAATGGACTCATCCACTTCGGCAAATTTAACGGGGTCGGTCTTGGACTCCTGGGCCGTAATAGCCATGGGTTCCTCCCCAGTAAGGTAGCGACAGGCTTGGAGGGCATAGATACCGACATCCATGAGAGCCCCTCCACCGGCTAAATCTCCCCTCAAGCGCCACTGGTTCGGGTCCCCAATTTTGAAACCGAAGCCTGCGTCAATCATCTTGAGCTCTCCGAAGGTCTTTTCTCTGGCCAGGTTCATGCAGGCCTGATGATGAGGTTCAAATTGGCACCGATAGCCCACAGCTAATTGCCTGTCAGCCTCTCGGCAGGCCTGAATCATGGCCACACAGTCTGAGGCGGTGTTGGCCATGGGTTTTTCGCACAGGACATGTTTGCCTGCCCGAGCACCGCGGATGGTGTACTCGGCGTGCATCCCGTTTGGCAGTACAATGTAGACCACATCGATCTCGGGGTTATTGGCGATTTGATCATAGGTTTCGTAGGAGTAGCAATTCCGCGAAGGGATTTGGTATTTGTCCTGCCATGCCTTGATCTTGGATGGGGTGCCACTGACGATACCTGCCAGGCGACAATGCTTGGTTTTCTGAAGAGCCGGTGCGATCTGATTGGTACTCAGGCCCCCTAGCCCGACCAACGCATAGCCTATCTTCTTCTTTTCCTGTGCTTGAACCCTCGGTAGCCAAAGCTTTGCTTCACCCGCCAGGGCGGCTCCAGCAGCCACCGTGCCTGCTTGCTTGATAAACTGCCGACGGTTAGGGTTCTCTGGTAAAGCAGAAGAAGAGGCTTTGTCTCTGGGTTTCATCAATTCAGTTTCCTCTAAGTTGGATCAATTGCCAAGGATCGGATGAAAGACCCAGCAGGTTTTCTGCATGCCCAACACTATTGGTCTGGCATCTGATATCTCGGGTTGATAAGGTTTAGTGATCTCCATGGCAGTGCCTTCCAACATCTCAAGCCAAGGTGTGTGGGTCCTTGCATCCTGGTTCCTCCATGGTGTGATCACCGTGTTTGGAGCGGATAGCCAAGCCCTCCCGCCTGTCTCTTTCAATCAGCAGGTGCGTCCACTTCTGGCTGAACACTGTCTTCACTGTCATGGGCCGGATGCTTCGCAACGCAAGGGAGATTTACGTCTGGATGTCGGGGCCGCAGCCCGCTCCAGTGCGATTGTGGCCGGGAACCCGCAAGCCAGTCCCTTGATGGAGCGTCTGCTTAGTCAGGATCCCGATCAAATCATGCCCCCACCTGAAGAGGGAGATCGACTGCCACAGGAGGCGATAGAGCTCTTTGCACGTTGGATCGAACAGGGTGCTGAGTATGATGAACATTGGGCCTTTCAACCCCTCCACCGCGCGGATCCACCTGAGGTCGAAAATGCTGAGTTCGGCACCCTGACCGATATGGATCGATTCATTCTGGCTCGACTCGAGGATGAGGGATTGGGCTTTTCTCCTCCGGCTAGCTCCGCCCATTGGCTGCGGCGAGTGAGTTTTGATTTAACGGGTCTGCCCCCTTCACCGCAGGGGCTGGCATCTTTTTTGGAGGATGATTCACCGGCTGCCAGAGCGAAAATCGTGGATGACCTGCTGGCTTCGCGCCAATACGGAGAACACTGGGGACGCCATTGGCTGGATATTGCCCGCTATGCCGACACGCATGGGGGAAGTGCCATCGGTTTTACCCGCTTTCCCTTTTCCTACACCTACCGCGATTACGTCATTGATGCCTTCCAAAAGGATCTTCCCTATGATCGTTTTATATTGGAGCAGTTGGCAGCTGATTCCTTGAACTTGCCCGATCAGGACCCAGCACTGGCTGCTTTGGGATTTCTTACTGTAGGGCAGCGCTTTCGCACCCGACATGATACCTTGGATGATCAGATTGATGTCATCACGCGGGGGC
>Ga0181590_10004273_pt1 | contig 11905 bp, 20 predicted proteins | sample 071ome_34_FD_132446 | JGI IMG/M metagenome (GOLD analysis project Ga0181590, IMG submission 132446) | Coastal salt marsh microbial communities from the Groves Creek Marsh, Skidaway Island, Georgia - 071411BT metaG (megahit assembly) | ecosystem: Environmental > Aquatic > Marine > Intertidal... | reverse complement strand
ACAGTTCACCAATTATATGAAGAATGTAAAAACGCTCCAAAAGGTGGTTGGACAGTATTTACTCGTGCTGGTTCAAGAATGGAAGAATTTAATGATTTAATTTCACTTCCAACTGCTCACAGAGTTACTTATGATATAATGCATAGTGGTGAATTCTTATATGAATTGGAACAAATGACAGGTATTGTAGGGTTGTTACCAGACCCACACTTAGTTGGAGCAGGATACTCAATTATAAGAAATGGAAAAGATTTGGGATGTCATTACGATTTCAATTGGAATGATAGAATCAGATTACATAGAAAACTAACTACACTACTTTATATTACACCAGATTGGAAAGATGAGTGGGGAGGACATATTCAGTATTACGATGACAATATTGATATTAATCCTAATTCAAATCTTATAGAATCTGTTTCACCAAAATTTAATAGATTAGTAATTAATGAAAATGTAAAACAAGGACCACATCATAGAGTGAGTGAAGTAAATTCACCCGAAGATAAACCAAGATGTGCAATCAGATTTTTTTACTATATATCAACTTCAGAATATGATAAGGACAATCCACCACATAGAAGTACATACAAATCAAATGAATACTCACACCATAAATTACACGAAGAAGAAAATTGGAATGGACATTTTGTAGGACAAGGCGGAGAAGATTATGGATATAAATCTAAGTAATAAAAAATATTTGATTACATCTGGTTGTTCATTTACTGATGGTTATCAAATGGGAAATGAAGGAAGTTGGCCGTATTATTTATCTAAAATGTTAAATTTTAAATTGATAAATAAAGCAAGGGGTGGTTCTGGTAATGAGTATATAGCAGATTCAATTATAATTGAATTAATGAATAATGAAGAAATTAGAAATGAATCTGTTGTAATTGTTGCATGGTCATCCAACACAAGATTAATGACACCTGTTTTTGATGGAGAATCAAATGTTTTAGATACTGTACAACCTCAAGATTTTATTGAATGGGAAAGGGGAGGTTCTGGTAAATACACTAATTTAAATTGTGGAAAAACTTTATTTTCAGATGTTCCATTTTGTGCATACAAAACTTATTTATCTATTTTAAAACTAAGTTCTTTTTTAGAATCTCATAACATTCCATATGTTTACTTAGATGCAATATCTCAAAATAAAGTTGAATTAGAAGATGTTGGGGGAATTAAAAAAATTATTTTAAAAAGTTACGCAGATATAGAAAATGTAGATTTTGATTTAAGTGATTATCCTCATCAGTATAAAGATGTATTTAATGAAAAATTTAATAATAATATTTTTAAAAATTTTATTAAAGTTAAAGAACATAGTAGTATTTTAGATTTTATGTGGACGGATTATGATAATTACACAAAAGGTAATCCAGGTCATCCTAACGATATTGCTTCTAAACAAATTGCAGAAAGTATATACAAACAAATTATATGAAATATGTACTAACATCAGGTTGCTCTTTTACTAATAATGTAAGATTAAATCCAAATAATTTAGAAGAATTAGATACTGAAAGATTATCTTGGCCATACTATCTACAAAAAGAATTAGGTGAAGAATATAAAGTTCTAAATTATGGTGGTGCAACAAATGATAATGTTAGTTTGTGTAGAATCTTTTTTTATCATATCAAAAGATTAATGAATGAAGGAATAAATCCAAAAGATATTATAGTGATTGGACAATGGTCAGACCCCAATAGAGAATCAATTTGGATTAAATCTAAATTTACAGAACAAGATAGAGAAAAATATGGTCATACTTTAGTTTACACACCAAATTGGGAAAATGAGAATGGATTCTTTTATTTGACAGGTGGATTTTCTCCACCAGATGATGAAGATTCAGCACTAAAAAAATATGGTATTGAAAACGCAATTAAATATTGGGAAGCAGATATCAATTGGAATAATATTTTAAATCAAGTTTTACATTGGTTAGAATCTTGGTCACACTTAGAAAGATTTTGTAAAGAAAATGAAATTAACACATATTGGATGAGTATGAGAAACCCATACTCAATTGAAGCATATGAACAATGGTTTGGTGCACCAGAAAATAATTCTGATATTCCAAGTAAAGATTTGTGGTTTGAAAAATATGAAATACTTAAACCTTATATTGATGAGGTTCCTATTGATAAACCAAATCATTGGCATTATAAAAACTATAATGGATTATTAGAATGGACAATTGATAATATTGAAAAAGGAGTTCCTTATTTTCAAGAATCAAATGGAAAATATTTAAGTTGGGAGGATTATAAAAAAGAAATACACGAATATGGTTGGGGACATCCTTCACCACAAATGATGGAAAAGTTTGTAAAAGAAGAGTTAATAAAATTATTAGATAAATGAAAAAATGTTTAATTATTTTTGGTGAATATCGTGGTAGAAGAGAAGTGATAGAATGGGACTCAGAAAATCTACCTGATGATTGGGATAGTATTCTTTCTACATGGAGTATTACCCATAATTATTCATACAAAGATAGTTTTTCAGATACAAAACACAGAACTATTATCGAACCATGTAAAATAAATGATAATTTATTTTTGTATCCATCTTACGCAATGAGTAATAGAATAATAAAAGCATTAGAATCAATAAACGAAGAATATGAATACATAGTAGTTAAAAGATTAGATTTATTATGGAAAGACGTATTTACTCATATTTCAGATATACAAAACAAAATATGGGTAGAAGAAAAAGCTTTTCCAAACAAAGAAAAAAAAACCAACGATTATATATTTGCTGGTAAAAAAGATGAATTATTGTACTTTTTTAAATCTGTTTACAATTACATAGAAACTAACAATCCACCTCGAATGAAAAATGGGTTACCTTATGTTCACTATTTTTGGTATAAAATGGTTAAAAAATATATTTCATACGAACCAATTGAGTTATTTATTGAAAGAACAAGACCAAGATATAATTTGTTAAGAAAAAATAAAATTTAAATTTAAAAAATTATTAGATAAGTGAAAAAAGATTTATTAGTATTTTTTGGACAATACAGAACATTTGATATAGTACTACCATATTTAAAAAATTTGGATAAAGTAGATGTCATAGTTTCAACATGGTCAAACGAACTAACAAAAGAAAAAATAGATTTAATTTACAAATACATTCCTCATGCTGCTCTTTTAATAAGTAATTTTGATGAATTAGAACAAAGATTTAAAAAATCACATGGACCAATGTATTTTCATTGGAAAAATGTAATTGATTATTTAGATGAAACAAAATATGAAAAAGTTTTATTACATAGAACCGATATAATTAGTAATTGGAATAATATATTAGATATTAAACTTGAACAAAAAACTTTATATTTAAACACTCCAGATTCTCAACCTGCTTTATCAAAAGATATCGTTCCAAAAAAAGGAGTTATTGATAGATATTGGATAGATGACCAACTTATAATTGGTAATGTAAATATAATAAAAAAATTAATTCAAAATATTATAGATAATGATAATTTTGAACCTCATTTTCCTATTGGAAATGCAATTATAAATCAAAAAATATTAGTGAAACCATGGAATGATTTTATTTCAATTTCACCAAAAATATTAAGAAGTGATGAAAATAAAGAAATAGATAAAATGCATCAAATTAAAATAAATGAAAGAGTATAAGATAAATGACCCATGGGATTGGGTTACTCATTTTGAGAATGAAGTAGCAGAATATACTGGTTACAGATATGGTATCGCATGTGATTCAAATTCTAACGCTATACGATTGTGTTTACACTATTTAGGAATCAAACACACAGAAATAGAGATACCTGCAAAAACTTATGTTTCAGTTCCAAATCAAATTATTTTGAGTGGTAATAAACCAAAATTTAAAGATATAAAGTGGGAAGGAATGTATGAAATTGGTAAAACTTCAATTATAGATGCAGCAACTGCATTTCATAAAGGAATGGGAATGGGTTTACAAAATAAATTTATGATAATATCTTTTCATTTTAAAAAAATACTGAATATCGGACAGGGTGGAATGATTTTAACTAATAATAAAGATTTTGAAAAATGGGCAAGACCTATGATTTATGATGGTAGAAATAAAAATAAACTTTATAAAAATGACGAGTTTGAATGTATTGGTTGGCATATGTATATGGGACCCGAGCAGGCAAAGAAAGGATTAGAGATTTTTAATTCAAATAAAATAAAGGATTTTAATACACCGTGTGGAAGTAGTGAAACTTATAGTGATTTAAGAGAACAAAAAATTTATGAAGAATATATCTAATAAAACATATAGTTATTTAAAATTCAAAAATTTATTATAATATGAAAAAAGAAATAAATAGAATTTTTTTACTTGGTGATTCATGGATTGAAGGACAGGGTTGTTATTCAGAAATTCAAGATGGACACGCACAAGAACCTAACTTGCCTTTCGGTCATCATATATTTGATGGAATTAATCATTGGAGAAAAAATAATTCTTGGAATAAATTTTTCAAAGATACTTTTGGAAGTGATATTCAAATTAATAATCTAGGTTTACAAGGTTCAGATAATTACCAACAATTTAATTTTTTACAATATATTCTTGCGCGAGATTATAGAGATACCGATTTAATATTATTTGGATTTACATCAAAATATAGAGATAATCGAGCCATTAATCCAACATTTTCATCTCCTTCACACGAGGATTGGTTACATTATGTTAAAAATGAAAGGAGACAGGGTGATGAATTTTGGATTTTAAATAAAATAAATCCAATAATCAATACTGCTCTTTCATTTGAAAAAATACAAATTCAACTTGAAATTTTGAGTGGAAAAAATAAACAAAATATTTTTTTAGGAAAAGAAGAATTTTTTGAAGATACAAAGATTTCAGAATCAGAAAAGGAATTTTCTAAAAAATGGATACAAGATTTTTTCATTGAATTGTTTGATGAAAGGACCTATGAAAATATAGCACAAATAAATTATATGTTTTTTCAAAAATATTGTAAATGGAAAGGAATTAATATTTTATTTTTTGATTTGTTTGAACCATATATAGATAAGAATTTTATAAATGAGTTTTATAATGTTGATAGTGAAATGTACATAAACTATAATAAAAAAACATTTAGAGATATGTTAGTAGATTATGAAATGGAAAATTTTACTACTGCAGATAATATAACTGTTTGGGAATCTAATAACACATTTCCTTGTTTATCCGAATCTGAGGGAATGAAAGGAAAAAAAGCTGATAGGTATTCTGGTCCAATATATCATCCAAACCAACATGGTTACAAATATTTATATGATTATTTACTTGAAAATTACATAAATCCAAAATATAACATAATACCAAAACAGTTATGAAAATATTTTATTCAAATGGTGATTCAGTAGTTTGGGGTGCAGAACTTGAAAATAAAACCTCTGAGAGATACTCTTCAATTTTAAGTGATATGTTTGGGTGGGTTGATTGTAATAACGCATCTGCAGGAGTATCAAATGATTACATATTTAGACAGACAATGAGAGACGTTTCTTATTGGTTAGATACAAAAAAATGTTGGAGTGAAGAAAGTGGTTGGATAAAAAGTGATGAAATATTTGTTTGTATTGGTTGGACATCACCAACGAGATTTGAATGGTGGACAGGTAGCGAATACCAACAAGAAAGATTGTGGAAAGGATATGATAAATGGGGTGATAATGATAAGGATAAAACAACTGAAGATGAATTTGTTTTAAATCAAACAGAGGATATACCTTCATATATTAAAACCTTAAATCAAATAATTTCATTAGGAAGTTTTTTACAAATCAATGGAATACCGTATTGTTTTTACAATGTATTTTATGATTTTAAAGAAGTTAGAGAACCTAAAAAACAAATTGATAAGTTTGGTAGAAAAACAAAACAAATCTCATTAAAATCATTATGGAAACAACTTCCTAATTTTAAAAACGAGTCAATGTACCAATATTTAGAAAAAAATGGTGGAACTTTTTTAAAAAGAAAACACCCATCTAAAAAATCTCATAAGTTATGGGCAGAATATTTATATAAAAAGATTAGACATGAGTTGTAAAAACAAATCAAAAACAATATTAGAAAAAAGGTTAGAAAAAAATCTAACTAAAGAACAAAGAGAAAAGTTTTGGAAAAAAGCTGCTAATAATAACCATTTTAACGATATTTTCAACAGATAATGACACCAGAAGAGTATTATTACAAATATATTAGAAAAGATAATGAAATACTCTATGAAATGAGAATAAAATCTCTTGGTTGGATGTTAGGTTGTTTTGAAAAAGGAACAATACGAAAAAAAACTATCATAAATCTTATACCACTTTCAGAATTATATACACTTTTAGATTGGTTAGTAGAAAATGAAAGATACGAGGAGTGTGTTGTTGTAAAAAAAGTAATAGATAAAATATACGAACCAAGTAAAAAACAAAAATTATGATTGATTATAATGGAGGATTGGTTTTTTTAGGGGATTCATTTACTTGGGGACAGGGGTTACATTATTACTATATGATAGAAAAACATGGATGGACTCAATCAGATTGTAAAAAGTTTTTTGATAATCGATATAGATTTGAATGGTTGGGATTTGAAGCAGATGAATATAGAAGAAAATATTCATTCCCTTATTTAGTATCAAATAAATTAAATAAACTAATGATAACACCCTCATTTGAAAATGGAGGTGATAATAAATCGATACTTGATATTTTAAAATGCCTAAAATATTTTACTACAACTAACAATGTAGAAAATATAATAATACAATTTTCCACTCCAACAAGAAATTTGAATGAAAATGAATACAAAACAGTAGAACATCTTATATATACTCAAATTAAAAAAATAGATGATGAATGTAAAAGAATGAACATAAAATGGATTGGATTTTCATGGGTACCTGAGTTTAGTATAATTTTAAAAAAATATTTTCCAAATAACTTCACACCAATTCAATATAAAAATAAAGAATATCATACTATTACTGGAAATGATGAAAATTTAAAAGAATTATTTTTTCCTTACGATTTAAAAATTAATGACGCACATCCAAATAAATTAGGACATGAAATCATATCAAAATCTATTATAAATAAACTAAAACAAATCAAATGAAATCAAAAACAAAAAGAAAACAAGAGTTGATTAAAAACCTAACAAATACTATTCTAAAAGAATCTCAAAAGATTGGTGGGGGAAATAAAGAATTAATGAGTAAATTACAAATTAAATTAGATAATTTAATTCAAAAATGAAAAAACCTTTAGTAAAATTATTTGGTTGTTCATTTTCAGAACAATATAACTCAACCTTTGAGGGTGGACCACTTAGAAATGGTTTATATGAATTTGATTTTGAAGGATATACTTTTCATAATTTTGGATATTCGAGTGCGAGTAATTATAAGATATTCAATTTATTTGAAACAAATATAAAACCAAATGATACTTGTATTATACAATGGAGTTCACTTACCCGTCCACACGAAGAGGACCATAATTTTATAGTAAAATCAGAAGAAAATCCTCTTTACTATTTTTTGGACAAATGGTATAAAATTTTAGAAAAGGTTCAAGAAATATCAAAAGAAAAAAATATTACACTTATTCAACATATAGGATGGGCTCATTGGAAAGATAATGAATTAAACGAGTACCATAGAAACAAACTTAATTCATATAACATAATTTGGTATAGTTCAAAAGAGACGTGGGATAGGATAGATTCAAATTGTTATCAGTTCTAACCCCCAAATATATGGAGTTCGAGTGCGAAGAAATCTATACATGGAGGAGGGGAACCATCTTATTTTTGGAGTGATTTAAAGTGGGGCGGAATGAGTGAGTGGATACGAGATAATATTGAAATAGAAAATAGATACCTTGGATATCATCATAAAGAAGCTCCTAATCATTTTGATTCTCATCCAAGTTTATATGCATCCAAAGTATTTTTCAAAAATCAAATGATAAAAAAACTTAACCAATTAAAGTTGATATAACGAATGAGACCCCCTTTGAACGATTTGAACCACGAGGTACTTATTTAAACCCCATTTAAACTACTTTATATAACTTTACTACTTAATACTTAATGAGTACCCCTATTGCCCTTATTGTTCGTTTGTTCGTTTGTCGTGGGGGGTCGAATGAGTCGTAGAAAAAATTTTTCACCCTTAATTTTTATTGATAGTATTTATTAATATGATTTGTAGTAAATGTAATATAGAAATGAATAACCCTTCTTACCAAGGTGAGCCATATTATATTTGTGGTAAATGTGGTAATGTAATAATAATTAGTTAAAATGAAATACCTTATACTAATAACCCTATATACAATACTACTCAGTATAATACCTATATAGACTAACCCCCTTACACTACTAACCCTATTAGCCCACACTTCCAATTCTTAATTTAGACTGCTCCACTGCTCTTAAACTGCTATACCCTACTCTCAGAGTACCCCCTTACTCTCACATAAACCCCTTATCAAAAAGAGTTTAAACCTCGAGCACCCACAAAGGAGTGAGTATTTCCCCCTTACCCTTACACTTACCCTTTTCCATCTCCAAAAATGGGGGAGTTTAAACCACTTAAAAAGGAGTGTTTTAACCACGTCTGAGAATGTATCCGTACCCCAATATTACACCTATTGAGAATAAACCTCTATAATACCTTAAAATCTACATACGAGGGTGTCTCACTTCATCTAATCTCTTAAAAGGTTGAAAAACACACCCTATATCATAATTTGATATATGATACTTCCCACTTTATGACACTTTATACTATTATATCAATATAGTTGGGCAGCTCTAGTCCCTCTTTATACGTCCCTATTTTTTTCCCCAAAGGAATGTGACACATTGTCATACCCCCCTCATTGCATTATTCTCATTTTACACTATGACAGACTGTCACCCCCTATCGAGAGGGGCAGCTTGTGTATTGAATAAATCCGAATGAATCTCCCTTTTCCTTGCATTATTCGTAATTCGTACCCTACACGACATATTGTCATACTTTTTATTTGGTAATGTGGAAAAAAAATCGTAACTTTAGGGTGGTTGTGGGTGGGAGAGCTTAAGTAGAGAAAAAGAAATAAGAAAAAAAAGTGAAAAAGACCATTGTAGTCTCAGTTTTTTTTCGTATATTAGTAGTGTAATAATAAGTGAGATGGCAAAAGTTAATAAAAAAGAAATCAGTAGAGGGGAGTTAGAGAAGATATTATTGAATCCTAACTTTATAGGGGATATGGAGAGTATCTCTAGTATGATGAACCCGAGAGTTTTATATACTGTACTGAATAAAATAGAAAGATATAACGGAATTAAATTATAATAGTATGAGAGACACGATTAAATTATCAGTTATAGGAGTGATACTTGCACTTGTAGTAGTAGGTTTTTCACTTTTTATCAAATTTTTCTTTAGAGGAATACAATTAGTACTCGAAAACCCACTCGAAGCAGTAGGGTTCTTTGGGATATTGACGGCCTTTTCTCTGATTTATATTATACTAACTGAAAAATAAGACAAAAAAAACGAGAAAAGCCATTGTAGTCTCAGTTTTTTTTCGTATATTAGTCATGTAATTGATTGATGATTGAGAAAGTACTCTAGTTAATCAAGGCCTCAACCTTGTAGATATGGGTTGCCGCCAGTAGTGTTGGGAGATACACCTACTATAAAAACTGAATCTCTTTTAAAGAACCGAGGTTGTTGGTAGTTTTCCTCTTTAAAAAAACGAACTACCACTAGTATAACGATGAGGTGTCAAAGGCGATGAAATGATACTACGCACCAAACTCGTAAATTAACCATCGGTTAGGGGTTTCCGATGGTATTAATAGGGTGATTACTCACTCTCTCCTATCCTAAAGTGTTCGTCCGAACCACCCACTAAGTTATATCACCCTTCTTAGTGGGTTTTTTTTGTCCAATTGTTAATAACTTTTGACGAAAATAATTAAGAAAAGCCATTGTAGTCTCAAAAAAAAATCGTATATTGGTGGTGTAATAATGAGTGAGAGTTTAAACATTAAAATAAATAAAAATTTAAATAATAAAAATATGAGTATAATAGGTTCAGCGTTAAAAGAGTTAAAATCAGTAGGTTCGTGTATTGATATAGATTTAGGGATTGTATATCCACTAAATGAAGATGGTACTCCTGATTGGGATTTACCAATAGAATTATTAGATGATGAGGTTTCTGCAGAATGGATTGCGGCCTTATCTGATGAGGATTATGAAATATGTAAAGAATTTATAGAAGCTTAATATGTACAACCAAGATAAATTAGAACAACATTATCATCAAGAAGCCCGTACCTTTATGGAACTTCTTGATATGAAGTATAAAATGAATAATACCATTTCACTTGATGAGTACCTTATAGAGTATAAGGATATTCTGAGTAATAAAGAAATTCAAAGAGGTGAAACTCTAATAAACTTAATTAATTATTAAAAAGATTGCGGGTAGATGTAGTAATACCTATATAGACCCATACACTATAAACACTAAATAAATACTATATATGGAAGGAACTAAATTTAAACACAGAAATTGTATAATAGAAAAAACACCTACTAACACTATACCAGATATGGTGACGATAACCAAGACACCTAAACTAAGAGAAGATTTCTTAGGTAAAAGATACATCAACTTAGAAGCGGCCTTTAAACAAATAGAGTTGTTCGAAGATATGAGGTTGATAAGAAGTAAAGAGAAATATGTAAAAGCACAACTAAATGATGTTGTGGTAGTGGAAGAGTAAGGGAGGTTTCTTGTAACTGAGCAGGTCGCAGGTCATGTAGTTGCGCTCGGAGTGGTTTTTTTATCGAGGTTGACTTTTTACCCTATGGAAAAAACACCCTATACTAACCCTATGGTTAGGTTGCTCTATCACATTGTAGACCTGCACAAAGGGGTTAGAGAGTACGAGGTTTAAAATTTTAAAAAAGAATTATGTTAATAATAAAAAAGAAAAAGGGCGAAGATATCAATAAGATGTTAAAGAGATATAAATCTAAAGTTAAAAGGACAGGTCTCCTTGAGGAAGTTAGGAGTAGAACGAATTATACTAAGAAGAGTGTTAAGAAAAGGAAGTTACTGAATAAGGGGAAGTATATCCAGTCTATCGTTAGTAGTATAGAGTAGTTTTATATAGGTATTACTATATACACTATATGGGTCTGTATTATTATTGTTACCGATAATGTGTTTTAATCGAGGTTATGAATTTTATGAGAAACTTAATTTTATGGATAAAAGTTATCCTTATCAGATTACCTAAAGAAATATGGTATCAGATAGAACAAATATATTATGATGAAAAACTTAAAAAAAATTAAATTATGACTGTATTAATATTTGTATTGGGTAGTATTGTATTTACCTTATTCATATCTTCATTTACATCAGAAGTTAAAAAAGATGAAGATATAGATTATGAGAACTACTATGAAAGACATTCTATACAAAGAAAGAAGAATCCTAAAACAAAGAAAGGTTCTCAGAGTAGAATGAAAAACTACAATTGGAAAAAATGAAATTAAAAATCCTTTTACTATTTGTTTGTTGTAATTTGTTCTCTCAGAAAATCATTATATCAGATGAGTTTACTTGGTATAATGGAACTTTAAAAGGAGTAATAAATTATTCATCTATAATGTTTGGAGAGAAGGTCTTTGTTGGAGTAGAAAGTGGAACATGGAAAGACCTTGATGGTATCGTAGCTGCAGAAACAAATATAAATGAGAATCTTTCTATATATTCAGGTATTAGGTTTAAGAAACAAATCAGAGGATACTTTATGAATTTGAATTGGAATCAATCTCCTTGTT
>Ga0181590_10004269_pt1 | contig 11910 bp, 6 predicted proteins | sample 071ome_34_FD_132446 | JGI IMG/M metagenome (GOLD analysis project Ga0181590, IMG submission 132446) | Coastal salt marsh microbial communities from the Groves Creek Marsh, Skidaway Island, Georgia - 071411BT metaG (megahit assembly) | ecosystem: Environmental > Aquatic > Marine > Intertidal zone... | reverse complement strand
GCGCCGTCTCCACGTGTTCGCACGCCCGTCTCGCGACGTCCCCGCACGCGCCGGTGACGCTTAGATCGTTCTCTGGATGACGCAGCGCGCGTTCGAGCGCGCGGTGGCGCTCGAACGCCTCGACGAGGACGTCCTCGCGGCGTATATGATTATGGTGTTGATGATCGGTTGATTCGTCGTCATCAACGGGGTGCTGTATCGGTCTCGCGCGCGCGACCGCGGGCGAGAAGACGAGCATGAGGAGACACGCGACGAGGCCGACGCACCGCGCGACGCGCGAGGCGCGAGACGACCGCATCGCGCGTCCGAGTGACGCGAAAGGATTATTCATGGGATCGAGGTGGTGTTCGTCCCGACAGTCATCGTCGCGCGTCTCGCGCCGTCATGGCCTCGTGGCGACCGCGCGCGACGGTACGAGTGAGCGGGGACGTCTTTTGGTCGCCTCGTCGTCGACGCGTCGTCGTCGGGGTCGCGGTGGCGACGCTCGCGGGTGGTGGATTCGTGATGGCGACTCAGAAGAGACGACCGAGGCGGGAGGATTGGCGCGCGCCGTGCGTGCGATTGCGCGAGGCGTGCGCCGCGCGCGGATTGGATTGTTGTGCTTTCACGACGGCGCGCGCGTATAACGACGCGGCGCCGAGCACGGCGAAGATTACCGCCGAGGAGGACGTCGTCGTCGCGGTCGTCGGCAACTCGAAAGCGCTGTGGCCGACGTTCGAGCGCGCCGTGCGAGCGAACCGCGCGGTGTCGCTGGACGAGTACGTCGAGGGCGCGGTGCGAGAGGCGGTGGCGCGCGCGGTGGGCGCGGAGGCGAATGCGGCGAGGATTTATTGGTCGTGGGAATTGGAGCCGGGACGCGTCGTCGCCATACAGCGGTTGGCGCACGTGGCGAATTTAGCGTATTTAGACGAGCGCACGCATCAATCGGTCCATCCGACGCACGGACCGTGGTGTGCGTTTCGAGCGGCGGTGGTGTTGGACGGCGTGCGCGCGCCAAAGGGTGGCGCGGAGGACGAGACGGTGTTTCTTCCTCGTTTGGCATCGCCGGTGAGCGAAGAGCGCGTCCAGCGCGCCGCCGAGGCGTTCGACGTCGCCATCGCGAGGTACGAGGAAACGAACGGGAATGATCCGGAACAGTGGAAGCTGTGGCTAGCCTGTCGCGACGCCATGGACGGAGGGGAGTTTGCGCATCGTCGGTATAGCGAGGATCAGATTCTGTGGCACTACAACGCGGATAGCGCCGGCGCGCGACGACGCATGCTCGAAAAGAAGTGAAAGCCACCACTCGAGGGTAAATAGATGACTAGAACTAGCGCTAGAGATTACAGTATAGATCGTCAATCGTCAAACTTTGGTAGGACGGTGAGCCGCAAGTGTTCTTCCCATAGTTGTCTCTTCGTCTCCCACGTCGGGTCTCCAAGCGGCGGCGGATGGAACCAGTAATTGAACGCGACGTGCCCTTCCCCCGACTCCGCGCTCGAGACGTCGTGAAACCAACCCGCCGGAAGGTACAACGCCTGGCCCTGACGCACGGTGAATTCCATAGGCGTGGCGTCCTTGAAGAGTGGAAACTGTTCGAGACGTTCGTAATCGACGCGACTGAAACTCGGCACGCCCTCGTCGTCGTCTTTTTTGGTCGCGCATCCGCCGTCATCCTCGTCCTTTGCGACGCCTGAATCGCTCAGTTCATCGTAATCGTCCACCCCATCAAAGTCGAAATCATCCGGAAAATCTTCGTCGTCGTCGTCGCCTCGCGCCTCGCTCGACCATCTCGCCTCGCGAATCTGCCTTTCGAGCATCGTCTCCCCGTTCTCCAACACCACGTCACCGTCTTGCTGTCGCTCGTCCTCGTCACCCTCGTACACGATGAGCCCGTTTTCGTGTACCAATCGAATCGCACCCGTCGTGTACATGCGCTCCGCGTCCGCCGGTGCGAAAATCTTAAACCGCTTCTCCCCTCTCGCGAGTAGGTATAAATTATCGTGATAATCGTGATGCAACCCGCTCGACGTCGGCGCCGAGTTTCTCCCCATCCACAGATTCACGTCCGCCGGCACCAGCGTCTTCGGCATCGCCGTCGGTCGCAACGGAAGCTTCCCTCTCTCGCCGCCCCTCGTCTTCACCGTCGTCAACCGTCTCGCCGGTCCGCCGAACGCGTCCTCCTTTCCGCCCGCCGAGAGGTACACCCCACCGTCCGCGCCCTCGAACGCGTCCATGAACGCATCGAACGATTCGACTTTCTCATACTTTCCCAACCCGAACCTTTCCCCCCGTCGCGCGTCGCGCACCTCCAATCGAACGTCCCGCTCGCCCGCGCACGCGTCCCGAAGAAACCCATTCGTCCAGAGGCTCGCCCCCGCAAGATCTGACGTCGACGCGTCAAGCGCGCGCTCGAGCACGCACGGACGTCTCGCGCGGACGTATCGCGCGTCGAATTCGTCCGGGTCGAGCGCGCCGTACGTCACGACGTCGATGGGCGCGTCGACGCGCGGGACGGTGTACCCGCGGTACCTGTTCGTGCCGAATCGGGCGTCGACGGTGGCGGACGCGCCGCGACGCCGACGCTTGGTCGGGACGTCGGGCACGTCGCGGGACATGGGTTTCCACGCGCGCGCGAGTCGAGTCGGTCGCGGAGTGACGCTCGAATGAATGAATGAATGCGCGAGGCGGTGTTGTACAAGACTAGGCGGCGTTCCCGTCGAAGACGTCGTCGCCGAGAAGTTGACGCAAATACGCGCGTTTCTCGTCGGAAGACAATAAATCGGCCCATTCGTGATACGGTATCACGCGCACGCGCCATCCCCACGATTCGAGGAGTTTGTCGCGCATGACGGTGGTTCCGAGCGCGCGGCGGCGACCGAGCGCGTCGTAACTGTAATGATGCGGTCCGTCCACCTCGACGACGACGCGGTGGTTTTCAAAGACGATGTCCGGACGCATGCGACCGCCCTCGACTGGAGTCTCCAGAGTGAATCCGTGCACGCCAAACTCTCGAAGTTCCTCGGCGATGGCGTGTTGAAGATTGCTGTAGGTTGGATCTTTGCTCTTCATGCCGATCCACGCGCGTTCGCAATCGTCGGCGACGGCGTCGGTCGAGAGGGAGACGAGGGATTCGAACGGTGATTCTCTCGCGACGAGACGCGCCATGTAGAGCGAACACAGCGTGGTGTCGCTGAGCGCGTCCGGTGAGGACAAGACGCCTCGATTGATATCGACGAGCGCTCGGGTGAGACTCTCCACGAGAGGCGACGCGTCTTCGAGCGAACCGAGGACGACGAGCGACCACAGCGCCAAACCAAAGTTTTCACTCTTGAACGCCGCGGTGGATCCTCGCAGCTCGTCTTGAAATCTCTCGAGCATGGATTCGTCCGGTTGTCTGCACAGCGTCGCGTACGACCAGAGCGTCATGCTCATTCTGTATGAATCATATCGCTCGAGCGAGACGGCAGAGCGCGCACCGATGGCGTCAAAGGTTTCGTCGGCGAGCATGTATCGAAGCCTGGCAAAGACGCGTAAAAACTCGGTCAAATCGGCCGAGTCGAGAGATTCTATCGAATCCATCACCGTGTTTTCGAGCTGCGACATGACGTGCGAGCCCGGATCGTGGTTACTGCTCGCCAACGCCGAGCACACCATGAAAATTTCCACCGGCGTGAATTCGCTCAGCTTTTCAGAGACGCAAAACGTCGCGTGCGTGAATAAACTCACGCTCGGAAGCCTCAGAGTGCCGACACCGTACATCATGTTTGCCAAGTTTTTCGAGTTGCACGAATCCAATTTGGAGATGGCTTCGTCTTCGAACTTTCGTCCGAATGCGTCGCTCGGTTGATGCGATAAATGCGCAAAGGCCCAAATTACGTAACTCAAATCATCGCAATTGCTCTCCCCGATCGAGGCCAGGAACGACTCCTCCAACGAGCGAAGCGCGGATGCAAATCGTTCATCCATCGCTGCGCGCAGTCGCACGCACGAGCGCGCGTTCTCGTCGTCCGTCGCGTCGCTGAACGTGGCAAGCGAACCGGCGACGAGAGCGATTTGGTGCGGCGACAATGCGTCAGCGCGTCTCTGTACCTCGGCGAGCGCGATCGCCGCTTCGTGGTCTCGCAGGTAGTGTCCGGCGTTTGAAAGACCCCACAATAACATCGCGAGCTCTGTGTGCCCGAATTCTGGCAAACACGCGAACGATTCCTCAGCGAGACGCGACAAAAACGCCGACGAGCCGCACCCCTTGACGCGCCCGTACGCCGAGGCGACGTTTGCGAGCTCTTGCGGTCGACACTGCGCAAGCGATAACGACCTTTCCACCGCATTCGTCACTTCCTCCCTCGGTGCGTCTCCTAATTTCGTCAGCGCCCAGAACGAAATGCTCAATTCGTACGGTTTAAACGTCGCGGCGTTGCGAACGACGTTATTTTCCAACGCCACTCTAATCCCAATCGGCACGCGCATCTCGAGCTTCCCGTACGTCCAACACACGTTCGCCACGCCTTGACTCTCGAATTCGCTCGCCGCGGACTCGATCACGCGCTCTAACCCGTCCCACAACGCGTCCCGCGTCGACCCGTCGTCTCGGCGTCCCAGGCGCAAATGTCCCAGCGCCCACGTCAACTGCGCCACCGCACGCGGTTTCATATCGTCGAGTCTCTCCACCGCCGCGCGCTCGAGCTCATCGAACCACGACGACCGCACCGCCTCGTCCACCGCATCGGCCTCGGCGCGTCTAAACTTTGCCAATTTCGAATACGCGGTGGAGACGTTGACGCCCGACGCGTCGCTCGCGCGTCCCCGCGTTGTCTCGACCAACTCTTTCACCGTCTCGCACGACGAGATCTCTTTATTCAGCGCCACGCTCACCGAAAACGCCGCTCTCCGCGCCTTTTTCCCGAGCTTTTTCTTCTCCCCCTCACCCTCTCGCTCGCCCTCGATCGACTCGGCGTCCGCGCGTCCGCGCTCGGCGAAGACGCCGCGGCGACGAACCGCCCCTTCCTCCTCGCCCGTCGTCGACGCGTCTCGACCTCGCGCGCGCTCTCGCGCGACGCGTCGCACGCGACGCACGCCTTCACCGCGTCTCGGCGCGCCCGCGCGTCGTCCAGACGTCGTCACCGCGCCCGAGTCGTCCGTGCGCCGAGTCGTTGCGCTCGACACCGTCGTCGACGCATCCTCACCGTTCGTCTCCGATACCGCGCCCACGCGCGCGACGCGACGCGAGACGCGCGCGAGAGATGTCTTCCGACCGCCCCGCGCGATTCCCACGCGCGCGCGCGGCGTCTCTCGCGCGCGGGACGCCCACATCCGACGGACGCCCTTTTCCTCGTCGTCGTCCCGCAGACTCGGACGCGCGACGCGCAATGGCGACCGTCCCGCCCCTCGCGCGCGCGGACTCGACGAGCGAGGACGCCGAGGGCATCGCCACCAATCGCGCGCTCTCGCGCGTGGCGTCGCACAACACGATCGGATCCATGTCCCCGTCGTCCCCGCGCTCGTCCGGGTCGTCGCTTCGAGAGCGCGCCATGGAAAAGTTTCCGTACGACGTTCGAGACTCGGTGAGGGCCAAGGAGGCGATGGCGGTCGGACCGAAAGGTCGGACGAGGATCGGGACGCTGCGAAACGGGATGCGGTACTTTGTCGGGGAGTCGCAAAAGCCCAAGGAACACGCGGCGTTGGCGCTAGCGGTGGACGTGGGGTCGGTGGCGGAGACGGAGGAGGAGCGAGGGGTGGCGCACATCGTCGAGCACTTGGCGTTTCGATCGACGGAATCGTACGAACATTTTGCGATTGTTAATTTTTTGGAATCCATCGGGGCTGAGTTCGGGGCGTGTTCGAACGCGTACACGAGCATGGACGAGACGGTGTACGAGTTGTTGGTGCCGATACAAAAGGCGGAAGTGTTGGCGACGTCGATGCACATCCTGAGCGAATTCGCGAGAGGTGTGCGGATATCAGACGCTGATGTGGAGTGCGAGCGAGGGTCCGTGATGGAGGAGTGGCGTTTGGGACGAGATGCGCAGGGACGCGCGGCGGAGGCGTATTGGAAGACCCTCATGGAAGGTTCGCTTTACGCGGAGCGGGCACCCATAGGGCTGGAAGACGTCATTCAGAGGGTCGATCCGCGAGTGGTTCGTCAGTTTTACGCGAAATGGTACCGGCCGGAACGCATGGCGGTGATCGCCGTCGGGGATTTCCAAGACTTGGACGACGTCGTGAGTCTCATCGAGAGTACTTTTCAGCACCTCGAGCCGAGTGAAGGGCAACCGCGCGAGAATCCGAGATTGGAGCGACCGACGAGCGCCGACACGAACCATGTTGAGCCGAGAGTTGTGACGCACGTGGACAGAGAGTTGAAAACTACCGCGGTGACGGTGACTTTCAAGTACGCGTCCATTCCGGTCGACACTCCGCGTGGATACTACTTGAAGACTGTCGAAGACGTTTACAAGACTGCTTTGGACAATCGACTCTACCGCATGATGCGACAACCAAAACCACCATTCTTTAACGCCGGCGGCATCATCGAAGACGCCACGAGGACCATGACGTTGATGAGCATACAAGCGACGTGCGCCGAGAACAAAGCGAGCGAGGGATTGACGGCGGTTTTGCGCGAACTCGCCCGCATCCGTTTACACGGTATCTGTGACCAAGAGTTGAAAATTGCTAAAGCGCGCATGTTGGCCGACACCGAACAGCTTTACGCTGAGCGCAAGCAAACGTACTGCGAAAATGTTCGAGACGAACTCGTGTGTCACTTCCTCCGCGGCGATCTCGTCATTGGCGCCGAAGATGAAGCCTCTCTCGCCAAAGCGTGCATCGAGCGCGTCTCACATGAAGACGTCCTCGCGTTTGCAAGCCAGCTTAATGTGTGCAACTCGTGCGTCATTCGTGTTCAGGAAGGACGAAGGAACACGAGCAAAGACGAGCTCCATGCCGCCATCGAACAAGTTCGTAGAGAAGAGGCTGAGGGTATGATAGGTGAGAGCAAAGTCTTCAACATCCCAGAAGTCTTGATGGAATCGGGATCATTAGTATCGGGAGACATTGTGAGCAGTCGCGAGTTACCGGAACTGGAAGTGCGCGAATTCGTGCTGAGCAACGGCATGCGCATCGTGTATCGCGTCACGGGATTTCTTGATGACCAAGTTCTCATACGCGGCTCAGCGAGAGGAGGTCTATCCGAAGTCAAAGAAGAAGGTTACATAGACGCCATGTGTTCGAACATGGTCGCTAGTGAACTCGGTATTTACGGTCATAGACCTGATGTGTATGACGGAATATTAGCTGGTATACGCACCGACGTGCACGCAAACGTGAGCATGTACCGCCGTAACATTGAGGGCGAAACGTCACCAGTAGATATCGACACCGCACTCCAGTGCATTCATCTGTTGTTCACACACGACGTGAGCACGACGAACGACCCTGAAGTTTTGGAGACGCTCATGCAGATGCAAGAGGAAAAAATCAGAAATCAATCACGTGATCCTGAGAGCAAATACAGCGAAGTCATCCGTTCACTTGTGTACGGTAAATCGTATCATAGTCAAAGAATCACCGTGAAATCATTGCACCAGATGGACAGCATGCAGGCGTGCAGATTTTTTGATGCGTGCTTCTTGGATCCCTCAGAGTTCACTCTCGTCTTCATTGGCGCCATCGACGTGAACACTTTCCTTCCTCTGGTTCAGAAGTATCTCGGCTCCATTCCTCCGGCGAAGCCCGCGAAACTTCTCCAAGCTTTCGAAGGCATCAGAGATCGATCGCGAAACATCACGCCGTTTCCGCTCACGTTCCCAGAGCGTTCCGTCAAGCGCATCGTGAAAGCAAATATGACAGAAGCGGCATCCAAGGCTTCAATCACCTTCCCTGTGCAAATACCAAACCCAGATTTTGGTCGAGGAACGACGCTGGAAGGCGGAAGACAGTTGACGACGGCAAAGTTTAAAACGGTCATGGCGGCGGCCATCATCGAGAGACGTCTGATGTCACTCCTTAGATTTAATCAGGGTGAAATTTACACCTGCCACGCGAGCGCGTCGTTCGGTTACCAAGATCCCGACGTCGCCGGAGAGATGTACTCTGGCGACATCATGGTCTCGTTTTCGTGCGCTCCCGATCGAGGCGCGTTCCTCGCGAGCAAGGCGCGCGAAGCCGTTCGATTCCTTCGCGAAAATGGACCATCCGAGGAGGACGTGAGCGCGGTGCGCGAGTGCGAGATTCGGGACTTTGAAGTCAGTCGACAAGAGAATACGTTTTGGCGAGAGTACATCACGGAGCTTTACAAGTCTCGTCTCGTGCAGAAGAACATTCTGGACGGCGATATCGAGGCTCTGTACGCTATGACGGAAAACGTGCGACAGAGCGTGCTCGACTCGCTCTCACCGGCTCTCGTGCGAGAGCACTTGCAGAGCGTGATGCGCACCAACAATTCAGTCACCGTCATCCTCAAACCGCAGCGGTCACTCTTCAGACGTGTCTTCATTCCGTCGTTTGAGACCCGCGGGGAGACGATATATTCCATAGTATACTTGTCCGGCGTTGCCCTCGCGGCGAGCGCGATGTACGCCCGATTTAGCAAAAAGGAATAGTACGACGCGAGACGAGACGAGACGAGACGACGCGACGCGACGCGAGACGAGACGACGAAGACGAAGATGACACAATCCGACGCGCATCTCGATGCGATTGGCACACACCACGCCGATGCAACGAACGTCCATACATCGCACGATGCACACTCTCACCGCTCGGCGTCCCGGTCGAGGCCCCGCCGCGCGCGCCCATCATCGAAGCTCCGGCGGTGAAGATGACATTGACAGGCTGCGCATTTCGGATCCAGACCCGTATTCGTCGCGAGCGAGCGATTACATGTCCGCCCCGGTCGCGTTTCTCACGCCCGACATGGAACTGCGCGATCCCATCGTCAAGAAATTTCTGAACACATTCTCTGGTCTGCCTGTCGTGGATAAGAGTCGACACGTCGTCGGTATCTTGTCGAGAAAGGACGTCGCGCGGTTTCTCGCCTTTGACGCTCGACGAGGATGGCAGAAGAAGAAAGTGAAGGATGCGATGACATCTCCGGTGCATTGGGTGACGGAAAACGCGCCGATCGCGCAGATTTGGAGCGAAATGCTGAAATTCAAGGTGTGGCGGCTTCCGGTCGTGACCAAGGAGACGATCCAGCTGACCGGTGTGATCACAAGGAGCGACATTCTCGTGCCGATGTGCGACACGGACGAAGCCGTGCGACGGCGAGGCGAAGATTTGGCGCGCGAAGAACAACTTCAGAGAGAGACAACCGTCGAGGCGTATCGTAGTCATCTGATTCGCGGTGAACCGCAACTGTCAGACATTCTTCTGGAATATTTGGCGGATAAAGACATTTCGGCGCGATTCGACGACGAGAACGAGGACGAAGACTCGGACGAGTTCTTCTCTGAAGACGCGGACGTGATGGGCGAGCGATACAAGGCTCCATTGGATGACAAACACCTCTGGTGGCCGAAGAGTTCGAGCGCACGCGCGCGATGACTCGTCCGGTACGAATGACGAGACGTGTCAAGAAATCGAAAACGCACGAAACGATGACCAAACCTAGTACATTGAATTACAACACACGACACACACACGTTTACTCACATCAGAGCGTCGAGTTGCTTTTGAATCGTTTCCACCTTGCCGAAGAAATCAACGAGTGACTCGTGAGTAAACTCGCAGTTGAATGTCTCACGCTTCGGTTTCCCGCTTGGAGTCTGTTCGCTAAGTTCTAAATCCAAATTCGCCATGAGCTCCTGATTCGACCCAGTCAGCGGAAGAACCACTTCCCACTGCACGTCTGAAAGCGTCTTCGGCGCCCCGAACGGGGTTGCCTTGATCGCTCTCAACGCCTCTTCGCCGCCCGCCGACCAAACTTTCCCGCACGCGCTCGCCAACGTCGCGCTGGAACCCTCCTCCATCATCATCTGCATCAAACCCTCGCCGTTCGCGCCCGTCGACGCGGCGCGCATGAATATCGACCTCGCGCTCGCGCTCAGCCGCGCGCACTTGCCCGCACCGACGCCGAAGACGTCGCGCGCGCGCGCCTCGTCAACGCCGTGGTGTTCGAAACGATTCGGCAGCGCGCGCACCGCGGGGGCGAGGAAACACGTCGTCAGGCACTCCTCGTCGACGCTCGCGAGCGGTTCGATGTTTTTAATGGCGTCGCGCATGGTCGCGAGCGCTCGCGCGCTGGACAGTGACGTTCGTACAACAACTCGCTGATTTTGATTACTACATCGTCCCGGGCGGGGACATCATGGGAGAGTCTCTGATGACGCTCGGTGATTTGATATCGCGCGAGAGACCGAAATCTAACATGGAACCACCTTCTTCGCCTTCATCGTCGAAGTATCCGTCGGCCCCGGCGTTTTCCATGGCGCCGGCGTCCTTGACGCCGCGCTTGCTGTGCTTACTGACGTAATCAAAGAGCACGGGCGCGTTTTGTTCATTCAATTTTCCCTTGGACGCGAGCGACTGATACGCCGTTCGAATGGCATCGATGCTGGATTCTGGTGATTTGCTCGCACCCGATTCCGGTTCCTCGGCGGTGGCGCCGAAATTGTGAGAACTTCCTCGACGAGGGTGGTTGATTTTTTCCGCCGATTCGTACTCGTACACGATTTGCTTGGCGCGCTTGCGACGCTGCTTGCGGCTCTTCTTCGTGTTGATGAGCGTCGCTTCGACCGCGTGTCCTAATTCCTCCGGATTCAACACATCCGAGGCGCTGATGAGCAAACGCAAGACCTCTCCGTGCACCTCCAAACTGGCCGCCGTCGCTCGAATGAGAATGCCGTCGACGGCGTGTTTCCAAATCGCGCTCTTTGTGTCAATGTCCTTGCTTTCAAGCAACTTTGAGATGCGTCGACAGAGCGTGACGGCGAAGGCTCCTTCGAAGATGATCGTCGCGTCCGTGAGAATCTCGGCGGCGAGATCCAGGACTTCTGTCGCCGTGTGCAAGTTGTTTCTCTGCAAACAAATCAACGCATACGTCAACATAATTTTTCGCACCGCGGGGGACCAAATCATCAACTCCTTGAACTTTTGTCTGATTTCCGGCGTCATGTCCGCCGCAGGCTCCGCGTTTTCTTCGGCCTCCATCTCGTCGTCTGAATCTCTGAGCATCGCGCTCAACATTAAGTCACCCAACAGCGGGAAGAAACCGTGCAAGATTTCCTTCGGCGTGGCTGGAATGTATGAAACGTTCTCGCGCAAGCACGCTTCGGAGGTGAGACCGAGACAGATGAACTTGGTCAAATCGTGAAGTCGTTGCTCCTTTTTCGGCACTCCCTCGGCTTCTATCACCCCTTCGAGTGTTCGAATGGTTTCGTGTAAGAGCAGGTGAAGCACCGGCGGATCTTGCAATATCATACCCATGTCGCCCGGCACTTGCTCGAAAGCGTCATCCTTCTGTTGCACGTCGTGCACTCGACTGATGCTTCCTCCATCGTCGCTTTCGTTCCCATCCTTTTTCGCCGCCGCACCAAAACCAACCAAACGAAATCGAGTCGGCTTCGGAGCCTTGGGCTTGGCTTTCGCGCGCGCCTTCGCAGCTGCCTGCACGGCGTTTTCAATTATGCTTCCCATCTCTCGCAAACGACGACCGTCTAAGTATCTATCTCGAATGCACGCATCCATGAGCCACGCCAGGCGGTGGCACTTATCTTTGGAACACAGCTCCGTCTCGCCTTTGTCGTGAAACGCCATGAGCAGCTGCGAACGAAGAGAACACGCCGCGTCGTCCCCGCTGTTCGCGAAATGCGCGCGACAGAGCCGAATCACCTCGATGTACACCAATGGATTATTTCCGATGATGTTCATCAGTCTCTGCACGCTCACGCTCCCTTTCCGCATTTTCTGTCTGCTCAACGCGCCGGCGTC
>Ga0181590_10004255_pt1 | contig 11929 bp, 3 predicted proteins | sample 071ome_34_FD_132446 | JGI IMG/M metagenome (GOLD analysis project Ga0181590, IMG submission 132446) | Coastal salt marsh microbial communities from the Groves Creek Marsh, Skidaway Island, Georgia - 071411BT metaG (megahit assembly) | ecosystem: Environmental > Aquatic > Marine > Intertidal zone... | reverse complement strand
TGTTCCGTTAATAATAATATCAACAATTTCGTTAAACGATGCATCACTTCTAAGTATCGCGTTTGGTGACCCAGAAAGTGCTGCTTCTACTAAATCTCTAGCATGTCTAATTGCTCCAACAGTTTCAGTTCTTTGTTGTGCAATGTTATATGCATTTGTTGGTCTTTGATAAGCAATACCACTAAAGATAGCATTGTAATTTGTTCCAAATGCAATGTCGTATGCAATATCGGTTAATATATTTGTTAAATCTCTACGACATGTAGCACTATTATATCTAAAGCTACCAAAGTTTTTACTAATAAAATCTATTGTATCTGTTTTTACAGTTTCTACTACATTATCTAATGCTACAATTGCAGTATTAGCATCAGCATTAGAAATTGTAGGATATGTAATTGATTCAGTACCTGCACCATTTGTTACAATAGCAATGATATTATCAAATAACGCACCAATTGTAGTTGCGGCTGCTAAGTCGCCTCCTGTACCAGATATTTGTGTTACACTTGTTTGGTATGTAGGAGATACTGTAATGTTCCTACCAATAGTTTGTGTTATACCTTTCATATAACCGTAAGCATCCAAAGTAGGTTGCTTTTCAGTTGCTGAAATTTGCAATGTTCCGCTAGTTCCGTTATAATAAGCATCACCGGCAACAACACTTTGCCAATTACCGCCAAATGTTAAATCGTAAGCAATAGCGTCAAGAATAAATCCTACATCTTGTTTACATTTTGTTTTACTATATTTTAAATCAGGATAACCATCGTTTGCATCTGCTATTAATGCAATTACTTCTTCTTGAATAAATTCTTTATTTAGAAGTATTAAATCTCTAGCTCTAGCGTTTTCAGTATCTGCTGCATTATAATGCTTAGGTAACTGTGCTTCTAACTTATTGCCTATTTCACTATCAATTTGCTTTCTTATTACTCTTGAAAGTTTTTCTACTTGCGGAGCAACTACCGTTGTTTCTGCAAATGGCCAATCCTGCACCTGTACTGTTGTATTACCTGTTGTTGGAGTAACGCTTGAACCTGTAACAATGTCGCCAACAATATTTTCCATTCTTTCAAGTGCTTTAAAAGTATATTTGAAATCATTTTTTGGTGTTAATGTACCGTTAGATTTCTTTCTAGGAGATATTGTTGTAGCTCTTAGTTCATCACCTATAATACAGCATTCTGCAGGAACTGTTATAGGAAGTACTTCGTAATATTTTCCTGTTGAAACTTTAATAAGTGTGTTTCTTATCAATCTAGCAGGAATATTTGTTGTTACACCTGCTGTAATTGCATCTGTAATTATTTTTGTTAAATCTTGTATTTCAGTTAAAACATCTTCTGCACTTAAAGTATCGTTAAAATACTGTGCAACTATTGCAGTAGAATTATCACCATTAGTTGTTTGATAATTTACACTAGGTGCTGTTTGATTTAATACAGCTTCAATTACTGATAATCCGTAGTTAATACTTGCAACTGTTTCTGCTTCTTGATCTTTTGTGTAGACTCCTGATGCATTGTTAACATAACGTAATGCAGCTTCTCTAGATTTAACATTACCGCCGTGTGTAATATCCCAGATTAAAGCGTCTACAATTAGTCCCATATCTCTTTCGCAGTAAAAGCTATCATAAGAGAAATTTTCAAATAAATCACCAACGCCTGCATTAGCAATTTGATAATCAGTCCATTCAATAATTTCTCTTTGAATAAATCTTCTATTAATTTCTAATAATTTTGCTGCGTCTGGATTTTTAGTACCTCTTTCGATTTGCAATGTTGCATATCTAATTGATTTCCAAGGACGGTCAATTGATTTACCGTAAACTGGTGCAGGTTCATCTCTACCATGTTCTGCAACATAATATACATCTTCGGTCGCGCCTAAGAATGCCCACTCTGGTACTTTATTATTGTTAACTTGTAATACTTGTCCATCAAGTCCAATTGGTAGTCTAGTAGGAGCAGTTCCGCTATAATAAACTAAGTCACCTTTAGTAGTTAGAACACTCTGCTCTGTACCAATTGCTAGTATACTCCAATATTGGCCGCTATCAGCTAAATCAGGTCTTGAACCTATTGCTCCGCCTAGAGATGATCCGTCATCTCCTTCTGAAATATGTCCTATTAAACATACGTATGAGTTGTCTCCGTAACGAACAACATCACCTGCAAAATACTCTCTATCATCAACCCATTCGCCGCGCCATTCAAACCCTGAGTTTAGTCTTTCCCAGTATGTTGGGTTAGGTGGCTGCTGATTTTGATGATCTTGTACACATCTATATGTGTACCCGCCCAATCTTACTACTTCACCTACTTTATATTCATATGCTGAGCTATCTTCGGCCCAGTCACCTAAAAATCTTAAACCTTCTGAAAACAGTGACCAATCAGCTGCTGTTGAAGGAGGTATGCTTCCGTTATGATCAGTTTTAGCAATATATTGATTGCCACCATAACGGACAACGTCACCTGGTTGATATGCTTTGAAAATATCCCATTCGTCCTCGAACTGGAAGCCTTCAACAAATTTTTCCCAATTAGCTGAATCAGCACCGAAGTCTGCTGTTGATGTGTGCGATGCTGTTGAAATCCAAAGCCCTGCTCCGTATCTAACTACATCGTTAATCTTATATCTAGTTAAAGCTGTCCATCCATTTAGATAATCAAATCCTTGATTAAAAATTACCCATTTGTCAGAATCTAATTCAAGGCCTTCGTCTGTAGTTTGTGCTGAAGTATGATAGTCAGTACATACGTAGGTAGAGCCGCCGTACTTAACTAAGTCATTAATGTTGTAAACAGTATCAGTATCCCAGTTGCCCTTCCAGTCTATACCTTCAGCAAATGGCTGCCATTTGTCTAGATCTGCTTCAAGACCAATTGTTGAATCGTCTGCGGAAGTGTGTATAGTTTGACAGATATATAATCTTGCACCGTATTTTACAATGTCATTATAAACATATTCTGTTTGTGGTAACCAATCACCTTTCCATGTTTGTCCGTCACTAACTAAGTTCCATTTTGTTGGAACAATATCTAGATCAGTAAAAAAGTCACTAGCACTTTCGTGTCCAAGAACACAAATATATATCTTGCCCCCAAGTGCTACTACATCATCTTTGTAATATGTGGTACTAGTTGCCCAGTCACCCTTCCATACAAAACGAATTCTACCTAATTTAAACTCTGCCATTTGTTTTTAACTCCGCGTTACTGTATTTATGTTTTTTTAAAACTTAGCATTTATTGTATGGTATCATTATAGTCTCTTAAAAATAACATTTGTCCTATAATAGTTCCACTAATTGCTGTTTTATTTCCAATCGCATCTTCTCCATCAAACACAACATCTCTTCCAAAGAAGATGTATTCATCTGCTGTATTTTCTATTACGTTATCTACTGTTCCTATCTTTACACGACCTGCTGCAAGAGAGTTAGTTTCAAGATTTTCTCCGCCTACACTTAATCTATCTGCAAGGAATGTTGCAATAGCCCTTTGTGTTGGTACAACATTATTTGAATCAGCAGCAAAAGTTGGATCTGTACTAAATTCGTTTACAACTGTACCTGACCCGCCTAGTCTAACACCGCCTAATGATAAGGATGATAACCCGTCTAAGTCAAAAAATTCTGCACTAATTGTTACAATACCTGTTGACTGCTGAACTGCAAAAAGTTCACCTGTTCTAAAGTTACCATCTTGGTCTGTACTTGTGTAGAAAACACGACCACCATTTTGTTCCAATACTTCGTTTTCTGGTGCTGCTAAGAAATATGCTCCATCTGCATAAAGTTCTGGATAGTTTGTTTGCTCAAAATTACCAGTGCCAATATCTAAGAAATCGTGACCTGTAATTCTACATTGGCTGTACAGAGATCTTAGTTCGACACTAGTTCCATGTTCTAGATTATACTCATTTCTTAATCTAGGACTTATTTGAAATTTCACTAGTCTAGTTCCGTTACCTGAACCATCATCTCCTAAATCTGTAACTGTTACTCCATTAAATAATCGTAAATCATCAGGTTCTTCAGTTAGATCATCGAGTATTCCGGTAATTCTTATTTGAACACCAGGTCCTGGAATAGTTGCAAATCCTTTTAATATCAATTCATTTTCTTGAGGAATAATATCAGCATAACCGTCTCCTACAATAGTTGCAACTGTACTAGATGTTCTATAACCGATACCTCTATTAATAAATCCAGGCTGTGGCAATACACCGCTTCCTATTCTAGTATCAATTTCAACTTCGGTAATGAATTGTGTGTCTGTAACTGTAATTGTAGGATCTGTTAGATATCCGCTCCCCGGATCCCAAATTTTAATATTTTCAAATGATCCTTGAAACACATTAGATCTTAAGACAGCTCTTTTACCCGTTAATACATGATTTAAACCTTGACTGTTATCATTATTAGCTAATACAATCCATTTAGGATCTGTGTTTAATCCCGCATATGTAAGTGTTGCCCAGTCTGCGCTTGACGATAATATTTGTTCAGCCCATATTAGCCCATCTTCTGAAGTAAAGCATCTGTCTGAAGATCCTGTATCTGATAATTTTCCAACTGCAAAAAATACACCTTGACTATATTTCATTGAATTTACTACAAAATCTTGTCCACTAACAAGAGCTTCTCCGCCTTCGTACCAAGTAATACCATCTAAACTATACACACTTGTACCGTCTGTAGCTATAGCAACAAATCTGTTATTTCCGTATTCAAGACTTACCCAATTTCTATCAATTGCTGGTAATGCATTATTTTGCATTGTCCATGATATGCCGTTAGTTGTTGTTGCAACATCTCTTGTTTGAGATCCTGTTATTGCTACAAATTTTCCTAAACCGTATGCAATTGCTTGCCATTGATCTCCTGCTGAATCATCTCCTGTAGGCATAGTTGATGTTGCCCATGTAAGCCCATCAAAACTATATGCTGCATCTGTACTATTTTCCGCAATAAGTATAAATCTACCATTGCCGTATGCTGCATCAACCCAATTAGATGTTGACGGTAAACTTCTTGTAGTCCAGGCATCGCCAGTATATGAAAATGCAATCTTATTATCGTTGGCCGGTAATGCAAAAAATCTAGTTCCATTAGATATTATTTTTTTCCAATCTCCAGCAAAATTAATTAATGTAGAGTTCCAAGTTGAACCATCGTCGCTATAAAATGCTTGTCCATTAGTATCTAATGCAACAAGTCTTCCGCCTACGCCTTCACCCGAAGTTCTAAAAGTTACGATAGAGTTAGTACTATCTTCTGTAGTACTAGTTACTTCAATTCGAAGATCATTTGCAGGGGTTGCGCCGCCTAACTCATCACCTGTAATAATAATATCGTCGCCAACTGCATAACCTGCCCCCGGATTAACTAAGGTAACATTATAAGTTTTTCCGCTTCGTGTAATATTAAATGTTGCGTTTGCTGCTACAGCATCTAACAAATCTCCCGTACCTGGTGTGCCTTCTACATTAAAGAAGAATTCAGTTGTTCCGCTAAATGTTACGTCTACAAATGTTGTAGCACTAGGTAATGAGGAACTTGTGCTATTAAACCCTGGATGGCTTACTTCTATTCTAGGTTCTATACGATACTGTGCTGTAGAATCTAAACTTGTTTGTATCGGAGTGCCTGGAATAACATGATCCCATCCTAGTTCATCATCACTTTCTTTCCTTACAGTTACATCTTTTAATACAGGATCAAATCCATCAATATATGCATACTGTCCGGCTCCTTGGCCTGCAATGATTAAAATTCTCATGCCTTCAATTTCAGTTAAAAACTGTGTAGGATCAGCCTGTCCTAATCTAATAGTTGATGTACTATCAAGAGTTTCACGAGCAAAACCCTGTCTTATAAGATAATTGCTACCGCCCTCACTGCCTGACCCTCGAGTATTAACTAATCTTGCTTCAAATATTGCATCATTTCTAAAATCACTATATTCGGTAGAAACTTGTCCACCAGCTCCTGTAATATCTACAGATGCACTAGTATATTGTTCTCCTGCATTAGTGTATTCTAATAAAAATATGTTATCAGTTAATCCGCCACTAAAAGTTGAAGCTACTTGTGCTTCATTGTTGCGATTCATTACTGTTACAGTTTGTGGAGTTTCTGTAGGATCGTTACCGTCAGCAATAGATCCAAATTTACCATAAGAGTTATTTCCGTTAGTTGCTCGTATAATTCCTCCGTCTTCTGCTAAGTATCCTACTTGACAATAGTAAGTAAACACTGACACAAGTTCTGCTCTACCGCCGTTTGTAACATAAGCACCAACGCCATCACTTAAAACTTGTGTAAAGTCGTTAGATACCATTGATTTATTTCCACCGTTATGTAATGATCCATCAATTTTCTGACCTACACACGCTGTACCTATATTAGTAACACCCTGAATATACGGTGATCTTGTTTTAATCCAAACACGCTCGTCGTCTGGACCCCAACCTGGATCAAGGCTTACACATGCGCCGCCTGTTGGTCTTTGGTATAAATCAAATACGCCTGGCGGATTAAGTGTTCCTTCTAAGCCAGATGTTGTAAGATCCCTCAAACCTGTTACATCTCTCATGTAGAATAAATCTTCAAATCTAGATCCATTAACAGCATTTGAGTATCTTCTAGCTGAGGTATAAATTCCGTAATTACTATCTTGATATTCAAGATCTAATGCTACGCCTCTTAGTGCAGATCTAACATCTTCCATAATTCTTGTTTTAGTAAATGTTTTTACTGGGAACGTAACAGTAAGATAGTAATAAATTTCTTCTGCAACAAACTCAACATTTCTTAAAATAGTATTTCTTGCTGCAAGTAAATTTGGATCTGTAGTTAATAGGTTAGAACCTCTTAGTGTTATAGTTTGTGCAGCATCTCCTAATCTAAATTCTATTTCAGCAACCATGTCGTTTAATAATTGTAGTATAGTATTAGCAGCGACAGCATCTGCTAATGAAGTTGCTCCATACTGACGAGCAGTGTTGCCTGGTGTTGGAGTAATTGTTATACCTTGTAGCAAGGGTTCAATAAATGAACTTAAATGAAGAATCCATGCCTTAACATATTGAACATCATTTTGATATTCATCTATTGAAGAATTTGCAACTATAGTAGTTGTTCTAAGTTCATCACCGTTAATTGCTGTATTTGCTTTTACAACGATAGGGGCAATTTCTTCAAATCTTCCAGGACCTACAGAAATCTTTACAGGAGTATCTGCATCAAAATTATCCTCGACATATTCAGCGGCATGTCGTACTGTTCTAAATGGTTTATTAAAACTAGTACCGTAACCTGGATCGTCACTGCCTGTTTGAGAAACATAAATTACTTCTGCATCGTTTACAAAGTTCCTCCAAAATGTTTCTTGTTCTCTTGTAATAGATAAAATTTGGTTTACTTCACCAATAGGTAATCTAGTATCTGATAATGTACTTCCATCGCCAACAACTTCTCTCGATAATCCATATGTTAACAAATCACCTTTAGTAGTTAATCCACCTGGTTGACCTGCTTGAATTAAAGTATCCCAATAAAAGAATCCGCTTCCGTTATCACCTGGGAAATTACTGTAATTAGAAATATGTTCAAAGTTACAAACATATGCAGATCCTAAATAGTAAATTACATCACCTACAGAATATTGTGTTCCAAATTGCCAGCTATTTGCAAATATCTTTCCTGGAAGAATTAATTCCCAAACTGTAGGATCTAGATAATCTATAGTAGTGCCGTCGCCGTCATTAACACCTACGTCTCTAACAGCAATAAACAACTGGCCACCACGTAAAACAATATCTCCTGTTTTGTATTCTTCGTTAATTCCCCATTCGCCTTGGAAATTATAAGTTTTTGCAAGTAGTATCCATGCCACAGTACTATCATCTGCTGCTCTACTAGGGTCAGTGTCGAAGTTGTTATCTGTTGCATAATACAGGTATCCACCGTATCTAACAATGTCTCCTTGATTGTAATAAACAGCAGGAGACCATTCTCCGTCATATTGATTACCAGGGAATTCTATAGAAAACTGAGAATCATCAAAAGCAGTATCATTAGATGTATGTGTAGTAATTACTCTAAATATACTACCTCCATATTTTACAAGATCATCTTTTCTATATTCAGTTTCAGTAGTCCACGCTCCTCTATATTGGGTGCCGTCGTACCAAATTTCCCATTTGTCTTGGTCAAATTCTAAGTTAGTAATAGCAGTATGCGGAACAATACACTTATAGTTATTTCCGCCATATTTTACAACAGTTCCAACTCCGTAAGTTGTTTCTGCCGTCCAATCACCTACAAAATTTAATGTTTCTGCAAACAATAACCAGTTGCTAAAGTCATTAGCAAAGTTTAGTGAAGTATGAGAATTTATACAATTGTATAAAGAGCCTTGATAAAGAACTATATCTCCTACATTATAATTTGTAGTATCTGTCCAAGTTCCTAGGAAAGAGCGACCATCTGTCATAACTTTCCATCTTGGCTGAGGCTGCGGAGGATTAGATCCTGGTAAAACTGCGTTTAAATCATCGCCAAATATAAGTGCTGATGTATGTGTTAAGATACAAACATAACTTTTACCATTTACTCTAACTATATCGTCTCGTTTATAGTTGCGGCCTGCTGTCCAGTCTCCTTGCCAACTATACTTAAACCTATCAATTTTAAACTCTGCCATTTAATGCTCCGTTATTTTACCACTTCACTGTCTGGTACTTCACCATAACCGGGGGTTGAAATATTATTTTCGTACTCATGTGCTTCTGAAACTTTTTGTATAAATTGACCGTCATTTGAATCTATATAATATTCTAAACTTCTTCCGTCCCATTTAATTTGGGGATATCTCAAATTAGGATATTCTATATTATGATTTTCGTCAAGACCGTCTAAGAAATCAATACCTTCTTCAAAATCTGGAAAGTTTTCTTCTGCAATACCTAAATCGTTAATTACAGCTATGTTTTCGTCACCGCCTTGTAATTGATCTATACGAATTAAGTATAGTTCACCATCTTCGTTCCTACGTAATCCATAAAAATATCTCTTAATTATACCATTAAGTACATCTTGTGGATTATTACCTACATAATAAGTCATTATACTACCTCCACATAGCTGATAATTACATCAACACTATCTTCAATACTAGATTTAACAAGTATTCTGTTATCGCCTGCAAGAATTAATTTTTCACCTTGGTTAACTGCTCTTAAACTAGTATTTGCAGGCAAAACTGTATTTTTCAAAAAGTACCCTGTAACACTTGTGTCGTCTTCGATTAAAACATCTACATAAACAAAACTACTTGTTAAGTTAGTTAAACTTAAACCAATAACTGTTGCCCTGTTTGCAGGATCAATGTATGTAATTTCAACAGGTTTTGTTCCTACATCTTTTACTACTTTATTTTTAAATAATGTTGCCATATCTTTTTATCCTAAACTCAATACAATCTCATATGCTAAGTTTTCTGCATCACTTCTACTAATACCCGACTCAGCACCTGCAACACTTATCCAGTTAGCACCATCATACACTTCAACGCGAGCGTCTGTAGTGTTAAAGCGTGTCATACCAACTTCTACATTTGTAACTGGCGGACGCTCTGCAGTTGTGCCTGCAGGAATAACAAGACCATAAGTTCCGTCAAATTTAACGTACCCATTGTTAGTATTATTAAATGTAGTTACACTATCTGCTACAGTATTAGTAATAATATTGTTTTTAATTGCAAAATTGTCAATTACAACACTACCCGTTCCGTTTGCAGTAAATGTTAAATCTGTATTATTTGTAATAGTACTTATGACATTTCCATTGACTTCTATGTCATCTACGATTACTTTATGTGCATTTAATCTATCTGCATTTATATCTACTACCGTGGTGCCTGCAATATCAAATCTTATTGTATTATCGTTAGCACCCTCGGTAAGTTCAGCAGTAATTTTTGTATCGCCATCAAGATCAACTACACCATTTAGTTGAATCCAATTAGTACCATTGTACCCTTCATATCTATTTAATGAACTATTAAATCTTACTTGTCCTGCGGTTGGAGTTACAGGTCTTTCTAATGTTGTTCCAGCTGGAAGATTAATAGCTCCTGTACCGTCTATGTTAAATAGACCACTACCAGGATTAATATTAAAATCATTTACAGAAGTTATTGTAGAATTATTAATATCAAATTCATCAATAATAATCGATCCTGTACCTGCTGCACGTAATTCTAAATCTGAGTTACTAGTAGTAGTTGTAACAAAATTATCATCTATTAATATATCACCTGTACTAAAATTGTTTGCACTAATTGTTCCAGTTGCACTAATATTAGCTACTGAAATGGTCCCAGTAACTGCTAAATCATTTGTTATTGTTACATCATTATTAGGTATAATAATTTGACCAGTACCATTAGCACGTAATTCCAAATCACTATTAGATAATGTAGTTTCTAATACATTTCCTGCAATCCTAATATTTTCAAATTGTGTTTCTCCATCAATTTGTGCAGTTCCTGATATTGAAAAATTCTCAGTAACAGTTATATTACCTGTTTGATTTGTATTACCTGTATGTGTAATATCTCCTACCACAGTAACATCTTTAACAGAAGATGTTCCATTGACAGTTAAACTATTATCTATTACAACATTATTATCTGGAACAATTATATCTCCAGATCCGTTTGCACGTAGTTCTAAATTACTATTCGATAGTGTAGTTGTAATAAAGTTATCATCTATTAAGATATCACCTGTACTGAATCTATTTGCTGTTATTGTTCCTGAACTAACAATATCTGCTACACTGAATGTTCCGTTAACTGTTAAATCATTTGTAATACTTACGTTATTATTTGGTATTAAAACTTCGCCAGTTCCATTTGCTCTTAGCTCTAAATCTGTATTTGAAGTAGTTGTAGTAATAAAATTATCATCAATTAGTATTTCTTCAAACTGTGCAGACCTGTCAACTGCTAATGTTCCGCCTACGGTTACATTATTTGTAATAGTATAATTACCAGTTTGTGTTACATCACCAGTAATTGTAACATTACCACTTAATTCTGTATATCCTAAATATGTGTCACCGTTGACATACAAATCATTATTAATCTCTACATCATTGTCTGGAATTAAAACTTTGCCCGTACCACTAGCACGTAATTCTAAATCTGAGTTTGATACTGTTGTTTCAATTACGTTGCCTGCAATTTGTATATTTCCATTTGAAATATAACCTGCAATATCAAAATTACCTGTCTGAACAACATTACCAACTTGAGTAATTGTACCTGTTATAGTAGTATCTTTTAAATCAGTAGATCCATCGACTGTTAATGCTTGACTAAATGTAACATTGTTTGACGGAATATTAATTGTACCGCTGCCACTAGCACGTAATTCTAAATCTGAGTTTGATGTAGTTGTTTCAATCACATTGCCGTCAATTTGTATATCACCGTTTGTAAATGATCCAGCAATTGTGTAGTTACCAGTTTGTGTAGTATTTCCAACATGTGTAATTGTACCAGTTACAGTAGTATCTTGTAAATCAGTAGCACCACTTACAGTTAAGTCTTGTGTAATAACTACATCATTTGTTGGAATTAAAATTTGTCCAGTGCTGTTAGCACGTAATTCTAAATCACTGTTTGAAAGTGTTGTTTCAATGGTGTTATTATTAAATTGTAAATCACCGTTTGTCCAACTTCCAGTAATTGTATAATTTCCAGTTTGGTTTGTATCACCATTGTGTATAATAGTTCCTGTGACTGTAGTATCTTGTAAATCAGTAGAGCCACCAACTATTAAATTATTATCTATAGTAGCACTATCTGATATTAATACTTCGCCTGTACCGCTTGCACGTAAT
>Ga0181590_10004252_pt1 | contig 11938 bp, 9 predicted proteins | sample 071ome_34_FD_132446 | JGI IMG/M metagenome (GOLD analysis project Ga0181590, IMG submission 132446) | Coastal salt marsh microbial communities from the Groves Creek Marsh, Skidaway Island, Georgia - 071411BT metaG (megahit assembly) | ecosystem: Environmental > Aquatic > Marine > Intertidal zone... | reverse complement strand
TTTGCTTGGCGGACATAGCGAGTTGGACCCACTCCTTCCCATCCCGAACAGGACAGTGAAACGATTCAGCGCCGATGATAGTGTGGTTTTTTCCATGCGAACGTAGGACACTGCCAAGCTTTTTATTTTAAAAAACCCTACCTTAACGGTAGGGTTTTTTTTGCCTAAAATTAATGCATAGTCATTTCATAACAAGTGTAAAAGCGTTGTAAATCTTCCGTGTATTTTCGGCACTTGCGGGTAGTTTGTAGAATTTTTTCATTCGATATTAAGGCGTGCTTTTGTTTTACTAACGCAGCTTCGTAGCCCGTTATTTTTAAATCCTCAGTTTCGGCATAGGTTAACCAGCGCACTTTTTCTGTTGGATAACGCTTAATTTTTTTTTGGAACTCTATCGGAATGTTCATTTCTTTCAGGTAACTAATAGCGGTTGCATCAAAAGCATCCAGATAATTCATAAAGCTTTTTTTACTCGTTTCATCCAATTCTTTTATAATCTTACCGTCAGCAGTTGAAAGCGTTAGTCTGGGGGCATGAATGCCAATTGCAGCGGAATTGGCGCCGCGAATTACGCCGCCAAACAAACTAAAAATACACGCACTCACACATTTATTGCTAACAAAAATTTCAACCCTTTTATCACGAAATAGCCGGCCAATTTGAATGGCTGCCTCGCCATCACCGCCCATGCTGTTGAGCAAGACAATTGTTGTATCGAACATCGTTTGGTCTGATAATAGGCCAGTTAGTTCGGTAAGCAAATTTTTTGATATGGTGGCATCAATATTAAGCAGTAACACCCTATTTTCGGTGGTTAAAAAGTGAATTTTTTTTTCTGCACCTATAGTCGTTAATGGTATAATTAACGCCACCAACAACAGCATTATCCCCACCCACTTTTGACTACATATTTTATTTTTTAAAAACAAGACTTTACCTCGCAAATTTGTTCTTAAAATGTTTACATTCTAAGCATTTTTTTAGATATAATCCAAACTGTGAAAAATTGTAACTATACATTACATAAATATCGCCTATGCTGTTTGTTTTTAATAACAATCAGCATACAGATTTTTGCTGAACCGCAGCGCGTGGTTGTGGCTCAGCAAGATTACGTCATCACCAATGAAACTTATAACTTAAATGAAGAGCCCAATTGGGAAGAATTGGATAGCATTACCAAACCCCTTGAAATTCCTCAAGAGCTTATTGAAAACTTTAAAGAAAACAATCAAGCCGAACTGGATTCCATTGATGCAGCTGCCATTGAGGCAACCCAACCCACTAACCGAAATCCTGTTGCCATTGAGCCTGCAGTAAATGATAATGCGATTAATCTAGCACCAACACCCAGCGAAGTCGCGGCGCAAACGTTACCGGTTCAGGAAGAGCCGGCGATTCAGGCGGCACCAGAAGACAGCACTAACCCACCGATACAAGACGCATTAGCTAATGAATTGATCGAAGATGCTGCCCTAGAACCGGAGCAAATTCTGCTGCCTGAGGAAAGGACAACAGCGCCTGAATCTTTGCCTGCGAAGACAATGGAGTTAACCCAAACGACAGATAATATTGACGAGGAGCCAGCTCAAGCGGCAACACCACAACCATTGGTGGAACAAAATGACACTTACATGTCGCCACTAAATGTATTGCCCAATGCCGCTGCCGATGATGTAAACCCACCGCCGAAAATTGCTGCACCTGCGGCTGAGGAATTCACTTCAGAAACTGATTCAACCCCTTCTCCCGCAGTCGAGTCTGCTAATGTTAAGGAAACAAATAACACACCCAGCGATAATGTCACACCAACAATTAACGTAAACCCTAAAGATTTAGATGCAATCTCATTAATTGAGTCCGTTGCCATTGCGGTAGAAAAAAATCCGGAAGTACAGGAGGCATACCGAAACTATGAAGCCAGTTTACGTGACAAATATTCTGCCTTTGGCGGCTTCTTACCGACATTGGATTGGTCTTTATCTCGAGGGAATGAAAAGCGGAATGACCCATCTTTGAAAGCCAATTACGGGCGCACGATTCACTCGCTGACGTTAAAACAGATGTTATTTGATGGTTTTGCAACCGCGGCACTGGTTGAGCAATTTGATGCAACCACAAAAGCGCAACTTTTAACTTTAGAGGACGTTACCAATCGTGTTGCTAATGAGGCGACAAGAGCCTACATTAATTTGCTCAGACAAAGGCAACTAACCGAAATCGCCGAGCAAAATTACGTCGACTTGAAGGTGCTGTATGAGCAGGTTGTGTTGAAATCGAAGACGGGCGTAGGGAAAAAAAGTGATGTTGAACAAGCGCTAGCACGTTTGGCATTAGCGGATTACAACATGACGGTAGAGGGCTCATTAATTCACGATGCGGAGGCTGAATTTCAACGCGTGGTTGGTTTTTTGCCACCGAAAAAACTGGACCCAGCATTACCCTTCAAAAAAGATATTCCCGACACACCTGAATTGGCTATTAAACAGGCGCAAGGATTTAATCCGTTATTGTTAGCCGTGATGTACGAGGCAGAAGCGCAAAAAATGACGCTGAAATCAGATGATGCGTTATTTATGCCGCGCGTGGATTTACAATTCATTAAAAACTGGGATAAAGATTTAAACGGTATATCAACCGGTGTCAATCGAAACGATGGTGAGTATTACAAAGATACGGCAGAAATTATTTTTAGCTGGAATTTATTTAATGGCGGTAAAGATTATCAGCAAATGAAAAAAGATATTGAGTTATTGGTTGCCAATGACGAGCGGATTGATGCGGTGTGCCGAAATTTACGTCAAGAAACTGCTATTTTTTATAACAATATTTTGAAATTAACTGAGCAAGAGAGCTACTTGGACGCAAGGCAATTGGCCATTGAAAAAGCCAGAGATGCTTACCGCAAACAATTTGAAGTTGGACAAAGAACGTTAATTGATTTGCTTAACTCCGAAAATGAATTGTTTGAATCACAACGTTTGTATACAGGGGTGGTGAATGATCTGGCCTCTGTTTACGCTGAAACTCACACCCGCATGGGAACACTATTACAAACCCTCGGATTGAAACGCTACCAAGATGAATTAGCCCCAACTCCGAGCCGCCCTGATTACGAGGTCTGTCCAGCAACGGCACCGAAACCTTATGAGCCGAATCGTAAATTGTTAGAAAAAAGAGTGCTGGAAGCCCTCGGTGTAGATAAATTGCCGTCAGAAGAAGCAGGCAATTTAGATGATGATTTCGAACAAATGATCCAAGAATTAGAATAATTGCGCTATCATCATTGAAATCTACCTAATGAGGCTATAACACTATTATGATGAAGGGCGTTATAAGTTTATTTTTAGTTTTTTTTATCACGCTCACATTGGTGACAGCATTGGATTACACCAAGATGGAAAGTGCGATGTCGACAAAGTATGGTGCTGAGGGGCTCGAGCGGTTAAAGGCATGGTCTGTATTAATGAATAACTTAAAAACTGAAAATGCCGATGCAGCAACAAAAGTGGACCGTATTAATGAATTTTTTAATCGTCAAGTAACTTGGGGTAGCGATGCGAAAGTCTGGGGTGACAAGGATTATTGGGCCACGCCGATTGAAACAATGGGCAAGGCTGCCGGCGATTGTGAAGATTTTTCAATTGCAAAATACTATTCTTTACTCAACAGTGGTGTTGCAATCAAACAGTTACGATTGGTCTATGTTAAGGCAAAAACGAACAGTGGGGTTCAAGCCCATATGGTGCTGGCGTATTACCCAACCCCCGATGCGGAACCCTTGATTTTAGACAATCTTGTCACCTCCATTCGCCCGGCAAGCCGACGAAAAGATTTATCGCCCGTTTTTAGTTTTAATGGTGAGGGGGTATTTTCTGGCACCTCTTCCGAAAGTAAAGGGGGAACAGAAAAATTATCACGCTGGCAAGATTTGATGAAGCGAACCAAAAATGAGGGGTTTTAAGTTTGCTAATTGATAAAGAAATATTTAGACTTTTTAATGAAACATAGATAATAGTCTTTAATTGCCTTCCCGTTGCTGCGATGCTTCCTGTTGGTAAACAAAGATTGATTTTTCTACTAGGTGAAAACCGAATAATAAGGATAAAAAATGTCACTTTACCGACAGCTGTTACTTGCGATCTTAATCAGCTCCATCATGGCGCTAATTGGAAGCATTACTTCATCCACCTTAAGTACCCGAGATTACTTGGTTGAACAATTGCGCGTCAAAAATCAGGATAACGCATCGGCGTTGGCATTGACATTAAGCATGACCAGCGATGCGACGAAAATTGAATTGGCCATGGCTGCGCAGTTTGATAGTGGTAATTATAAAGTGGTGCGTTTTACTGATCCTGCGGACAAGGTTATCTTAGAAAAGATAGCAACGGATGAAATTGCCGATGTGCCGACTTGGTTTCAGAATCTCTTTCCCATTATTATTCCGGCGGGGAATGCCAAGGTTGCCGATGGCTGGACACAGTTAGGTTCAGTATCATTGGAGAGTCAGAGTGCATACGCGTATCGGTCTTTGTGGTCGAGCTCTATCAAAATGGCGCTTACCATGACGTTAACGGCATTGCTCGGCATGTTACTGGGCTATTTAATTATTCGACGTATTAAAAAACCGCTCGACCAAGTAGTGAATCAAGCCAACGCGATAACCAAGAAAAGGTTTATTTCGATACCTGTGCCTAATGTGCCAGAACTGAAACATTTAGCAAATGCCATGAATTTAACGGTCAAACGGTTGCGTGAAATGTTTGCGGAAGAGGCACGTCGGCTTGAAATTTTCCGTCGTGAGGCAAATTTTGACAGCATCTCCGGCTTGCCCAACCGAGATTCTTTCATGACGCAGTTAAAAGAGGCGATTCATACGGAGGAAACGGCATTCGGACATTTTTTGATTTTACGTTTAAACGATTTAGCTACCTTAAATAAGGCGGCCGGTAGGCGCGATTTGGATGCGGCAATTGCCAATATTGGCCAAGATATCGATAGGCTATCACGTAGCATGCAAGATAGCCTGGCAGGCCGACTCAATGGCTCTGACTTTGCGTTATTAGTCTCGCATGAAAAACCGCTCGAGATTGCAAATAAATTAATGAAATCGGTTACCAAGAATTTAGGAAAATATGCAAAACCAGGCAAATGTGCGGCGATTGGTATGTCCAGTTACCGTAAAAATATTGAGCTGTCAGATTTGTTACGCAGCATTGATAAGGCTATCGCAGAGGCTCAAAAATTGGGTAAAAATGCGGTTGTCATGCAAAAAGATCCGGTGAATCCGAATATTCCTAAAACCATGGTAGGCTGGAAAAAACTTATTCTTGATGCCATTAAAAATGATTGGATGTTACAGCTCGCTTTTCCGGTTGGAACCTTTAAAAAGAAACTAATTCACCGTGAAGGACCGTTACGAATTAAACCATCTGCAACGGCAGCATGGATTCCTTCAGGACAGTATTACCCCATCGCGGAGCGTTTGAATATTCAAGGTGAGGTCGATCTCGCAGCCATCTCATTGGCAATCAGGCATCTGCAGCAGGATACGAAAACACCTGGCTTTGCGGTGAATATCTCGGAAAAATCGATGCGCTCGAAAATCTTCTTGGGCCAACTAAAAGAGCTATTACAAAAACACCCCCATGAGGCTTCCATGCTCTGGATTGAAGTGCTGGAAAAAAGTGTCTTTAAATACCTGAAAGACTTTACACAACTGATTAATTTTTTGAAGCCCTTTAATGTTAAGGTCGGTATCGAGCATTTCGGCCGACGTTTTGATCAAATTGATTTATTGCATGATGCGGGCGTCGATTATTTAAAAGTCGATGCCAGTTTTACACGGGATATTGACAAGAACAAAGGTAACTCCTCGTTTGTTAAAGGGCTAGTCCAAATGGCGCACAGTATTGGCGCCATCGCCATTGCGGAAGGCGTACTTACGCCCCAGGAGATGAAGGCCTTACAAGAACTTGAATTTGATGGATTGACAGGCCCCGCGTTAGGTGAGGTGAATGCGCATAAAGAAGCAAAAATTAAAAAGGCTTCATAGATGAATGATCGTGTCGATCCTCTGTTAGATTGTTTGGTTGAGCTCACGCGCCTGCATGGCCGCTCGATGACACACTCGGTGTTATTAGCTGGCTTGCCGATCAAGGAACAATTAACGCCGTCACTTTTTAGTCGCGCGGCAGCCCGTGCAGGATTTGCCACACGCATCGTCAAGATGAGCTTAAAACAAATTAATGCAAAATTAATGCCCGCAGTATTACTCTTAAAAAATAATCGCGCTTGCGTGTTATTGAGTATTGATCAAGTTAAAAAAACAGCCAAAGTATTAATGCCAGAAACCGGCCAGGGCGAAATAAAAATGAAGTTTGCAGAGCTGGTCGAGGAATTTGAAAACCGTGTTATTTTCTCACGCCCACGCTTTCGTTTGCAGCATCAAATTTCTGAAAATGCGGATATTGTACGAAAGGGCCGGCATTGGTTTTGGTCGGCTTTTTTTGAACAAAAGTCACTTTACCGTGATGTATTCTTGGGTGCGTTGTTGATCAATATTTTTGCTGTCATCACCCCTATTTTTACCATGAATGTGTATGATCGCGTGATCCCGACCAAGGCCGAAGAAACCCTCTGGATGCTGGGTGTCGGCGTGTTGGCCGTGATACTTTTTGATTACATTTTAAAAACCATTCGGGCGTATTTTGTTGACCTAGCCGGCTCGCGCATTGATGTTAAATTATCAGGCTTGATCATGGAGCGTGTCTTAGGGATGCGCTTAGAGGACAAACCATTAAGTGTGGGATCGTTTGCAAATACGCTTCGCTCATTCGAATCGATTCGCGATTTTGTTTCCTCCGCAACGGTAGCGACATTGATTGACTTTCCATTTGCAATTTTATTTTTAGTCGTTATTGGTTGGATTGCTTGGCCATTGTTGCTGATTCCAGTGACGCTATTTTTGATCATTACCATTCGTGCCTTAATTGTAAAAAAACAAGTCAATGAAGCCACCGAAGAAATTTACCGCACCAGTGCCTTGCGAAATTCGATTTTGATTGAAGCATTGGGTTCAATTGAGACACTCAAGTCGTTTGGCGGTGAGGGGGTAATACAAAAAAAATGGGAGGGCATTGCAGCGCAATTAGCAAAACTCAATTCCAGCACACGCTTAAAAAATACCTCAATTACTGGCATGGTCGGCACTGCAAGCTCATTGTGTTTGGTCGGCAACATTATCTTAGGCGTCTATTTAATTGATCTGAAGATGTTGACCATGGGTGGATTAATTGCATGTTCGATGTTAGTCAGTCGCTTTATTGGCCCCCTAGCACAATTGGTAAACCTCATGATGCAATATGAGAATGCCAAGCTGTCGTTTGAAATGCTCTCAGAACAAATGAAAAAACCGCAGGAACGTTCGAATGATATTAACTACGTTTACCGTGAAAATTTTGAAGGCAATATTGAATTTAAGAATGTTAATTTTCAATACCCAAATGAAGATGAGCTGGCCATCAATAACATCACGTTAAAAATTAACAAGGGCGAGCACGTCGGCATTATTGGCAAGACAGGTTCTGGCAAGACCACCATTACACGACTTATGCAGGCCATGTATGCGCCGACAACTGGTTCTGTGCGCATGGATGGCATCGATCTTAGACAAATCGACCCATCCAATTTACGCTCACACATCGGTGCGGTCGAGCAAAATACCGTACTTTACTTTGGCAGCTTACGTGACAACATTACTATGGGGGCACCCTACGTTGAGGACAGTCAAATTATTGAGGCGGCCGACATTGCAATGTTAGCGGATTTGGTTAATCAACATCCACGCGGTTTTGATTTGTTGGTGGGCGAGCGTGGCGAATTTTTATCCGGGGGGCAGCGGCAAAGCGTTGGTATTGCTCGCGCCGTCCTACAATCACCACAAACATTGATTTTAGATGAACCCACCTCAGCGATGGATTTGCATACAGAAAATCAATTTATACAGAAATTAAATCAATTTAAACCTGGTAAAACATTGGTACTTGTTTCACACCGCTTAACGTTGTTAGCGTTAGTGGATCGATTGATTGTTATGGATCAAGGCAAGATTATTGCCGATGGGCCGCGGGATGTGATTTTAGAGCGCTTTAAAAAACAACCGAGCAAAGCAGCCGCAAGCAATGTGCAGACACCGATAAAAAAGGCAAAACCTGATGGCAGATAAGCAAAAACAGACCGATCAATTAATTGATTACGTATCCGATGCTGATCATTTTATTTTGCAACAAACGCCGTTGCGCGGCAAAATTTTTATTTGGCTGGCATTATTATTGCTTCTCTTATTTGTTGTTTGGGCCTATTACACCCAGCTAAATGAATTGGTGCGCGGGTCAGGTAAAGTAGTTCCCTCGAGCCAGTTGCAGATTTTGCAAAGTATTGACGGCGGTAATGTGAAAAAGATTTTGGTGAAAGAGGGCGATAGCGTGGTGGCCAATCAAGCCCTGATAGAAATTGATAGTATTCGCTACGAATCCGAACTGCAAAAAGATCGTGCCCTGCAGGTCTCTTTGCGGGCGCGAGCAGAACGATTAAATGCATTTTTAGACAATCGCGCCTTTGTGACACCAAAAAATATTAGCGCACGCGATGCTAAAGTCTACCAACAAGAAAAAAGGTTCTACCAGAATGCCTTGTCTGAAATTCAAGCAAAAAAAAATCAAGCCCTCGCGAAGAAAAATCAGTCCATTGAATTACTCAGTTCGAGTGAAGAAGAGCTCCGGTTAAATCGGCCTCTACTCGAGGTTGGCGCAGTGTCAGAGGTTGAAATTTTACGCCTTGAACGCGAGGTCAATCGACTCAAGAGTGATATCAAGCAAGCTGACTCGGCATTAAAAGCAATTGATTTGGAGTTCACTAATGATATTCGTAATGAGTTAAGTGACACGCAAAGCCAATTAAACTCCTTAAATGAGGGTGCTGTCGCATTACATGACAAAGTCAATCGGTCCATTATTCGTTCACCGATGAATGGCTACGTGAAGCGCTTGCTTATCAATACACAAGGCGGGGTGGTGCGTTCTGGTGTCGACCTCATTGAGATTGTACCGGCCAATGATGCGCTCCTCATTGAAACGAAAATTACGCCACGCGACATCGCCTTCTTAAATATTGGTCAACTGTGCACGATCAAATTCACGGCCTATGATTTTGCCGTTTATGGTGGCATGGAAGGCGAACTGATTTCTATTGGCGCCGATTCCATCACCGACGAGGAAGGCGAAACCTTTTTCTTGGTGCGCATCAAGGGCGAACGCAGCAGCCTGAAAGAGGGCTTACCGATTATTCCAGGTATGCAGGCAGAGGTCGACATTAATACAGGTCAAAAATCTGTATTGACCTACCTCATGAAACCGATTCTACGCGCCAAACAAGTGGCGTTAACGGAGCGCTAAGATGTTAAATCACATTCTCATCACTTATGAAGGCAAGGATTGGCTGCCAGTTCAGTCCGTCTTTAAAAACATCAAAGTTAAAGCATTAAATCAAAAAGCAACCTTGCCTAACGATGCCATTATATGGTTTAAGGTGCACATGCAGCATGCATTTGCCGAGCAGATTGATCAGCTCGTGTTGAATTACCGCCCGCAACAATTTATTGTATTGAGCAATCAACCGAATCCAAAAGAAGCGGTCTATGCCATGGCAAAAGGCGCACGTGCCTATACCAATGCACACGCGGGACCGAAAACATTGAAACAAATCAGTGAGGTTATTGCCTCTGGCAATATTTGGTTAGGCCACAGCATGATGCAATCCTTTGTTAAGATCGTCAATCAAAAACAACCCACCGGAGAAAATACCGCCTGGCACGAAGGCCTAACGCAACGCGAAGTTGAGGTTGCAACTCTGCTCAAGCAAGGCTTGAGCAATAAACTTATCGCACGCGAATTAAATATTACCGAACGCACCGTGAAAGCACACATTGCCGCTATCTTTCAAAAAAAAGGCGTCAAAGACCGCTTGCACCTTGCCTTATTGCTGGCAAAGAATTAACCCCCCACTGACCTGTACTTCAGTCCAATAGCTATCGTGCTTGATGTTATCTAGACTGGCCATTATGAAAACCCTTTGTAAGTATGTATGGCTTTTTTTTTTCACTCTCATACTCAGTCTACCTATCCATGCAAAGGAGGTTGCTGAGGTGATTAATTTACTCGGTGTGTTGAAAAAAAAGTCTGCCAGCGGCGAGGTCGTTGAAATGAAAAAAAAGGACAAAGTTAGTGTGGGTGATGTCTTGATCACAGGTGACGGTGCGTTTGTACAAATTAAATTTATTGATAAGGGCGAAATGATCATGCGACCAGGCACCGAGGTAACAATAGCCGATTACGGTTTTGATGAATCCAATCCGAAAGCTGATAAAGCGAATCTAGAGATTGCAAAAGGTGGCTTACGTCGACTCACGGGTCTGATTGGTAAGCGTGGCGATAAAAGTGCAGACCAATTAAAAACGCCAACCGCGACGGTTGGTATTCGTGGCACAGTTTATGAGACGGTCGTGGTTTTGCCCAATGCGACACAACTGGATTCAAATTTAGCACCCGGTGAATACTTTAAAACGCATTCGGGTTAGATTGCTGTGACAACCCCTCTAGGCACGATAGAAATTCCCGCAGGTAAATTTGGCGTGATTAAACGGGACAAGGCGGATTTAAATAAAACTGAAGCACCTGCAGTATTAGATAAAGATCCCGGATTACCACCGTTTAATCCACCTAAAGATGCACAAATCGGCGGTGGCGAATGCGAAGCTTCACTCAATATAAATAATTTTTTCTTGCATAACGTGACGCAAGTCACCATGCACACCCTATATCCACAAGGAAGATAATTATGGCTACAACCACACAACAATTTGACAGCCCAGCAATCATTGGTGAAATTCAAGGTCAGGCCTTTGTTCGCTTAAGTTCAGGACAGCAAGTCCAGGCAAAAGAGGGCATGGCACTGCAACTGGGTGATACCGTATTTTCTGATGCGAACTCGGGTGCTGTTATTTATTTGGCTGAAGGTGGCAGTGCGAATTGTGGCGGCGGTGGTGAAGAAGATGCCGTGGCAGTGGAAGATGCCCTGCTCGATTTTTTTGCCGATGCGCAAGCGGAGGTTGAGGATTTTAGTGCCGCAGATGCACAAATGGAGGAATTTTTAGAGATTGTCTTAGCCGAGGCGGGCATCAATAAAGACGATCTCGAAAGCAGTGAATTTGATGATCTGATTGAAGATGAAGCAACGGCCGCTGGACCGGGTGATGGTGCCCCCATCTCTGACACTGGTCCGACAGTGCTTCAGACTCCCATTGATGGGCCCGATCGCACACCAACACAAAATGAACCTACCGGGCCAGCGCGAGATCCTGCACCAGCGCCAACACCACCCCCACCGTCAGCAGATTTATTTTCACAGTCATTAACTGAAAACACGGCAACACCGGTCATAACATTGGCAGATGTTACTGTTGATGAGAGTGGAACAATCACTTATTCTGCAAGCATTGATACCGCGCCTGAAACGGATTTAGTCATTACATTAAGTAATGGCGTTACCATTACCATTGCCGCAGGTGAATTGACCGGCAGCTCAGAACCTCAAGCTGCGCAAGGTGAGGATGTGTATGCTGATGCAGCAACATCGACAATATCAATCACAGGAACAACGGGTGGTGGGTTTGATGAAATTGATACAACCTCAACGGCTACATTAACTGTTAGTGATACTGTAAATACCACCACCATCACCGTTGGTAGTGTCAGCATTGATGAGGATGCTACCAGTTACTCTTACACCGTGACATTGGATAATGCACCGAATGCTGACTTTACCGTGACCTTAAGTGATGACTCAATCGTTACCTTCGCTTCTGGTGAAATGTCAA
>Ga0181590_10004250_pt1 | contig 11941 bp, 13 predicted proteins | sample 071ome_34_FD_132446 | JGI IMG/M metagenome (GOLD analysis project Ga0181590, IMG submission 132446) | Coastal salt marsh microbial communities from the Groves Creek Marsh, Skidaway Island, Georgia - 071411BT metaG (megahit assembly) | ecosystem: Environmental > Aquatic > Marine > Intertidal... | reverse complement strand
TATTAGTCAACCAAAAGAAAATTAAACCGTTTTTACAATTATAGAATTTGATAAAATTATTTCAGGTAAGTTTTTTTTAATATTTACTCTAGTTAAAAAAATATTCTTTGATATTGAAAAAATTAATAAAAAAAATAAAATTTGATAAGATATGGAAATTACTTCAATCATCTAATTTTTACAAAGTAACAACTCTCATAATTTTCTAATATATCTAATTCTTTTTCTTCTTTATTGGCATGTATAATAAATTTATAATTGTTATTGTTTTTTCTATTTGGACTATAAAATAAACTACTAATAGATGGATAGTTTCTTCCATTGACAACCTCTATATTTTCATCAATTTGATATTTAATTAGCATTTTTTTTACAAAACCAAATCCATGCCTATCGCAATCTCCGTAAAGCCAAATTTGTCTTTCATGATAAGGTTTTTTGATTAATCCATAAAAATTATAATGTGTATTTTTTGATATAATTAGGTAAGTAAGTATTAAAAAAAATATAATTTGACTTTTGTATTTACGAACTATCATAAGTATAAAATGATTAATAGTTTATAGAATAGCAATTTTTAAAAAATGACAACTTTTTTTTTTAGATTAAAAATTCTGATTTATAGAATAATTGGTTATGAGAAACCTTTAAGGGTAGCTGCTTTAAAATATTTATCCTTAAAATATAAGCAATTTAGACCGCATTATGAAACTATAATGTTGGAAAGTGCACTTGAAGCAAAAAGACTTAACTATACAGAAATTACAGTTTTAGAACTTGGCGTTGGTGGTGGAAACGGAATATTGTCACTATTGAAATATAAAAAAAATATAGAAAAATACTGTAACATTAAAATTAATATTTATGGTTTTGACACAGGCAAAGGTCTACCAAAATTGCAAAGTAATTTTGATCTTCCTTTTCTTTGGCATGAAGGGCAATTTGATCAATCTTTAAATTTAGATTCTTTTAAAAAAGCAAAAATTATTAAAGGAGACATAAAAAATTCATTTGATGAGTTAATTAAATATAATCCAAAAAATATTAGTGCTATATTTTTTGACATGGATTTATATTCTTCAACAGCAAATTTTTTAAATCAAATTAATAAAATAGAAAAATTTTTATCTCCAAGAGTTTTGTGTTATTTTGATGATATATTTAATACCTTTCATCATATTAATGAATTTAATGGTGAAATTTTAGCAATTAATGAATTCAACAAATCAAATAATAATATTAAAATTGGAAAATCAGTAGACAATATTAAAGATTTTAGATTTCCTTTAGCAAAAGGAAAGGTTTTTAATATGCAGAAATTTGACCATGTTGATTATAATAAATATTTAGGTTTAAAAATGAATAAACTATTTATAAATGAAAAAGGTATAAAAACAAATAATATTTTTTAAAATTTTAAAAAAATTTATTTTTTTTTTACAATGGTTCTAATTATACTTACGTGATTGGATTCTTTTATTTCTTTGCTTTCAATGTTTACAATTTTAAAACCTGTCAAAAAAAATAATTTTTTTAAAGATTTAATCGAAAAAAAATTAACGTGCTCGTGCCAAAATTTTTTATTTTTTTGATAGGAAAAATTTGTTTCTCCAGAATTAAACATTATTTTCTCAAATGGTACCTCAAAATAGAAATATTTTGATTTTACCTTTTTTTTTATATTATTTAAAAAACTGTAAATTTTTGGAGTATGTTCAATTACATGGGCACATATGGTTAAGTCATATTTTTTTTTTTCAATTTTAGAAACTGTAATATTCTTTTTTAATTTGCTTTCTATTTTAACCCCTGAGATATCAAATATATCAAAACTCTTAACTTTTTTTTGAAATGGAGTATTTTTACCTTCGTCACCCCCATAATCTAAAATTTTTTTAGGTAAAAATTTAATATGCTTTAATATGTAATTTTCAATCTCATCTAAATAATTATATTTTTTTTTTAACAATGTTATTTTTTTGATATAATCAGGCTCGTATAACTTTCTTAAACTGTTGTATTTATTTTTTCTATAACCATTATATATTTGCGACATTTGTAGGTCATTAAACCTCAAGCCTGAAAACAAAAAATTACAACTTTTGCAAAATACACTTTCGCATGGATAATAAGAATTACCTTTTTTAAAGTCTCTTAATTTCCACTTCTTATTTATCTGTATGAATCCGTAACCAAACAATCTATGCATTATGAATGGAGAAAGTAATGCTGGATTAGATATACTGCACAAACGTGAACATATCGGACACCTTCTTGAATGAAAAAAATTTTGTTCCATTAAATTATTTCAAACCGTGATCCCAGCCTATAAGCTTTCTTATTTTTTTTGTATAAGGGTTTTTTAAATTCTTATTTAATGAAATATATGGATTTTCCTCCATTACCATCTCTCTCATAATGCTTGTAGCAAAACAGGCTAGCAAAGCATATCTAACTTTGTTACTTTTGTTCTCTCCACTTTGATGCCATAAATGTCCAGTCCAAAAAACTAAAGATCCTTTTGGTGCTAAAATTTTTTTTTTATTCTTATATTTCTTTTCTAAATCAGGTTTTTTTAAAAGCTTATGACTACCTGGAATGCAGACTGTTGCTCCATTATTTATATTATAATCATGCAATATAAAATTTACATTTAATCTAATTGGCCAAGATGGTAGTGGCTCAGGTACAGCAGAGTCAACATGTAACTTTTGCGCCTCTGAACTGGGGTTCAATAAATTTGCATGCCAGCTGCTTAGGAAATATTTTTGATGAAATGTCGGTCTGTTAAAAAAGGTGTCACACATTTGAATAATATATGGATGAAAGATAATTTCCTGAAATAAACTGTCCTTTTTAATTAAATGGTAGATTCTTTGTAATTTTCCAGAACCATAAAAAAAACCATGGTTTTTTTTTGTCTCATTTTCTGAAAGTGCTTTAATTTTATTTAATATTTTTGTTATTAAATTTTTAGGTATTGCATTTTTTATAACTATATACCCATATTTTTTAAAATATCTCATTTGCTTTAAAGATATTTGTTTTTTTTTGTTCTTATAAATTTTTGGTATTCTATTTTCATTAAATTTTTTAATTAAATTATTAATTTTTTTTAAAATAAAATTTCTTAATTTTTTTTCATCATTTTTTTTAATATTATATTCTTTGCACAATTTTATTTTAATATCTTTTAACTTTTTAATTTCTGGTATTAAATCTATATTTATAGCATCAGCAAAATATCTATTTGAAGAAAAATTCTTTACCCCTGCAATAATGCTATAATCAAAAATATAAAACCCAAGAATAGTTTTTATAGAATTTTTATCTTTTATAAATTTTTTAAATTTATTTTCAGGATTATATCTTTTGAAAAATTCTGATAAATCACTATAAGTGGTAATCATTAAAAATTATTATTATTTATGTTAATAACTTATGTAATACTCTGTAAGAATGAAGTTGCAACTATAAATCAAGCCGTAAAAGATATTTTAGAAATAGATATTAAAGAAAAAGAAATAATTATTATAGATAATAAATCTACAGATGGAACAGTAGAAGAAATAAAAAAAATAAAAAAGAAATACCCCTTCATTAACATTATTTTAAGACCAAAGGATATGGGTGCTATGTCATTTATTGAAGGAAAGCAAATTGCAAAGGGTGAATATCTATATTTTTATCATGCGGATAGAGAATATGATCATTTAGAAAGTCTTAAAATGCTTGAAATTTGCAGAAAAGAAAATTTAGATTTAATTTTTGGATCTAGAATAAAGAAAGACTTAATTGAAAAAGGATATATTGGAGTTATAAAATCGAATTACTATTATTTAGCTACAATAATTTTTACAAAAATTTTCAATCTATTTTACAAACAAAATTTGACAGATATTATTGGAATAAAACTTTACAGAACATCTAGTATTAAAAAAATTCCTCATATTTGCAAACATCAGCATGGAAATGAATTTGAATTTATAAGTAGAGTGGGAAAAATGAGACTTAAATTTAATGAGATAAACATAAATTATTCAAAGAGAAAATTTGGAAAGAAAAGTATCGGATGGCACCATTTTTTTTATGGTTTATACATAATGATAAAGGTTAAGTTTTTTTATAAAGTGAACTAATATTAAACTCATTAATTAGATTATTATAAATTTTATGAGGCTTAATAATATTCTTTGGAGCTGTCTTAAACCATTTTAATTTTAATTTTTTCATATTCTTATCAGAAATTTTTTTTTTTAATTCACATAAAAATAATAAAGAAATAAAATGAGATCTATTTTTTTGTTTCAAAAAAATTTCACTAATTTTAATTGGACTAGGATAAATCTTTACTTTTGTATTTAGTTCAATTTTTGCCACTTCATTTATCCTATTAATCATATTTTCTCTAAATCTAATTATACCTCCGGGAATATGCCAACCAGCCTTATAAACTTCTCCCTTTTTTCTCCACGATAATAATGTTTTTTTATTTTTAAAATCCTTAATCAACAGGTCTACATTGATCATTGGTGTTAACCTTGTCAAAAATAGAAATAAATTTTCATTTAGACCTTTTTCTGGCTTTTTAATATGAGCTTCTATTTTTGAAATAAAGTTTTTCACTTTTTAAAATAAAATTTTTTATTAATATTAATTTCTAATAAAGTTTGCTTTATTAGATTTTTAAGATTTATTTTTTGGGAAAAATTTAAATCTTTTTTTAATTTATCTATACAGGGAATATATTTATCAGGTCTTGGTATATTTTTATTTTTCTTAATTATTATTTTTTTTTTATTTCTTGAAATTTTTTTTATTAAATTTGCAAGTTTTAAAATTTTGACTTTTTTATCAGACCCAACATTATAAATTTCCTTATCTTTACCAAGAAAAATAATTTTCCAAATAGCAATACTTAAATCTAAAAATGATAAATAAGATCTTTCAGTATCAATATGACCATGAATAACTATATTCTTATTTTGATAAGCTTGTTTTATAAAATTTCCAAAAGCATAATGAATATCCAGTGGCATATAAGGGCCAGCAAATGTAAAGCATCTTGCAATATTAAATTTTACTTTTTCTATACTTCCAAAACTACTAATCAAAACTTCTGCTGACCTTTTTGCTTCACCTAAAACTACTTTTTCAAAATTTTGATTATTTGTAGAATAAGCTTCTAAAAAATTTTCTGAAATTTTTTTTGAACATTTTCCATAAACTGATCCAGAACTTAAAAATAATAGTTTTTTGATTTTTTTATTTTTAATTAACTTGAGTAAATGTCTAGTGCCATCTACTAACACACTATATTTTTCAAATGAATTTTGTCCAAGATATGTTTCTTTGGCTGTAGTGGTAGCTCCATGGATAATATAATCAATCTTAATATTAGGAATCTTAAAAGTTCTAATATCGCCAATAATAAACTTGATAAATTTATTTTTATTGAAATATTTTATAAAATTGGAATTTTTTTTTCTTGTAAGAACATAAACCTGAAAATTTAAACTAGTTTTTTTCTTTACAAAAATGAGTGAGTTTAATAGCCAGAAACCAAAAGGCCCGGTACAACCAGTCATTAGAATGTTAGATTTTTTTAAATTTTTCCAGTTTTTCTCACCTATTAAATTAAAAATTTTTTCAAAGTCATAATTCAACCGCTCTGAATTATAAATCATTAAAGAGTTACAGATATTGAATGCCACCAATACTCAGCAGCTTGGTCAAGATGTGCCCTTTGATTAAATGTCAGATTATACCCATAAGGTTCAATGTGATATCCAATATTACTATCTACATTATTTATTAATGAACTGAACCAAAGTAGTGGCGGGTATTTTTCTTTTCGCATTAAAATATTTGGTTGACCTATTAGGGCAGAGGTAATTTCATACCCCCCGCTTAAATTAAAATTTTCTGGTAACTTATTAATTATATCTTGAGTGGCAGGAAATGAAAACTCGTTAAGGCATGGAAAAATTAGCCCAACAATACCCTTATTGGAATCTAATTTATTTAAAAATTTTTCATAGTTTGAATTTTCAATAAATTTAATCTTTTTTTCAATACTTTCTTTGCAATGGTTTGTAAATTCAAATTCAGGAAACATTAATTTATATGACTTTTCTAGTTTTGGAAAAAAAAAGTTTTCTAAATTACTACCTAAATCTTTAATTGATAATTTTGGTATATAAAAAGGAAAAGAGAAATTATTTAGTAAATTTTTTGTTTCAGTATTATTTTTTATTTTATTTTTAATTTTTATAATTTCTTCTTCAAATTGACTGAATTTTAGTACATTTGAAATATTAAAATTATTTTCAAAATTACTATATATTTTTTCAAGATTTATATTTTTTTTTAGTTGCTCATCAAGATTAAAGTAATATCTAGATTTTGCGTAAGACGGTTTATCGGATAAACTGGACAAGCATCTTCCGTCATTATCAAAAAACATTTTTTAAAATACTTTATTGTCGTCTGAAAAACCTTCACCCCATGGAACAGGTAAGTGTGTTCGTCCAGCTGTTTTCTCTTGGTGAAGTTTTATAAAACTTGGGTCTTCGCCGATTAAACAATCTGGTCTATGTGGCCCAAGCCAAGGATTTCTCATTCCTCTGTCCAATATTTCTTTTAAAGGAGTTTTTCTAAGATTGCCCAGAGAAAAGTCAATGTAAGGACATGGCGTTACTTCATTTGTAGATGTTATGGTTATAATTCCTTTTACGGTTATACAGCCTTTAAAAGATCCATAAGAAGGTGTCATGTGTGTAAAAACGTTATATTTTTTTTCTAATTCCCTTACTGTATCCGCATCTTCTTTTGTAATTACAAATTCTGGATGATCAGTTGCGCTACCTACTGGTTTTGCATATGAAACATACAAACCTATTCCTCTTTCTGTACAAAACTTGCACATATCTTCAAATTCTTTTGCAGTTGCTCTTCCATTGACCAAGACAGTGGACAAAATAAGATTTAAATCTGCGTTCAGTGCAGCATCAACTGCTCTCATAACTTTTTTATATGAGAAAGGCTTATTTCTAAATTTATCATGCTCTTCTTCGATAAAACTATCTAGAGATAATTGAACTTTTTCTACACCTATTGATTTAATATGTTTTGCTTTTTTATCATCTAAGAACCAACCATTAGTATCTGTAATAATATAATGCTTTTCAGGATCAATTGCTTCAACTACCTGATCAAAGTCTCTCATGACAAGAGGTTCGCCGCCTGTGATTACAAATCTTGCTAAACCTAACTCATCTGCTTGTTTAGAAATATTTCTTACATCGTCCATTGTCATTTGCGGTCTATTTTCTTTTGTCTTTAATTTTTTCTCAAGATGTCTGTCCATATAATATTCTGCAGAACAGTGTGTACACTGAAAATTGCACAAGTAACTTTTTTCCAATCTTATAATTGGGTTAATTATCCCTTTTTTTTCATTTTCTGTAATCATTGCCAATTTTTTTGCTACATGAGGTTTTCTATTTGCTAATCCAGCTCTTTTTGCTTTTTCTGTCTCAGAGAGGTTTTGCTCAGCAATGATAGTTATTTGTTCTGAATGATTCATGAATTTTTACTACATTATCAGTCTTTATTTGCAAGAATTAATGTTAATAATATAAGATACTTACATATAAAATTTCATATGAAATCACCAAAATGCAACCTGTGTAACAATAACTTGCAAAATCAGCAGGTTTTAAGATTAAATAATGTTCCAAGTTCTGCACAGGAATTTACAAACAAAAAGAGAATATCTTTAATAAATCTCAAAATATATAAATGTAAAAAGTGCGATCTAGTTCAAACAGATTGTAAACCAGTAAAATATTTTAAAGAAGTTATAAGAGCAGGGAAATTTTCTAAAAGTATGGTAAATTTCAGAGAAAAGCAGTTTAGAGATTTTACTGAAGAATTTAATTTAAAAAATAAAAACATTATTGAAATAGGCTCGGGTGATGGACAATATTTAAATATTTTAAAAAAATTTTGCAAAAATTCATATGGATTAGAATTTTCAAAAAAACTTATAAATAAAGCTAATAAGAGCAAGCTAAAAATTATCAGAGGTTACTCTGAAAAGAACTTTATAATAAAAGAAAAAAAATTTGATGCTTTTATTTGTTTAAGTTTTATGGAACATGCACCAAAATTAAATGATTTTTTAAGTAATATTTTGAATAATTTAAATGATAACGCTGTAGGAATAGTTGAGGTACCTAACTATGAAATGATTGAAAAAAAAAAATTATATTTTGAATTCATACCAGATCATTTAAATTATTTTACAAAAAAGACATTAAGGAATACTTTAGAACTAAATGGTTTTAAAGTTTTAAATATTAAGACTAATTGGTCAAAATATATATTAACTGCAAAAGTAATAAAAAATAAAAAAATTAAATACTTGCCTAATAATGAAATATCAAAAATTAAAAAAAGCTTTATAAAATTTAAAAAAAAACATAATCTAAAAAAAATTTGTGTATGGGGAGCCGGACATCAAGCGCTTACTGTATTGGGCACAACTTCTATTTATAAAGATATAAGCTTCATTATAGATTCTGCGGATTTTAAACAAAAAAAATATGCCCCAGGTATTGGTATTTATGTAATTCGACCAAAAGAAATACTTAAGAATAAAATTGATGGTATTATTGTTATTGGCGGAGGTTATTCAAATGAAATTATTAAAATACTAAGAAAAAAATATAAAAAAATAAAATTGGCTACATTTCTTAATAATGAAATCAAATCTATTTAAATTTTGACAAAAACTCTTTTATACAATCATCAATATAATCAAAATGAACTTTGTTTAATCCCGGATATACCCCTAGCCAGAAAGAATTTTCTAAAATTTTATTAGTATTTTTTAGTTCTCCAGAAATTTTATATTTAATATTTTTAAAATACGGTTGTTTGATTATATTTCCCGAAAAAAGCAGTCTAGTTCCTATCTTTTTTTCATTTAAAAATTTTACAATATCATTCCTTTTAAAAGCGACATCATCTTTTAAAGTTAATAAAAAACCAAACCACGACGCTTTCGAATTTTGAGTTTCGCTAGGTAATATAAAATATTTATCATATTTTTGCATCAATTTTTTAAAATAATCAAAATTTTCTCTTCTCCTGTCTACAAAATAATCTAGCTTTTTTATTTGTGCTAACCCACAAGCTGCCTGCATATCAGTTATTTTTAAATTATAACCTAAATGAGAATAAGTATATTTATGGTCATATCCCATTGGTAAATCACCAAGTTGCCAATTAAATCTTTTGCCACAGGTATTATCTTTACCAGGTTCACAATAACAGTCTCTACCCCAATCTCTGATTGACTCTGCAATTCTCTTTAATGTGATATTATTAAAAAATACTGCACCACCTTCGCCTGTGGTAATATGATGCGCTGGATAAAAACTCAAAGTTCCAATGTCGCCGTAATACCCCAATTTTTTTCCACCATATTCAGCGCCAAAAGCGTCGCAACAATCTTGAATTAACCAAAGATTATATTTTTCACATAAGTCTTTAATGCCTTTTACATTATAAGGATTGCCAAGTGAGTGAGCAATCATAATAGCTTTTGTTTTTTTTGTTATTGCATTTTCAATTTTTTTTAAATTAAAATTATAGTCTGGAATTTCAATATCAACAAAAACAGGTATACAACCATTTTGTATAATTGGATTAATAGTAGTAGGAAAACCTGCGGCAGCAGTAATAACTTCATCACCCTCTAAAATTTGTCTTTCTCTTAGTTTTGGAGACCTTAGTGTTGAAAATGCGACCAAGTTAGCGGATGAGCCTGAGTTTACAGTAATTGAAATTTTTGCACCTATTTTTTTGGCAATTTCTTTTTCAAAATCTCTATTAAACCTCCCAGTCGTTAACCAAGCATCTAAGGATGCTTCGATCATATTTTCAACCTCCTCAAAACCTATAACTTTGCCAGTTACAGGTATGTCTGATTTTCCTGGGATAAAATTTTTCTTTTTATTTTTTTTTAACCATTCCGATTTTATATCTTCAATTAAACTTTTATTCATATTTTATAATAATCTTTGATATGTTTTATAGAATAATCTAAAATTTTATTTTTTTTGATCAAATACCAATCTGAGGTATTTTTTAAATTTTTTTCTATATTAAATTTTGGTTTCCAATTTAAAAACTTATTAGCTTTAATTGAATTTAAATTTAAAACTTTACTTTCATAAACGCGTAAAGATTTATATTTAACTTTAACTTTTTTAAAACTTGGATTAATAGTTTTTATCAAGTTGATAACTTCAAAAACAGTTTTTTGATTTTTTTTTAGAGGTCCAAAGTTCCAAGCTCCTTGTAGCTTTGAATTTTTATATTGCGCATATGAAAGTTTAATATAACCACATAAAACATCAAGAATATACTGCCATGGTCTTACTGATTTTGGGTTTCTAATTGTTAAAACTTTATTTGATTTAAAAGATTTAAAAAAATCAGGTATTAATCTATTTTGCGTCCAATCACCACCGCCAATTATATTTCCAGCTCTTGCAGTAGAAACAGAAATATTTTTTTTAAAAAAATAATTTTTTCTATATGAGTTTGTTACAATTTCTTGACAAGCTTTACTTGCGCTGTAAATATCATCTCCACCCAAAGGGTCTGTTTCTAAAAAAAAGTTTTTATTTTCTTTATTTTCATAACACTTGTCAGAAGTTATAATTACCATTGATTTCAAATTATCAATTTTTCTACATATATTAAGTATATTTGAAGTGCCAATCACATTTGTCTGAAAAGTGTTCATGGGATTTTTAAAACTTTCTAAAACTATAGGCTGAGACGCAAGATGAAAAATTATATTAGGATTGATTTTTTTAATTGCAACTTCTAATTTTTTATAATCACAGATATCAATAAACTGACTATTAATTTTTTTTTTTAAATTAAAAAGCTTAAATAATTTCTGATCTCTATTTGGCGGTAAAGCAATACCAAATATTTTTTTTGAAAATAATGATAATATTAATGTCAGCCAAGAACCACAAAATCCTGTATGACCAATAATTAGAATTTTCTTATTTACAAAAAAATTTTTTTCATTTGATGTTAACATTTTAATTTGCTCCTAAACAGAATTAGCAATACAAAAACGTAGATAGAAAGTCCAAGTAAATTACAAAAAAATAAATGTAAAGATAATTTATACATTAATAATGGTAAACAAATAATCAATCCTTGAATAATTAAAGTATTTTTTAATTTATATTTTTCGAGTAAATAATGATGTAGGTGATTTCTATCTGGTGAAAAAGGATTTTTTTTATTAAGTAGTCTTTGTATATACAGTCTAAACATATCTATTCCCGGTAAAAACATAAGTAAAAAGATTTCGTCTGAATATAATATATTATTTAAATTATAATTTTTAACAAATAAATATGAAAATATAAATCCTAGGACAAGAGAGCCTCCATCACCTAAAAATATTTTGGTATTATAATTATTATAAGAAAAAAATAATAAAAAAATTAATAATACTAATAATAAACTATTATAGCTATTATAAAAAATTAAATTTACTATTAGAAATATTGAATAAAAACTTGTTTGACAATTAATACCGTCAAACATATTGAAGGCATTAATAAATAATAAAAAACATAAAACTGTGAATATATAACTAAATCCCTTTAATCCAATTTTTTGATCTAAAAAGGAGAATTGTAAATTTTTAATTAATAAGAAATCATCTATAAATAAAATTAAAAATATAAAAAAAAATGAAATAATTAATTTTTTGATAGAACCAATTGGTTTCTGATCATCAAATATTCCCAGAATAAAAAATAGAATTACGCCGATTATTAAAGATTTGTTCGTGCTAATAAGAATTGTTTCATCATTAAATATTATAAAATAAAGT
>Ga0181590_10004243_pt1 | contig 11949 bp, 10 predicted proteins | sample 071ome_34_FD_132446 | JGI IMG/M metagenome (GOLD analysis project Ga0181590, IMG submission 132446) | Coastal salt marsh microbial communities from the Groves Creek Marsh, Skidaway Island, Georgia - 071411BT metaG (megahit assembly) | ecosystem: Environmental > Aquatic > Marine > Intertidal... | reverse complement strand
AGGACATTGCCGGTTGCAACGGCCCTGTCCGCATCGCGATCATAGGTCACTTCATCTGCATAAAGCACAGTTCCGGCACGGCGTAGGATAACATTGCCGGTCGCCAGAAGATTGCCTGTTTCCTGATTGACGGTTGCTTGATCGGCTTCGAAATTGATTGGCTTATCGTCTCCGACTGCAACGGGAACCCAAGCACACACAACAAACAGAATGATCGTAATGATTCGACGGAAAACTTGCATCAGAGCCCCAGAATTGCAGATTAAGCCTTACATCGCTATCGCGTTTTTGCTCATAAGTCCATGACTTGTAGTGTCAAAAAGCGCGGATATCACGAATCACGGATGTGACCGTGTAAGGCAGAGTGATCGCAGGTGATCTGCACTATTCGCCATTTCAATATCAGTGAAAGGAAAATCCTGCCACGCCCGGTCTTGAAGAGATTTGCGAAAATCATCATCACTCATGAGTTGTTCAAACGCTGTAATGAAATGTTCCACATCCGGCGTTTCAACAATATATGCCCGCCCCTCGGCGACTTCTGGTATGCCGCCGCGCCGAGTGGTGACCAGCGCGCATCCTGCGGCGAGGCTCTCCAGCACGGCCTTTGGCATCGGGTCATCCCACAGTGATGGACAGACCGCGATGGCAGAGCGTGCTTGCCATTTTCGCACCTCGTCAATCGGGATGAAGCCGGTCATTTCTGCTTGTTTTCCAAGTGTTGCTATGGTTGCCGCAATTGCATCTTCATAGCGGCTTCTTTGGCCAGTTTCGAATTTCCTTGCCCCGGCGATAATCAGGCGCCAGTCGGGATGCTTAGGCAAGACCGTGGCAAGGGCTTGCGCGGCTTCCAGAATGCCTTTTTCGGGCACCATGCGGCCTGCAATCAAAATCAGTGGTTCTTTTTCCGGTTGTGACTTCAGCCAACGAAACGCGCCGTTTCTGGCCACACCGACTTTGGCGGCAAGTTCATCGTCAACATCCAATCCGTCCAGAAAACAGGACCGGATAAAATCGCTGACGCAGGTAATTCCAGACATTTGAGCAAGCAGGGATTTGCGCTCCTCTACGCGTCGACCGCCTTTCATGCTGCGCGGATCATTGTGAAGATAGAGTGCCACGCGTAAATCCGGGCGTTTTGCCTTGATGTAGGCGGCGACATGGCAACGGCTATGGACCTCCACAAGGTGCGGAGGGGTGCCCGCTCCAATTTTGGCAAGATAATCAGCAGCGCAGCCGATATTATGACCACGGAACCAGCGACCGCGTGGCTGTAAACCAAGAAATTTGTGATCGCCAAGCGGTGCGCTGACCGCGCTGCCGACAATGCGAAAACATCCAGAACTTGAACTCGCATTGACCAGATCATTGACCACGCCTGAGATGGCACCAGCATTTTGCGCGGTGAATCGTTCCTTTGCCGGCAACAAAATGTCGATTGCCGGTTGCGGGTTCATATCGGCAAGGCGAGGCAAGTGATCGCAGCGGGTCTTTGTTTCAGATGATGACAAGGATCGAAAGTCCTTTTAGAAAATTGCGAATTTGTATTTGGCGCAATGCATGTTTTTTCATCACGGCGCCCAATTGATATGTTATGTCATGTCACAATTGATTGTCATCCAGTGAATGCCATCATCATGGCCAGGAACGATATGCGGATGAGTCGGAGATCGTCTAAGAAATGGGACATAGCGAACGTATATTAGTGATCAAGCACGGTGCTTTGGGAGATATCGTTCAGGGGTTTGACGCCTTTGCCAGCTTGCGGGCAGGGTGTCCTGATGCACATATTGCCCTTGTGACAACGCCGCCTTTCGCAAGTTTTGCAGCCATGATGCCTTGGTTTGACGAAGTGATTACTGATCCACGTGCACCGGCTTTTAATATTGGCCAAACCATCCGGATGCGGGCGATTTTGCGCGATGGCTGGGATAAGATTGTTGATCTGCAATGTAGCAGGCGCACCGCGCATTATCATCGCTTTTTCGCTCCACGCGACAGTCGCTGGTTTGGTACGGCAAATGGAGTGAGTGATCCCTACCCTGATTTTACCGGGGTTAACAATCACCGGCGGATGCTGACAGGCGTCGGCATGGCTGGCGGTAGAGAACTTGCTCCAGATCAGGTGGATTTCAGCTGGCTTTGCAGGATGGACAGCGTTGCCGTGCCTTTTGCAGGGCTTCGTGATCGGCCGTTTGCGACTATCATCCCGGGTTGTTCTGCCGCAAAGCCACAAAAGAAATGGCCGCCAGAGCGATTTGTCGCGCTTGCCAATGCGCTAAACATGGCAGGGATGGAGATCGCCATTGTCGGCACTAAAACTGACCGTCCTGATGCCGATCTGCTCATCAGGGGCGCGCCGCATTGTCATGATCTCGTCGGGAAAACAGACATAAAAGGACTTGCAGAGCTATTGGCGATGTCTGATGTGGTTGTCGGTAATGATACTGGTCCCTTGTTCCTTGCGGCACGGCTTGGCGCGCGCTCCATCATGGTCATGGGGCCGGATACTAACCCGCTGATGTCTGCACCAACTGGCCCCCGATGCGGCTGGTTGCAGGCAGATCCGATAAAAGATGTTTCAGTTGACGCGGTGCTTTCCACTCTTGATGAGTTGCCGACAGCCTAGCCCATCTATCAACAGATGATCAAAAAGATGAACCCGGTTGCTCCAAAAAGGCGATTTCTTCATCGCTGGAAGGGCGGCCAAGTATTGTGTTGCGATGCGGAAACCGGCCAAATCTGGCAATGATGTCACGATGTTTGATCGCAAAATCGACGGTCATCTGTGATGTATGTTTTTCAAACAGCGGGATAGACATTTCCTGAATGGCAAGATCTTCGCTATGCATCAATGGCATCAGCATAAAATGACGATGGTCACTATTGGGCGTATCAAGATAGCCGCGCTGGATACAACGCATGGCAAGCGCAAGCGCCATTTCGTCTCCGGAAAAGGCCAGAGGCGTATCACGGTAAATGTTGCGGGTGAACTGATCCAGAACAATGATGAGAGCAAGACAGCCTGTCGCGTTATCGGCCCATATGTCGAGCGCTCCGCTTCGCGCCGCAGTGACCGTTTCACCAAACCTGTCGCGTAGCAGATTGTCGAATGACTCGTCTTTCTTGAACCATTGCTGTGGGGTGATCTCGTCAAACCAGAAGGCCAGTATTGTGTCAAAGGTTGCTGTTTTTGCCAAAAGCCGTTTCCTTTACCCGTCAGATGCAGCCATTACAGTATTTTACCCGGATTCATCAAATTTTCGGGATCAAGAGCCTGTTTGATGGCCAGCATTGTTTCCAGAATTTCCGGACTTTTCACTGTCTTCAGTTGATCCCGTTTTAACTGGCCGATGCCATGTTCGGCACTTATAGACCCGTTATATTTCGCCAGGGTCGAATAGAGCGCCTCATACAAGATGGGCGTTTTTTCGGCAAAAGCGTCTTTATGATCAGGATGCGAAACAAGGTTGAAATGCAGATTTCCGTCACCGAGATGGCCATAACCACAAATCCGCACAGTTGGATCAATATTGCGGATTTTTTCAACCATTTCAGCATAGAAAGGGGCAAGCGCCGATTGCGGAAGCGAAATGTCGGAACGAGCAACTGCGCCAACCCTTTTATGTGATTCCGGCGCCGTTTCGCGTACATCCCACAAGGCGGTGCGCTGTGCCTCATTTGCCGCGATTGTGGCGTCTATGACCAACCCGTCTTCAAAGGCTGTTGCGAGACAATCCTCCATAATCTGGCGCAATGGGGCCTGACCCTGCTGGTCTTCGACGCCGCTCATCGGGTTTGTGCTGGCAATTTCCATCAACACGTTCATGGCGCCGCGGGTCGCCAAAGGCTGTTGAATATTCGGGAAATATTCAAACAATACATGCAAAATGTCAGCGGGGATAAGCTCGAACGCCTCAACGCAGCCGCCTGATGCCGCCTGTAAACGATGCAGAAGCTCAACCGCAGCGGCCACATCACGCACCTCGGCAAATGCCGTGCTCCGCGCGACTGGCAGGGGAAACAGCTTCATTGTCGCGGCAGTGATCACACCAAGCGTACCCTCGGCACCGATGAAAAGGTCCCGCAAATCATACCCGGTGTTATCCTTGCGAAGTCCGCTGAGCATATTCAGCACTTTTCCACCCATTAGCACAACTTCAAGGCCAAGGGTCAATTGCCGGGTATTGCCATAACGCACAACATTTAGCCCGCCCGCGTTTGTTCCCAGATTGCCGCCAATTGTGCAACTTCCCTTGGCGGCGAGGTTGAGTGGAAAATACAGGTTTTCTGCCTCGGCAGCATTTTGCAAATCCTGCAAGATACAACCGGCCTCTACCGTCATTGACATGTTGGTCTGGTCGATTTCACGAATCTTGTTCATGCGGCGTAGTGACAGCATGATCGTATTGCCATTGTCATCCGGTGTCGCGGCGCCCATCATTCCGGTGTTTCCACCTTGCGGCACAACCACAATCTTATGATCCGCGGCGAATTTCATGATCGCGGCGACCTGTTCGGTAGTGTGCGGTAAAACCACGGCATGGGCTTTGCCGGTGAACCGTTTGAACCAGTCATGCAGATAGCCGTCCATATCCTCGGCTCTGTCGAGGACCGCCTCATCGCCGACGATTTGTCGCAATCTCTCACCAACATTAACGGCCATATATGGCACTCCTTATCACCAGACAGATTGACATTAGTTTGAAAGAGTCAGTCAGAACGCCGCCACTTAACCCACATCATAAATGGTTTTTGCCGTAAACGGCAAACCCTTGTGATGTTATATCGCGTCGCGGGGGGCGGCGGCACGCCGCAGGCGGTCATTGATCGCTTCACCAAGACCCTGTTCGGGGATTGGTGCCACCGCAATCCTGTTGCAACCGGCAGCATCTGCACGATGCAACATATCGAAAAGATTGGCCGCAGCCTCATTGACATCGCCAATAATGCTCAGGCTAAGGCCAAGTTTACCTTGCCCCGCAACCGGACCAAAACCAATCAGTTCCTCATCGGCGTCAGCTTCCAACGCGGCCAGCCGAAGTGTTGCATCAGGTGCATAATGGCTGGCCAATTGTCCGGGGCTTGCCGGACGGTTTGATTCACTGGGCGTATCGATAACTCCGGACAGTCCGGCGGCCTCAAGGGCAGCGCTGACCTGCCCGGTTGTGATGCCGCCGGGTCGCAGCAATTGCACAGTCGGGCCAGTACAATCGATGATCGTTGACTCAACACCGCTCTCACATGGGCCACCATCAAGAATAAGATCAATGCGCCCTTCAAGCGACTGCATGACATGCTCGCTTCGTGTGGGGCTGATTTTACCCGATGGGTTAGCACTCGGCGCGGCAACAGGCGCGTTGAATAGCTGTAAAAGCCGCTTCGCATCAGGATGCGCCGGCACCCTGATGGCCACCTTGTCCAGACCTGCACTTGTTAACATGGCTATCGGGCAGTCGTTGGTGCGATAGAGGACAAGCGTCATCGGCCCGGGCCAGAATGCTGCGGCCAGTGCTGTTGCGCTTGGGGTCGGCATGCCGAGTGCAAATGCCGCCTCTGTTGTCGCCACATGACTGATCAACGGATTGAATTGTGGCCTGTTCTTTGCGTTAAAAATGCCGGCCACAGCCTTTGGATTGCGGGCATCGGCGCCAAGGCCGTAGACTGTCTCAGTCGGGAATGAGACAAGCCCGCCCGCGGCAAGCGTCTGCACTGCCAGCGAAAGGGAGTCGTCGGTAATAGGCAAGAGCCTTGTCATTGCATCGCGTCTCAAAACAGGCATGTTATTCAATCGGCAAGTCATAGGCGGGCTTTACTGACAGTGCAACCCGTTTGACCGGTTGTCCTTGCGTGAGGCATCTGTGTTTGTGGCGGTCAAATCGGGCTAAGTGACGGCTGTTTTGGGCATTTTGACCCGATCTGACTATGGATTTCGTGGGCAGACTGGCGCATCATAACCGATGTGTCATGACTGGCGCGTCAAATAGTGGCGCGTCAAATGGTGGCGCGTCAAATGGTGGCTTGTCCAGAGCGATTAGGTCGTATCAATCAATTGCTGACAAAAGGGAATCTTGCCATGTGTGGCCGTTTTACGAGCACGGCATCGCCGGAAGAATTGATGCGCCATTTTGGTGTGACGATTCTTGAAAATCTGCGACCAAGATGGAACGTGGCGCCGAGCCAACAGGTGCATGTAATCCAGCAAACCGGACTTCATCCAGAAGCTGTCGCGGCGACATGGGGGCTGCCACCAGCCTCCAGCAAACAAAGCTTTCTGATCAATGCCCGCATGGAAACAGTCGCCGAAAAGCCCACTTTTCGGGATGCTTTCATTCATCACAGATGCCTTGTTCCTGCGACCGGTTGGTATGAATGGTCGGCACCAAAACAGCCCTGGCACATTCAGCTTAGGGATGGCGGGCCGATGGCAATGGCCGGGCTGTCGTTTCGGCGCGGGGGCAAGGTTAATTTCGTCATCCTGACGAGCGCTGCCGATGGAGATTTGAAGCAAATACATAAACGGCAACCGTTGGTTCTGCCGCGCACCTCATGGCAACCCTGGCTGTGTGGCGGCGTAGCAGAAGCCCATAATTGCCTGCAGGCCACACCAGCTGGGTCATTCAACTGGTACAGAGTGGGGGCATCGGTTGGACGTGTGGCGGAGGACCATCCGGGGCTTGTTACACCGCTTGATGAAAGGACGCTTGCGGGCGAGGCATCGGTATCCGCCAACGATAAAGTTCAGGGTGATCTTTTCAGTTGACGTAATCAGGGGGTTATATATCGGCCACCGTTACTTTGCGCACGATAACGCCGTATAAATGCCACAGAACCAGTGCGCCGGCGCCGCGATAGGGGCGCCAATCCGCACCAAGCTTGTCCAGCTCGTTGGCGTTGGGGCGGGTATTCAGTGATTTCAGTAATTTCATCCCCTCCTGCAAGGCGATGTCATTGATCGGCCAGGCATCCATGTCGGCAAGCGCAAAAAGCCGATAATTATCAGCCGTCCACGCCCCAATACCCCGGATTCGGGTCAATCTTGCCTGCACTTCCTCGCCTGGCAACTGGCCCAACTCGGCAAGATCAAGGGCGCCGGAAGTGATTTCTATGGCAAGCCCGATAAGATATTCGGCCTTACGGCGTGACAGCCCTGCCGTCATCATGATCTCGGTGGTGCTGTTGGCGATTGTGGCCTCGGCAACAAGGCCAGCAGCGTCCATGCGGTTCCAGATTGACGTCGCCGCCGCTCTTGAAACCTGTTGCCCGACTATAGCCTTTGCCAATGTCTCGAAACTCGCGGGCAAGGCTCTGTCAGCTGGCGCACCATAGGTGTCAATCGCCCTCTTAATGTCATCATCACGGCTGGCGAGTGCTGCCAGCGCACCGCCTTCACCATGACCGGCGTCATGAAATAATTTGTGGAACATCTCGCTCATCACAAAGAGCATAGCGGGCATTACGCTTGTGACCAAGTTTAGACAGGCCGAATCTAAAATCGGGGTGTGGGTTCACTATAAAGCAAAGCAAATTGGTGTTCGCTTTGCCGGTGTCGTCAGGCTATGTTTACAGCGTTTGCAGCCAGAAAGGTCAATCAGGTCATGCGCGTTTGGGATTTGCCCCTGCGGTTGTTTCATTGGGGATTGATGATATCGGTAGTCGGTGCCGTCGCGTCGTCAAAAGTCGGGGCGATGACTGTGCATGAGCGTTTTGGACTTACCGTCATGGGGTTGGTGCTGTTCCGCGTGATATGGGGCTTTTTTGGCGGATATCACGCAAGGTTTTCACATTTCGTAAAAGCACCGCAGGCCGTTTTGGCGTGGCTTCGCACGGCAGGGAGTGAACCGGTGCGCGCAGCCGGTCACAGCCCGGTAGGTGCCTATGCAGTGCTGGCATTGCTTGCGATTGTCGGTTACATGGCAACCACCGGCTCAATGTCGAATGATGACATTCTGTTTGACGGACCGCTGGCGCATCTTGTGCCAGAATATACAAAAGCCATTTCAGAGCTGCACCATGATGGGCAATTGGTGCTGTTCGCACTCGTGGTCATGCATCTCGGGGCCATTATCTTTTACAAGCGGGTAAAAAAACGTGGGTTGACCGCGGCAATGGTGCATGGCCGCGCAACCGATGCCCCGGGCACGATTGCCGGGCCGGATGGTGGCATTACCGTGCCGCATATGGTGGCAGGTTTGGTGTTGCTGGCGGCCTGCATCGGCGTATGCCACCTGTTGCCATTGCTGCGACCGGGCTTTTGACCGCAGATCGAATATTCAGCATAGGCAGCTTCTGTTGGATCATATAAGCTTCATCAAGCCTGTTCTGTTCATGGATTGCTCTATCCATGGCCTGCTCTGTCTTTTGGTATGGGTTTCATCTTGACGATTTCGCGTTCTGTTTTTGGTGCCTGCCTCAGCCTAAGCACGGTGGCGTTTGGCATACTGACTGGTATTCTTGTCAAACAGGTCAGCGCAGACGCCTCGGTTATCACCACACTGTTTTACCGGTTCCTTTTCAGCCTGCCCTTGCTCGTGCTGTTTGCGCTCTATGTTCGTGGTCGCGAGTTTCTTCAGATCAATCAGAAGCGAACCCTGTTTTTGCGGGTGATATTTGGCTTTTCGGGCATATGTTTCTGGTTTATGTCGGTGCGGACAATGCCACTTGGTCAGGCAACGGCGCTGTTTCAAAGCTCGGTCATTTTTGTCACCTTGCTCTCACCTTTTTTGCTTGGCGAAAAGGTTGGTATCTATCGCTGGAGTGCGGTTATTGCCGGAATGACGGGGGTTGTGGTGGTCACAGATCCGTTCCATGGCGATCTTGGCTGGTTCGCAATCTATGGCGTGATGGCGGCTCTTTCGGGCGCTGTTCTGGCCATTCTCTTGCGCCGTCTTGGCCGTGGTGATGCGCCGACAAGCGTGGCTGTCTGGTATAATGGCTGTGGATTTGTTGCGTTGGTTTGTGCCGTCGCTCTGTTTCCGGATCATCTGGTGATTTTTTCAGGAACAACCCTGTATCAACTGATCGCGCTTGGGCTGGTTGCCTCATTCCAACAAATTTTGCTGACAAGTTCCTATCGCTACGCCGATGCGGTGGTCATTGCCTCAATGCGGTATGTCCAAATGCCGCTGTCCGGGCTCGTTGGCTATTTCATGTTTGCCGAGGTGATGTCGGGAACAGAGATTGCCGGTGCGGCGATTATTATTTTTAGCTGTCTGGTTATTATCTGGCGTGAGATTGTTCGCGCACGTCAAACGCGTGCTGTCGATCCGGCTGTGTAATCCCCCCTGTGATATGGCCGGATGTGATCTGACTTGATATGGCCGGCTTGCCAATCACCGTCATTTTCTCATACAAGGCATCGGGCAGTGGCATCGGGCATAGGCATCGGGCAAAGGTTTAGGGTCTGGTAAAGGCCCGGTGTCCAACGGAACAGATAGTAACAGGAGCATCTAAATGGCTGTACAGATCATCCGCATCATGGGCGAGTCGGATATTGTTGATCTCGATATCAATTCGCATGATGGCAAAGCACATGCAAAGCTGATGGGGCTTGATATGGCAGACAAGGTCAATCTGCTTGGCCACTGGATGGATCAGGACCGTGGCGAGGCTTTGGCGGCGCAGGATGATTACAAGTCGGCGATGGTTGCTATCGCGGCTGACTATCTTGCAGCCGGTGATGGCGTGCAGGGATTTGCCAAGGGAACAAACTTCATGCTTTTGATGATCCTTCGCGAGAAATGGCCGGTTGGATCGAAAGCTAAATTTCAGAAAATCGCCGACCGTGTTGGTGCAGATCACACCTATCTGGCGGTCGCGGGCGTTGCTGCGAACATTGACAATCTTGACGATGACGCCGCGCTGAAACAGGCAGAGACAACCCAACTCAGCCTCGCCTTGCCCGGCTTCCGGAAGATGCGCCGACAGTTTGCAAACAGCAGTGCCGTGCAAACCTTAATCAGGCAGGGCGTTTAGCCAGCATCAATCCTGCAATTCGGCAAGGTCGCGAAAATGGTCCAGCGCTTCGGCATTGGCCAACGCCTCGGTGTTTTTCACCGGTCGGCCATGGATGATGTCACGCACGGCGAGTTCGGTGATTTTGCCTGATCTTGTGCGGGGAATATCAGGCACGGCAACGATCCGTGCCGGCACATGACGCGGGGTTGCGCCATTCCGGATGGCTTGCTTGATGGCTGTGACAAGATCATCATTCAACGTCGCGTGTTCTGCCATCCGCACAAACAGAATGACGCGTACGTCATTGTCCCATGATTGCCCGACAACCAGCGCTTCGAGAATCTCGTCAAACGCTTCGACCTGCCGGTAGATTTCAGCCGTGCCGATTCGCACGCCGCCAGGATTAAGCGTTGCATCAGAGCGCCCGTGAATGACGATGCCGCCACGCGATGTCATCGTGGCCCAGTCGCCATGCCGCCAGACCCCGGGGAAATGTTCAAAATAGGCGGCCTTGTATTTTACATCGTCCGGATCGTTCCAGAATTTGCTTGGCATCGACGGGAAGGGCGCAAGACAGCATAACTCGCCCTGTTCCCCGATCACCGGTTTGCCATTGTCATCAAGGACAGCAACCTTCATTCCAAGACCACAAGCCTGAATCTCACCGGCTATGACCGGCTGCACCGGGCATCCAAGGACAAAGCAGGAAATAATATCTGTTCCGCCGGAGATGGAGCTTAACTGGATCTTCGGGCTGATCGATTTGTAAACAAAGTCAAATCCATCAACAGATAAAGGTGATCCGGTGGTCATAATCACCCGCAAATTGGACAGATCGACATTTTCTTTTGGCTCGTATCCGGAATTGCGAACCGCGTCTATATATTTGGCAGACACGCCAAAATGGCTGAGTCGTTCATCCTCGGCGATTTGCCACAAACGTTCTGGGCCCGGATGGAATGGATTGCCCTCGTAAAGTACGATGCGGGCACCCAACATCAAGGTTGAGACCATCCAGTTCCACATCATCCAACCGCAGGTTGTAAAAAAGAACAGGGCATCGTCACCGCGGACATCGCTGTGGAGGCGCAGCTCTTTGACATGCTGCACAATGGTCCCGCCAACACCGTGAACGATGCATTTTGGAACGCCGGTCGTGCCACTTGAAAACAGTATATACAGCGGATCATTAAAACCAACGCGGGTAAATTCATCTATTGGCGCGCAGGCGGAGAGCGCATCGGCAAACATTACGGCGCTATCAAGTCTGCCAAGATCAGGGGCAGAAGACAGGTAGGGTATTATCACAACCGCGGTGAGCGACGGCAGGCTGGCAGCAAGTTCGACAACGACGTCAAATCTGTCCATTGGCTTGCCAGCATAGCTATAGCCATCACAGGCAAATAACAGCTTTGGTTCAATCTGGCCAAAACGGTCACGGGCACCGCCGATGCCAAAGTCCGGCGAGCAACTGGAAAACACAGCGCCAAGGGCTGATGCCGCCAACATGGTGATGATGGCTTCAGGATTATTTGGCACGAAAGCGGCAACACGGTCACCGCGGCCGATGCCCTGTTCACGCATCCAGCCGGCAAGCGCCATGACACGCGACTTGAGGTCGCGGCGACTTAGCGTCTGATGCCGTCCGTCTTCACCATATGCGGAAATCGCCGGACGGTCATCGGCATTCGCCAGCATGTTTTCGGCAAAACAAAGCCGGGCGTCGGGAAAGAATTTGGCCCCTGGCATTTCTGTGGCTTTGGCAATCAGCCGGTCGCCCTTTTCACCCACTACGCCGTGCCAATCCCACAGCGCATCCCAAAAGGCAGGACTTTCATCGACAGACCATTGCCAAAGCCGTTGATATTCTTCTTGCCAGTCATCGTCCTGATTTGGTGAGCCCTCCGGACGATATTTTGTTGCCGTGGCCTTGGCAAAATTCACCAGATTGGTGGTTTCGATATGCGCCGGATCAGGGTGCCAGAGGATCGT
>Ga0181590_10004230_pt1 | contig 11967 bp, 16 predicted proteins | sample 071ome_34_FD_132446 | JGI IMG/M metagenome (GOLD analysis project Ga0181590, IMG submission 132446) | Coastal salt marsh microbial communities from the Groves Creek Marsh, Skidaway Island, Georgia - 071411BT metaG (megahit assembly) | ecosystem: Environmental > Aquatic > Marine > Intertidal... | reverse complement strand
ATGATGATTTGCTGGCACCGGGGGAAATTCCAGCGGTACGCAATGGGCGCGGCGGTCAATGGACATATCACGGCCCCGGCCGACGTGTGGCCTATGTGATGCTGGACCTTGGCGTGCGCGGGCATGACGTGCGCGCGTTGGTGCATGGGCTGGAAAGCTGGGTCATCGCCTGTCTTGCTGATTGCGGTGTTACCGGACAGCGGCGTGATGGCCTGCCCGGCATCTGGGTGGACACCGGCAACAGCATTTCGGGACTAGATAAAATTGCCGCAATCGGCATCAGGATCAGCCGCTGGGTCAGCTGGCATGGGCTGGCCATCAATCTAGACCCTGACCTTGCCGCCTTTGATGCCATTGTGCCTTGCGGGGTGCGCGATAGCGGCGTCACCTCGTTGGCGGCACTTGGCGTGGATTTGACTATGGCACAGCTAGATGATCTGTTACAGACGCGGTTTTCCGACTATTTCTAGGCACGATTATTTCTAGCCCCGATTATTTCTAGTTAGGGCGCGTGGCTGATATCAAGGTCGGTCAGATAGTCCAAAAGTGTGCTTATCGCGCGTTCGGCATCTGCCGCCAGCCAGCCAGCCGCCCCGGCCTCATCCATCAGACCATCGGTTGGCTGTTCATGATGCAAAACCGAATTGCGGCGGCCGCGCAACCAGCCAAGCGCGGCTTTGTTACCAGCATAGCTGAACGCCGCCCCGTCAAGATAGCCAGCGGGCCCGGCCGCTTCATGTTGCACCACATCTATTATGGCCGCCGCCAACGCCACCACCGCCAGCGGCAACCCGGCCACCGCCGCGCCGTGTAAATCGCGCCATATTGCCTGTGCATGCGGCCCCAGATCAGATGGATCAAAGGCCGATAGCCGCGATAAAACCTGCGGCGATAGATGAATGGGGGTCAAATGTTGTGATAACCGCGCCATAACATTACCGTTTTGCTTGGTGGTGGCCCGGCAGTAAGGCCAAAAAGCGGGCGGCATCGTCAAGCTCTGCCCGAATATGGTTTTGCCGGTCTTCCGCCTCAAAATCACGGCCCCATTTTTCATTTTGCCATAATTCATCTAAAAACGCGGTGGTGAAAAGCTGGTCTGCATCAAGCCGACCCGCAACAAAGCCAAGCCCCAATACCAATGACCCGCCAAGGCTGACTGCCCGGTGCAACACACCAAGACGCCACACATCCAGCTTTTGCAAAGGCGCTTCAAATCCGGAAACATCCGGCTGGGTCACCGGCATAATGCCTGTGGCAATGCGCAAATTCACATGAAATTCAGTGCCCGCCCAGTCAATCCATGGTTGCCATTGTTGCTGTTGACGGCCTGCCAGATCGTCATCATCGGCGCGGTAGCATAATAAATCATTGCCGCCATAGCTGGCCAGCTCGTTAATGATTGCCATTTGTTGTGACATCACCCGGTCAACCACGGTCACCGCAAGGCTGAAAAACGGCATGCTGGCCGGGTTGATTGTTTCACCTTGTGCCATCCATTCTTCGGCCACCGCCATGGCAAGATCAGACGATGGTAAGTTCAACAACGCCCCAGCAGGCGAACGCACCGTACGGCTATCCAGCTTAATCACCCATCCCGCGTCACTGGTATCGGTCGAGACTTGCTTATAAAATCGTTTCATTGCTTGCATGCTATTGATCCTGAAAACGCCAGCCCGGCGGTGGCAGCGCCAGCCCCAATTGTTCCATGCTAGCGGCAAAATGCGGCGATAACGGCGCGGTGATTACCTTGCCATCCGCAAGCTTTACCTGCCACGCATGAAGATGAAGCCGCCGCGCCACCATGTCCCCCGGATGTGCGGCATCACCGCCATATTTGCCATCGCCGCAAATCGGTGTGTTGATATGTTGCATATGCACCCGCAATTGATGCGTGCGCCCGCTTACCGGGCGGAGTGCCATCAACGATAATTTACGCCCAGCATGATCAATCCGGCGATACAGCGTTGTCGCGTCTTGGCCGTCATGATCAACCACCATTTTTTCGCCAGCTTTTCCCGCCAGCTTTTTCAATGGCGCGCGGATTTTTCCTGACTCGGCTGGCATCCCCATAACAATCGCCAGATAGGTTTTTTCAATTTTATGACGGTGAAACGCCTCGGTCAGCGCACGGGATGACTCCAGCGTTTTCGCAAGCAACAATACCCCGCTTGTATCTTTATCAATGCGATGCACCAGCCGAAGCCGCCCATTGGTGTGGGGCGCCAGCGCTTGCAGCATACCGTCAATATGCGTTGAAATCGACGTGCCGCCCTGTACCGCCAGCCCGCTTGGCTTGTTAATGGCGATCCATCCGCGCCCCTCTGCCAAAACCATATCATCAAATCTCCGTCGCAAATCTGCATCCACGATGATTTTTGGCGCTGACAGGCCAGATTTTCCTGAAATAGATGTTTCTGGATTAGATGTTTCTGAATTAGATGTTTCTGGGGCTGGCCTTAAATCAGGTGGCAGGCGCACGCTTTGCCCCACAGAAATCCGGCTGTTGGCTTTGGCTTTGGCCCCATCCAGACGAATAAGCCCGTTTCGCAGCATTCTTTCTATTGACCCTTGCGCCAGCCCGGGGACTAGCCGCCGCAAAAAGCGATCAAGACGGCTGTTATCCTCGTCTGGCGGCACCGTCTCGATGCGCCATGGCACTGGCTTTTTATCTGCAGTTTCCGTCATCAATCATCCCGATATATCATGACGTCTGATCGTCACTTTGTTTGCTGGCACGCAACTTGTCCCAATAGGCAAGACGTTTGGCAATTTCGCGTTCGTACCCCCGTTCAACAGGTATATAATAGCGGGTCCGTTCCATACCATCTGGAAAGCAATTTTGCCCGGAAAACCCATCTGGATCATCATGATCATAGGCATAATTGGCACCATACCCCATATCTTTCATCATTTTTGTAGGGGCATTCAAAATATGTGATGGTGGCGGCAATGACCCGGTCTTTGCGGCCGCGTCCCGCGCCTGTTTAAACGCCTTATAAGCCGCATTTGATTTTGGTGCCGTTGCCAGATAAATCACCAGACAGGCAATTGATAAATCACCTTCGGGGCTTCCCAGTCTTTCATAAGCTTGCCACGCCGCCAACGCCCGCGGCACCGCTTCTGGTTCAGCAAGACCGATATCTTCAGCGGCAAATCGGGTCAGGCGCCGCAGGATATAATGCGGGTCCTCGCCGCCTGCCAGCATCCGGTTCAGCCAATAAAGCCCGGCATCCGCATCAGATGCGCGCAGCGTTTTATGCAATGCGGACATCAAATTATAATGCTGGTCACCAGCTTTATCAAAAGCTGGTGCGCGTGCCGCAACAATTTGTGCAATTGCCGCTGTATCCAAGGTGGGTGTTTCCGGCCGATCAATCAACAAAGCCGCCATATTCAGCAAATACCGCCCATCACCATCCGCCATGGCGCATAAATCAGCCCGCGCCGCCATATCTAATGGTAATGGATGCCCGATATGTGCCTCTACACGCGCCAAAATCGCCTCAAGAGCGGCTTTATCAAGCCGTTCCAGCACCAACACCTGCGCCCGTGACAACAGCGCCCCATTCAGCGCAAATGACGGGTTTTCAGTGGTTGCCCCCACCAAGGTCACGGTGCCATCCTCAACCCGTGGCAATAATCCGTCTTGTTGGGCTTTGTTGAAACGATGCACCTCGTCGACAAATAGCAAGGTGCGTTGTCCGGCCTGTCGCCGCTCTTCGGCACGGGCAAAAACTTTTCGCAATTCAGCCACACCATCAAACACAGCTGATACCGGTTCAAACACCATTTCCGCTGCCCCGGCCAGCAGCCGGGCAATGGTGGTTTTGCCGGTGCCCGGCGGCCCCCATAATATGACCGACCCTAAATTGCCTTGCGCCAGCATCAGCCGTAAGCGGCCATCCGGGCCAAGCAAACCATCTTGGCCAACCACTTCATCAAGTGTTTTGGGCCGCAATAATTCGGCCAGTGGTGCCGGCGGAGCCATGCCAAAATCGAACTTTTCCATAGGCTGTATCATCTATGAAGCCAGACCGCGGTGCAAAGAAAAAAGGGCCGCCACCCGGCGACCCTTTCAATCCTGTCTATGATCGCGCAAACGCTATGCCGCCGCGCCGCTTTCAACCTCATCATCCGCCATTTCCTGTGTCGGGCCTGAATCCTGTCCGCGGGCATCCTCGTCCCGGTCAACAAGCTCAATCACCGCCATTGGCGCTGAGTCACCATAACGATAGCCAGCTTTTAGCACGCGGGTATAGCCACCAGCACGCTCGGCATAACGCGGGCCTAAAACTTCAAACAGTTTTTTTGTTACCGCATCATCACGCAACCGTGCAAAGGCCAAACGACGCGCATGAAGATCACCACGCTTGCCAAGTGTGATCAAACGTTCAACGACCGGGCGCAACTCCTTTGCCTTTGGCAAGGTTGTCACGATCTGTTCATGCTTAATCAGCGCCTGTGCCATGTTGCGAAACAACATTTGGCGGTGCTGCGAGGTACGGTTCAGTTTCCGACCAGCATTGCGATGACGCATTTTATTTCTCCTTAGATCCTAATTCTAAACGCTGACAACCATTAAAAAGGTTCGTCAAGACGCCGGGCTAATTCTTCGACATTTTCAGGCGGCCAATTGGCGACATCCATGCCCAGTTCAAGGTTCATACCTTTCAGCACTTCCTTGATCTCATTCAGAGATTTCCGCCCAAAGTTTGGCGTGCGCAACATTTCATGTTCGGTCTTTAATACAAGATCACCAATATAGACAATATTGTCGTTTTTCAGGCAATTTGCCGAACGAACAGACAGTTCAAGCTCATCCACCTTGCGCAGAAGATTGCGGCTAAACGGCAATTCTGGCTCTGATGGGGCTGGTTCGCCCTTTGGCTCTTCAAAATTGATGAATGTCTGCAACTGTTCCTGTAAAATACGTGCGGCATAGGCCACCGCATCTTCCGGCGTGATTGACCCATCTGTTTCAATTGTCAGCAACAATTTATCATAGTCGGTGATTTGGCCAACACGGGCATTTTCAACCTTGTATGCGACCTGCTTGACCGGGCTGAAAATTGCATCAATCGGAATGAGGCCAATTGGCGAATCTTCGGCGCGCAATGCGCTGGCTGGCACATAGCCTTTACCGGTATTAACGGTAAGTTCCATGGCCAATGATGCGCCTTTATCCAGATGACACAAAACATGGTCTGGATTCATAATATCAACATTGGCGCTTTCTGAAATCATGCCAGCTGTCACAGTTGCCGGACCTTCAGCATTTAACCGCAGGCGCTTTGGCCCTTCGGCATCCATGCGTACAGCCACACCCTTTAAATTCAACACCAGATCGGTGACATCTTCGCGGACACCCGGAATGGATGAAAATTCATGCACGACGCCTTGGATCTGTACAGATGTCACCGCCGCGCCCTGCAAAGACGACAAAAGCACACGGCGCAACGCGTTACCAATGGTAACACCAAATCCACGCTCGAATGGCCCAACAGCAACAACGGCCTGACTTGGGTTATATTCAGAAATTTTAACTTCCATTTCGTCTGGCTTTTTCAGATCCAGCCAATTCTTTTCAATCATGGCGATGTCCTTTTAATCAAGGTTGGCGGCACCCGCTTGGGAAACGCAGTGCGCCGCTTCAAATACGGCAAAAAGGGCTGTTATACGCGCCGACGCTTGCGCGGCCGACAGCCATTATGCGGGATCGGTGTCACATCACGGATTGATGTCACGTTAAACCCGACAGATTGTAATGCACGCAATGCAGATTCGCGCCCTGAACCGGGGCCGCGCACCTGAACATCAAGTGACTTCATGCCATGTTCTGCGGCTTTTTTGCCAGCGTCTTCAGCCGCCAATTGCGCGGCAAATGGTGTTGATTTGCGCGAACCTTTAAAGCCCATGCCACCAGCCGAAGCCCATGCAATTGTGTTGCCTTGCACATCGGTAATGGTGACCATGGTGTTGTTAAATGTGGAATTCACATGTGCAACACCATTTGAGATATTTTTGCGCTCGCGACGACGAACTCGGCCTTGGCTAGGTTGTTTTGCCATTGATATGGTCTCCTCGGGTCAGCGTGACTATTTCTTCTTACCTGCAATGGCCTTTGCCGGGCCTTTGCGGGTACGTGCGTTGGTGTGCGTGCGCTGACCACGAACTGGCAGATTGCGACGATGACGCAACCCACGCAGACAGCCAAGGTCAAGATAACGCTTGATATTCATTGAAGTTTGACGACGCAGGTCACCCTCGACAAGAAAATCCTGATCGATGATGTCGCGCAACCGGGTCAATTCTTCTTCGGAAAGATCATTCACGCGGCGCTCATCTGGGACACCAGCTTTCGCACAGATTGATTTGGCACTGGTTGTCCCAATGCCATGAATATAGGTCAGTGCGATCTCGACCCGCTTTTTGGTCGGAATATTTACACCAGCAATTCGTGCCACAGTCAGGCTCCTTTTTCATTGATGACTGTTGTAACAGGTACCCGTTTTACCGGCGCCTATTTTGCCGCATTCATCGGAAGTTTTTCCATGAAAGCGGCGAATTATAGGCCGAAACTTGTAACAGTCAACCTTAACGCAAATGCGTTACCCCAATAAATTATCTATTTGTGTGGCAACATCCTCTATAGAGGCCATGCCATCCACACTCCGCAACACCCCTTTTTCCTGATAATAAGGAAGCAAAGGTGCTGTATTCTCATGATAGACCGCCAAACGTTTACGCAAGGTTTCGGCATTATCATCACTGCGTGCCCCGCCAGTTTCGGCCGCACGATTTTCAATCCGCGCAAACAGCGCGTTTTCATCCACTTTGATTTCAATCACATGATCAAGCCCAAGCCCCTTGCCAGCAAGCATCTCGTCAAGTGCTTTGGCTTGGGCAACCGTGCGCGGGAACCCATCAAGAATCACACCCTTGGCGCAATCATCTTGATCCATTCGCGCATCAATCATGCCGACAATAATATCGTCTGACACCAATTCGCCGCGATCCATAATTTCTTTGGCGCGCATCCCAAGGTCACTGCCAACGGCAATAGCGGCGCGCAACATATCGCCGGTAGACAATTGCACCATGCCGCGTTCGGCAACAATCCGTTCCGCCTGTGTACCCTTACCCGCACCGGGCGCGCCAAACAAAATTATGTTCATCTAACGGCGCCCTTTCAAACGAGACTTTTTGACAAGGCCTTCATATTGATGCGCCAGCAAATGTGATTGCACCTGACCCACCGTATCCAGCGTTACCGTCACAACGATCAACAATGATGTGCCACCAAAATAGAATGGTACAGCATATTGGCTGATCAGGATTTCCGGCAATATACATACCGCCGCCAAATAGGCCGCACCCAAAACAGTCAGCCGCGTCAGCACAAAATCAAGATAGTCGGCTGTGGACTTGCCCGGGCGAATCCCCGGCACATAGCCGCCATATTTACGCAAATTATCTGCGGTTTCTTCCGGGTTGAACACAATCGCCGTATAGAAGAACGCAAAAAATACAATCATGCCGATATAAATAGCCAGATATAAAGGTTGGCCACGGCCAAGCAAGGCATTCAAAGTCACCAGCCATTCAGCACCGCCAGATTGGCCGCCGGTCAAATTGATGATCGATACCGGCATCAGCAACAAGGACGATGCAAAAATCGGTGGGATCACGCCTGGCACATTAATTTTCAGCGGCAAGAATGACTGGTCACCGCCAAACACCTTATTGCCATGCTGACGTTTCGGATATTGCACCACAATTTTGCGCACCGACCGTTCAATGAAAACGATAAAGGCAATGACTGCCGCCGCCATCACAAACAACAACACAATCAGCAAAGATGACAACGCGCCGGTGCGTCCCAACTCCAAGGTGCCAGCCAAAGCGGTCGGCAGCTCAGCAACGATGCCTGAAAAAATGATCAAAGAAATGCCATTGCCAACGCCGCGAATGGTGATTTGTTCACCAAGCCACATCAAGAACAATGTGCCACCAACCAATGTCACCACTGTTGTCAGACGAAAGAACATGCCCGGGTCACCGACAACACCGCTCGCAGATTCAAGCGCAACAGCGATACCATAGCCCTGCACACTGGCAAGCAATACTGTCAGATAACGGGTATATTGGTTGATTGTCTTGCGACCACCCTCGCCGTCTTTTTTCAGCGCTTCGAGAGACGGCACAATGGCGGTCATCAACTGCATAATAATCGATGCCGTGATATACGGCATGATGTTCAGCGCGAAAATTGTCATCCGGCCAAGTGCACCGCCAGAGAACATATCAAACATGCCCAAGATGCCGCTTGATTGCTGCGAGAAAATATCAGCCAACGCGCCCGGATTAATGCCCGGCAATGGCAAATACGTACCAAGACGGTAAATGATGAGCGCACCGACTGTAAACCACAACCGCTTTTTCAGCTCATCAGCTTTCGCCAACGCGCCAAAACCAGCTCCTGCTGCCATACGATCAGTCGGTGATGCCATGCGCCTGTACTACCCTAACTATTCAGCTACGGCCACTGGGACAACAATTTTGCCGCCAGCTTTTTCTACTGCTGCAATCGCCGCCTTCGACGCGCCAGCAGCATGTATTTCCACCTTCTTTGCGGTCAATTCGCCTTTGCCAAGGATACGCACACCATCGCGCGGCTTGCTGATGACACCGGCGGCCAACAACGCGGCTGAATCAACCGGCTTTCCCGCATCCAGTTTGCCTGCGTCAATTGCCGCCTGCAAACGGCCAAGATTGACCTCGACATAATTCTTGCGGAACACATTGTTAAATCCACGCTTTGGCAGACGCCGGTGGATCGGCATTTGACCGCCTTCAAATCCGTTGATCGATACACCTGAACGTGCCTTCTGGCCCTTGTGACCACTGCCAGATGTCTTGCCTGTACCAGAGCCGATACCACGCCCAACCCGCTTGGCGTTTTTGGTCGCGCCGGGATTGTCTTTGACTAGGTTCAGTTTCATGTTTTGCTCCTGCCGGCCGGTATAGATCACCCTGCCGTCGTTTAAAATCTAACGATAATTATTGTTCAACGCGCACCAGATGCTTGACCTTGTTGATCATGCCACGGACCGAAGGTGTATCTTCCAGGTCGCGGGTGCGGCCAATCTTGTTCAAGCCGAGGCCAATCAAAGTCTGCCGCTGGTCGCTTTTGCGGCCAATCGCGCTTTTGGTCTGCGTTACCCTTACAGTTGATTTAGCAGCCATCTACACTCTCCTAATTCGCGGCGGCGGCTTCATCGCCGGCCTGATTGTCTTCGCGTTTGCCCAACACATCGGCCACCCGCTTGCCACGCTTTTGCGCAACGGCACGTGGTGCCTGAATATGGCCAAGGGCAGAAAATGTCGCCTTGATCATGTTATGGGGATTGGAACTGCCGATTGATTTGGCAACAATATCTTGAATGCCTAACACTTCAAAAACCGCACGCATTGGGCCACCAGCGATGATCCCGGTACCAGCCTGCGCCGCCCGCAACAACACCTTGCCAGCGCCATAATAGCCTTTGATATCATGATGCAATGTACGGCCATCGCGAAGCGGTACACGGACCATGTTACGTTTGGCGCTTTCGGTTGCTTTGCGAATTGCCTCTGGCACCTCGCGGGCTTTGCCTGTGCCAAATCCGGCCCGGCCTTTCCCATCGCCAACTACAACAAGTGCAGCAAAACCAAACCGGCGCCCACCTTTGACCACTTTGGCCACACGGTTAATGCCAACCAGCTTTTCGAGCAGTTCCGGTTCTTCGCGTTCTGCGCTACGATCCCGACGTTCGTTATTGCGTGCCATAAATCCGTGCTCCTTAGAATTTCAAACCGGCTTCGCGCGCGGCATCGGCCAACGCTTTAACGCGACCATGGAAAATGTACCCACCGCGATCAAATACCACAGCGTCTATGCCTTTGGCTTTGGCGCGCTCGGCAACGAGTTTGCCAACAACAGCCGCTGCTGCCGCATCCGCCGTTGTCTTGCTTGCCTTTTTGAAATCGGCATCAAGTGTTGATGCGGCCGCCATGGTGTTGCCAGCCTGATCATCAATGATTTGCGCATAAATATGCTTGGACGAACGATGCACTGTCAGGCGCGGTTGACCATTGGCCACCTTGCGCAACTTTGTACGACTGCGCGCCCTGCGACGCTCAAATAGTTCTTTAGCTGTAAACATGAGCGGTCCCTACTTCTTCTTACCTTCTTTGCGCACAATATGCTCTTCGGCATATTTCACACCCTTGCCTTTAAATGGCTCTGGTGGACGCTTTGAACGGACTTCAGATGCAAACTGGCCAAGCAGTTGCTTGTCAGCGCCTGAAATATTGATCTGGGTGTTATTTTCAACGGCAACAGTCAACCCGGCTGGCACATCCATTTCGACCGGATGGCTATAGCCAAGGCTTAATACCAACTTGTTGCCCTGCATCGCCGCACGATAACCAACACCATTGATTTCAAGCTTGCGCGAGAACCCTTCGCCAACGCCAACAACCATGTTGTTGATGGTCGCCCGCATGGTGCCCCACAAGGATTGCGACAGCTTGGTTTTACGGCGTGGTTTGACCGTGGCGACATCATCAGCGACAACCAGTTCCACTTCGCTGTGCAACGGCGCACTCAATTCACCATTTTTCCCTTTTACAACAACCAGCCCGTCTTGCTGTGACACCGTCACACCTGAAGGGATGGCAATTGCGCTACTACCGACACGAGACATGTCAATCGCTCCTTAAAATACGTGGCAGAGGACTTCGCCGCCGACTTTTGCCGTACGCGCCTCGTTATCTGACAATACGCCACGTGGGGTCGACAAAATGGCAATGCCAAGTCCGTTGTACACCCGCGGCAAGTCACGAATACCGTAATACACACGACGGCCCGGACGTGATACCCGCTTAATTTCGGAAATCACTGGCTGACCTTCATGATATTTCAGTTCAATTTTCAGCTCTTTTAACCCGGGGCGAACATCAACGCTCGAATAATTGCGGATATAGCCTTCGCGCTTTAGAACTTCTAACACATTGCTGCGGAACCGCGATGCTGGGCTAGATACCACGCTTTTGCGGGCATTTTGGCCGTTGCGGATGCGGGTCAGCATATCACCAAGAGGATCACTCATAGACATCTTGCTTTTCTCCTCTTACCAGCTTGACTTCACGACACCAGGCACCTGCCCCATAGAGGCAAGGTCGCGCAGGGCGATACGAGACATTTTCAATTTGCGGTCATAACCACGTGGACGGCCAGAGACCTCACACCGGTTACGTACGCGGATTTTAGAACTATTGCGTGGCTCTTCAGATAATTTCAAAACAGCCTGAAACCGCTCTTCCATCGATACATTTTTATCGGCGATAACCGCCTTCAACGCAGCGCGGCGAGCACCACGGGCAGCTACAATACGCTTGCGCTTATTGTTCTTTTCTACGGCACTTTTCTTAGCCATGACTGAACCCTTCTGCTCTTACGCTTTGATGAACGGAAATTCGAAGCCTACGAGCAGTTCGCGCGCTTCATCATCCGTATTGGCCGAGGTCACAACGATAATATCCATACCGCGCATCTCATCGACCTGATCATAATCAACTTCTGGAAAAACGATCTGTTCCTTGATGCCCATCGCATAGTTGCCGCGGCCATCAAAGCTCTTACCATTCAGTCCACGAAAATCACGAACCCGCGGTAGAGCGATATTTACCAAACGATCGAGAAATTCATACATCCGCTCACGCCGCAATGTGACTTTACAACCAATCGGCATGCCCTCGCGCAGTTTAAAGGCAGCATTCGCCTTTTTTGCGCGTGTTACAACAGGCTTCTGACCGGTAATTGCCGCAAGCTCGCGGGTGGCATGTTCGATTTTCTTCGAATCACGAACAGCTTCGCCAACCCCCATATTGACCACAACCTTTTCAAGTCTGGGTGCCTGCATT
>Ga0181590_10004222_pt1 | contig 11982 bp, 7 predicted proteins | sample 071ome_34_FD_132446 | JGI IMG/M metagenome (GOLD analysis project Ga0181590, IMG submission 132446) | Coastal salt marsh microbial communities from the Groves Creek Marsh, Skidaway Island, Georgia - 071411BT metaG (megahit assembly) | ecosystem: Environmental > Aquatic > Marine > Intertidal zone... | reverse complement strand
TAGCATGCAAATACAGCATAATGTAAATAACGTGTTCTTGACTCAACATCATTACGAACATCATTTAGCTGATTCAACAACGGCATATACTTCGATGGGTCAACAAGTAGCAGTTCAGCCGCACTAAAAGCCCGCAGCATTGAGCCATCTAAATCTTGCTCCATAAAAATTGCAAGCGCAATAAATCTTAGTCCATTTGCAAAAATATTACTTGCACCCAAATCGCCAATATTTCCAGTTATTCCAATACCGCCAGTGCTATTAAAATAAGATACTAAAGCTTCAGCAATTGATTTTGCAATTGTTCGCAATTCTGCCAGTTTTGCTGCGTCGTTAGTTTTATATGCATGCATATAAAGCCACTGCAAAGCTGGTGCAATATGTCTCGACTCTTGTGAGATATAGAACCGACCGCTTGTGTATTTCGAGCCGATTTGTGATAGATCATTCCCAAATCTCCCCTTAACATTGTTGATAAATTTAGTATAAATCGCCTCAAATGTACCAACATTATTTACATAAAAATTCATTAACTCTGCTGAATAAACATACATAGTTGATGTTAAAGATGTCGGATTGCCGCCTGAATTTTGAGAAAAGGGACTATACCACCACTCTAAACTTGAAAAAATATACTGCTCTATTTTTGCAAGCAGTTGTTTTTTCTTTAAGTTCCAAAGCGCCCTCTCACCTAAGAAACCTGTAGGCACATTATTAATAAAACTAGCAAATTTATCAGACGTAGAAGACCAAGGATTTAGATAAATATCAATTTCAGTACCCCAAGCATAATTCTTTTCAACATTCCACATTCCGCTTGATGCTGAACCGTATGTATCTCGCCAACCAAATCTCAAATCAATTCCCGTTGATGTTAGATCCTTAAAGACGTTCGTTGGCCGTGTTGGTCCATATTGCAGACCATCTCTTGCTATATCTCCGTGAAAATAAACAGCTTTTAAATTAATTTCATTATTATCAAAAGACGCTTTTAGATGAGCATATGTATCATTAAATGAAATATTTGTTGCAGCACTCTCGAATTTAATAGCGCTATGCAATCCGTAAAGAATTTTACCTGAAATCTCATCTATTGCTTTTGTATAATTAATAATTTTAAGCAGTCCATTTCTAAAAAGTCTAAATATGAATTTAGCTTTTAAGCTATTTGCTGCAAGTGTCTGAAAATTTGAATTAAAAACTGTTGCTTCAATATCGATAAATACATGACCAGCTCTTGCCAAAACAATGTCTTTCACACCTCGAAAAATATCACCTTGGTTTGTGCTTGGATCTGAACTATTTGCAACTGTATGTCGAATAGATTGAACAAGATCAATGTATTTCCCATTCAATTCGATCGCTGTTAAAACCTCCCCTTGTGTTTTTTCAAAATATAGCTTGTATCCGTAAGCGGCATATACATCTCTATTGCCGACCAAAGACTTTTCAACCTCTTCTTCAATATTTGATACAGCCGAGTCATATACACGAACTTCATAGTTTTTCTGCTCATCAATATCTAAATTATCAATTAGATATAATGTCCCTGATTTGAATGAGCCATCACTATAGTAACCATCGGAGCTATCATTCTTAAAATTAACAGAAATATCCGGTGCGAATTGAGCCTGATATTGCATACCGGAATTGTCAAGAACAATGATCTGATTATTCGTCTTAACTTCACCTTGTGCAAAGTTAACTTTTAAAGCAACAAGACTATTACTTAATTTAATTGACGAAGAGTTTTTCACACTTGTTGAATAGAGCTTAAAACTATTGCCCTCAACTAGCTGAATTTCAGTCGAAATAGTAGAGTAGTTGAGTTCACCAGTAATATTTGAAAATGTAAAAGCATACTGATCACGAGGTAAAACAAGATTATTTAGCTCAAACTCCTCTGTATGAACAGTAGCCGTTTTTACTTTTAGCTTTACAAAATTTAAAATATCTTTGACAAATTCGATCGCGCCATTTTGATTTGCACTGTAACTAAACTCGATAAGAGTTGCTGGCAGCACTCTGAACTGAATTGCTTTATTACCATGCGAAGATATTGCATTTTTATTTACACTTGAAATATTCTCTTGAGTGCTTGCTTGAAAGAAACCCGATTCATCTACAACATTAATTTCATTAATGTAGAGTTGAAAAATAGGATTTTCAACTGCAACTCGTACTCTAAAACCACCATCAACATCTGTTACAACTGAAATAGATGATAGATCTATCAGAGTATAATCAACCCAAAGTGTTGATTTAAGATTATTAACTACTGTTTCGTATGGCAATAAAACACTTTTGACTACCTTGTTGCTTCCATTCTTAATTTCAATAGAGCCTATCGAAGCCGATGCACTTATTACCGATTGATTTAAAACAATATTTTTTGCAAAACTTACAATTGAAGTATCGCTAATACTAAACTTGTCTTTAGATATCTGTGACTCAACTTGAATTTTTGAATAAATAGCAAGTGGACTCAAAGAGAAAAGATTTTGCGAATTTTCTGTAAATTTCAACAAATTTTGAAAATTCTTTCTTGAGCTAGCTAACTGACTCAACCCTTCGTCAGTCCAGCTTGTGCCATTCCACTTATAAAGTTTTTTCGTGTCGAAAGCATAACCAACTGATGGATTGACTGTTGGAATTGTAGCTAATAGCTCAGCTTCAGTGCTATAAGCTTTCCATCCACCAGTTTCCATAAGGATTCTGACAAGTTTCGCAAGTGTTGGATAAATCTTCCCCAAACGAGTTAAAACATCTTCACTATCTAAACCACTAATAAATTTTTGCAAACTCTCAGCGTCTAAACCTGCATCCACAAGCTGCTGTCTAGTAACGATCTCATCAGCCATTGCCTTTTCTCCAAGCATAAAAAAGCCCCGATAAAGGGGCTTGGATTTCTGTTAATTAATTAAATAAAGTCATGGTCACGCTCATAGAATCGTGCATCGTAATTTGATGCTTTCAGCGTGTTAGTCATTTGAGTTTGAGGGGTAAGTTCTTCAAGCATGAATGCCTGCGCTTCTGTTTGATCAGCACGAACCAAAGTGTAGAGTGTTTTAACGTATCGATCGTCGCTCACAACAAGCGGTTGTACTGGTGGTCGGCTAAGAACTACATGATACTTATCAACACCTGCCGTACATGGCACCACATCTACAGTGGCATTCGATATTTGTAAGTGAATAAAGTAATCACTACCTACATCAAATGTGCATGGCTGCGATGTTTGGATAATCAATCCGTCTACCGCTTCAACTTCACCGTCTTGGGTCTCAACCAAAGTGTTGTCGGCAACTAAAATACGGTCATTACGAATAAGAAGTTCAGACTCATCAAGAACTTCCACTTCACAGGACATGTATTTGTATCGGAGCTTATTCCATTCACGCCATGCCCGAACTTTTGCTTGCGCTTCATTACGAATGCCTGTTGTTGTGATCTTCAAAGGATTCTTAGGCGTGATGTCTTCAGGAATGATGTACTTCACACGTGCATCATCCACATCTGAAGTGTACTCAAGCTCTACCCCGTCATAGTCTTTCTGCACACCGAATGTATAAGAGCGCTTTTCAGTTAAAGGCACTTTATTGCGGTGATTAAAAAGCAAGACGGCATTTTCTTGTGGCTGCTCAAACTTGAGACGGGTTAGACTTCCGAACCGGTACGGCTCACAGAAAGCAGAACTAGCGACCATTCCCGCGATTTCTTCAAAGCTAAGATTGTCATCATCAATGGTGTAATTAAACTCAGACATAAGATCTGAACCAAAATAAGCATTAACTTTGGCAATCTCTGCATTGATTTGTGCAATGTCTACTTCTTCACTTGTTCGACGACCAATGTACTGATCTAGTGCTAGATTGATGAGTGCCTGACCTGCTGAACGTGTGACCTGTAAAGGCCCTGTTCCATCAAGCGGAAGTTTTCGATTCACTAAACAGTTCAGCTTGCGTTCTTTGATGCTTAGGGCGCCATCGGTAGCAACTGTTCGAGAACGCAATACAGTCACATTGTTGTAAATGTCTTTATTCGAGATAGAAAACCCAAACACATCTTTAATTTTGACATCTGCACGTGCATTTGAATCATCATTTGTCAAACGTGCAACACGGAACCGGAATGAGCCAGTAAACGGAAAATCAACGGTGACCGACTTACCAAACTGCGTGAGCTTCCTATCAAAAATATAGAACTCATTTGAATAAATCGCTCCGAACGGTACGTTATTATTGTCGATCTGCTGATATTCAATTTTGATGCGGCTTGGGTGAGCATCTTGCCGACCAGAACGTGACTGCCAATACAAACCTTGCGGATACACAAGATTGTAAAACAGGCCAGTGGCATCATTTTTGGCAATATTAAACCACCCCACCCACTTGTCAGTTGAACCATCTAAACGCACTAAAACGTCTTGGCCAGTGGTGTTTTGGTTTGGCAGCGTTGATAGCTTGTCCCATTCATTATTTACAGATGATGGTGGTGCAAGCGTGATCGTATCTGCTGTAATTGTCGCAATCGTATAAGAACCATCAAGATTAATACCTTGAGTGTTTTTATTTAAAAGTGCTCCAGATGTAAGCGTATAGTCATCATTCACATACTGCCAATTTGAGTTCACTGTGTTTGGGTTTGACAAAACAATCTCATAATGAAAACCACCTGAAATGGCAGTTTTAGTAATGCCTGAAATGACATACTGACCAGACAAGTCTCGCTTGGTCACAGTTGTTTCTGGCGGATCACCCGAAGTTGTAGAGATATCAACAAGCGCCCCTGTTAGTAACAAACCTTTGAATGTGTTCTCATTGGCAATATTGGTTGTAGATTCAATGATGACTGAACCCGAACTTGTCACCATGATTTCGCCTGATAGCATCACATCAAGCACACCATATCTAGCATTATAAATGGCAACAATATCGTTAGCAGTAAACAATGTAGTGAAATCAATTGTTGAACCAGATGTCTTAATTAGATTTGGGTATTGAAAGTAAATCAGGCTTGACTCAATTTTTTGATCATTTGGGTATTGCAGAGTTTGGCCATTGATTGCGCTTGATTTGATTACAGATAATGGTGGCTCGGTGAAAGCCTCTCCAACTTGATATGTTGGAATTCCATTCACAATGGATACACCTGGATCATAAATTGAGACACTAACCCCATCAATCCCTGAAACCTCAGTTGTGCCATCTCTCATATCTAATATTTGGTAATAGCCACGACCAATGCACATCATGCATTCTTCTATTTCTATACCATCTTTATAAACAGTGTAAGCTTCTGCAATTAAATCTGGATATGACCGACCTCTACCAAACAGGTCTGGTATTCGTCCATTTAGACGAGCTTGGTTAGATCGTTGTGCTAACTCGTTATTAGATGAACCTACAGTAGGCGCTTGTGGCTTAGGCATAGTTAAGACAGTGTAAATACTGTATGCCGCCATAATGGCTACGATTGCATAATAGACAAACTGCAACCATGCAGGCTCAATCACTACATAGAATGTGCCTTCCAAAGTTTGAATATGCTCAAGCTGGGCATTAATCCTTTTTGGATGATTAGGAGTTACATCACAACTTTCTGCAATCTGGTTGTGATAAATCTTTGCATTTTCAGGCCATACATCAAACTGCTGATAGATATATGCTAGAACATCTTCAACTTCTGTCTCTGACCATGTAGAACGATCATAAACATCAGGAACGATGATGACTTTTTTCAAACTCATTTATAAAACCTCGTTTCCCGAAAGTTCATGGAAATAATCTCAAGTGGAACGTACTGCACACCACGGCCAGTTAAGTGCAAAACCTTGTCGCAATAAAAAAGCCCGACATGTGTCGAGCTTCTTGTGCCATTCGTAAAAAAAACAATACAGGGGGAAATGGGTTCCTTAAGTTTCTTGAAGCTACCCTTACCATTTAAAAACCGTTCTAGTCGTTTTTTAAGATCACGCCCTGTAACTTCCTTCCATGCTTCACATAGGAACTCATTACAGGTGTAATCTTTGGTCCAAACGCGATTATGGAGATGGTCTAGGTTCATATCATGCCCCGCAACAGTGGGAATCGCTCAAGAGAGTAAATCTCACCTGTCTTAACGCTGTTAAGTTCAGGTGCCTGTGCATCAAAGGTGCAGTTACCAGAGCCATCTTTAGATAGAGTGGCGACCTCTAAGGTCTGTAAAGACACCATTGGGGCTGTTAGATCATCATCTCGGTATAGCCGCCATTTAACTGATGGTCTAACTTTCCAGTTGGTGCCTAACCGAGCAGATACGACCGATTTAATTAGTTCATCGTCTACATCAGCAATGGTTAGGCTAAGCTTTTGATCAAGGTCGTTTGTGACTGTAGAGCGTTGAATGGACATAGGTTGATATTCATATGGAACATCCGGCCCCGTGGACTCATGCTTTACAGTCACACCTTTCATATCGTTTTTGACGAAGCGGAAAGGCTCAGTAAATTCTGGATGCGAAATCTGAGCCTGTAAATTATTTTGTGTAAGTTCCATTTTTTATAAATGATCTTTTAATCGATCATCGAACTGAATCGTAAACCAATTCATTGCTAAACGCCAATTTTGAATTGGCATCGTCCATTTCTTCGCAGCATTTGATGTTGCTAAGTAAATGACCTTCTTTACTGAGTCATCAGATGAAAAGATTTTCCTTTTCTTCGTTGAATGGCGTATTACGCTATTCAACGACTCAATCGCATTTGTTGTATAAATCGCATGACGTATTTCGGCTGGATAGCTAAAGATCGTTCGGATATTTTCCCAATTGGCCCGCCAGGATTCTCCAATTTTGGGATACTGGTGATTCCATTGATCACAGAAGATGTCTAGGGATTTTAAAGCATTTTCCTCTGTACTTGCCTGATAAATCGCTTTCAGACCCGACGTAACAGCTTTGTAGTCTTTCCAGCTTACAAATCTCAGGCTATTGCGTACAACATGCACAATACACAGTTGAATATCAGTATGAGGGTAAACAGAGGCTATCGCGTCAGGGAAGCCTTTTAATCCATCTACACAGGCAACAAGAATGTCCTGTACTCCTCGATTTTTTAGCTCTGTCATGACTGACAGCCAGAATTTGGCACCTTCTGTCTGAGCAATCCACATACCCAGTAATTCTTTTTGCCCATCCATATTGATGCCTAAAGCAAGGTATACGGACTTGTTAATCACATTGGAGTGCTGACGGACTTTGACAACAATACAGTCAAGATAGACAACAGGATAAAGGCTATCTAAGGCTCTATTTTGCCACTCAGTCACTTGCTCAATCACAGCATCGGTAACTTTGCTGATGAGAGATGCTGACACATCGGCATCGTACATTTCTTTGAAGAAGGCTACAATTTCCCTATTAGTCATTCCTTTTGCATACAGTGAGAGGATTTGGTCATCCATACTGGTGATGCGTGTTTGGTGCTTTTTGATAATTTGTGGCTCAAATGAACCTTCTCGATCACGGGGAATATCTAAAGCCAGTTGTCCATCTTGAGTTGTAATGGTTTTAGAACTAAACCCATTACGGCTATTTGAGCCTTTCTTGGGCTGATGCTTTTCATAACCGAGATGGTCTGAAAGTTCAGTATTGAGTGCAGTTTCAATCATGAATTTTTTAAAGACTGCTGTCATTTGGTTTAAGTCTTCTGGTGTTTTTAGACCTTTAGCCAATTCGGCAGCCATACTTTTGATTGTTGCTTCATCCATGTGAAGTACCTTTTGTAATTATCCTCTGAAGGATAAATGAAAATTAAGTACTTACACAAAATTTAGAACAGTCCCCGAAATCTCAACGCATTCCAATGGCACCACACCACTGCTTGAGTTTAAAAAGAAGGATGTATAGTCAGGCATCTAAATACCCTCCATCGCTCTTGGCAGATCATCATTCACTAGCTCTTCAAGTGGATTTACCCAGTCCCAAATACCGTCGTTACCAATCTCAACAATTAAGTCGTCCATAGCTTCATCTTCTGGCTGCGGCTTAACTTCAAATTGGGCAGTGACAGTAAAGATCTTTCCTTCTTTTGCAGCCAATGTTGGACTTTCAACGAAATAACATTGGTAGTCCTGTGGTACACCATCATCAATGATCAGGCGAGCTATGAATGGCTGGCTTGGTGTACGTCGCCATACCCGATAAAAGGCCATCAAATATTGATAGCCTCCTTCGCCCACAACCCACTGAACGTTAGCAGTATGAGATACGTTCTTTAGAGATCGACGGTAGCGACTAGCACCACCATCTAACTTTTGAGAAATAACCCCATCACCAACCTTTGCCGTGTAACCACTTTGCGTTACGCAGTATTTCAGCCTGTTCATGCTAACTCCCATAAAAAAACCGACCCATAAGGAGTCGGCTTTTTAAATTAGATTTTTTAAGACTTTGGTACTCTAAAGAACTTTGGTGGATCATAGTTTTTACAATAGTAGTGCCCTTCTAATTCAGTTGATGGGAATAGCATTTCTGATCTAGCTGTCATCCAGATTCGATTGTGGATATTAACTTTCATATTTCCGAAGTCATTTTCAACTACTTCTTCATAATAGCTAACCTCAACAATTTCACCTGTATCTACATCTATAACATCAAATACTGATTTAAGATCATACATTTATGTTTTCCTAATTATCGTTTTCTTGCAGTATTAAAGTTTCTTTGCAATAACTTGGATTGTTTACTATTAGGGTTCTGCAATTGATCCCATGACTGCTCAACCGCTTTACTAATATATACATCAATATTACCCATCCCGTCATCTCTGCTTTCAACGACTAATGAAGGATCATGATTAATATTTACAATAGTCCCATTACCTCCCCCATCTCCTAAACTTCCACCACTATTGAGCGCATTAAGTGTGTCAACACCAATTCGTTTTGTAGCAGCCGCATTGAGAACATACTCTTGCCCATGAACTACACCAGCAATATCAGCACGCCCCATGTTTCCTGTGTAACCACCTGTAGCAAAACCAACATCAGCCACAGATTTAATATTTGCAACAATGCTTGCTGTGGCAGCCGCAACGCTTGCCATAGCTGCTAAGTTGTATGGGAAGGGATTTGCTGCTGCTTGTGCAACACCTTGTTGGATAGCAACAAGTGATTGGGCAATAGCAAACGCTTTGTTCGCTGCAAACATTGCCTTATATATTCCTGATTGCTTATCACCAGCAGTTTCCAGCATATCCACCATAGAACCAGTTATTTGCTCTCCATAATAGGAATTTAATTTAGCCCTTTTCAGGAGGTAGTCCTTCTCTGCTGCTAAATTTGCCTGTCTTGCTTCTTCTTCCGAAATATTGTTCCATTTCAAGGCATCATCAATCGTTTTTCTGCGATCTTCGAGCTCCTTATCTAGATTGTAGTACTCTTGGACTCCACTCATCGATGCGCTCATTGCTTGGTAATTTTGGAAGGCATCCCTTCTTCGACTTTCATACTCATTATCTTCAGCTCTCGCTGAGGCATTAAGTAGGCCAGCGCGTATTTTAGCATCACGAACTTTCTCAATCTCTTGTCGTTCTAACTCATAACGTCTAGCCAAGGCTTTCGCTTCATCCATGTAGCTTTCTTCAATCTGGAACAATTGTTGTTCCTGACTGAGCCTTAATGACTTCATTTCGTCATCGCGCTGCTCATCCAATAACTGTTTGCGGAGAGCTCGTTCCTCTTTTGACATACCAACTTTTGCGTCTACTCGGGCTTTTTCGATCTCAAAGGTTTTAGCTAGTTTCTGCTCCTCTGACCAATTCCATGCATCAAGGTCTTGCTGATACTCAAGAAGATAGACTTGTTTTCGTGCAGCACTGATTTGCTTAGCTTCTTCGATTAGTCTAGGTACATCACTTGCTGGGAGTGATGCTTTGCTAAACCGTGTTAGTTCGTTTGTGAGATCTGCCTCAATACGTGCAAACTCAGTGCCATACTCATAGAGTATATCTTTTGCCAGTTGGGCTGCTTCACGACGCTTTCTATTCAACTCCTCCTGCGCTTTGGCTGCCGCTTTAGCTGCTTCGGTCACTTTATTTTGCTTATCCAGCCAATCTTTTGCACCTTGTGTTGCAGCAGTGTTTGTTGTGTTGGCTTGATTTTGTAAGTCAGATAATTTTGCTGTAGCCTTAGATACTGAGTCATCAAATATTTTGTCTGTAGTTTTGCTTAAGTCTTCAATTACAGATAAGTTATCCCGATAAGCCATTTTAATATAGCTGTTTTCGGCTCCTGATGTAGCACCCGCTGTAATGAAACTTTTAGCAATTTGGATGCCAGGCAACTTGTCAAACCAACTACTTTGTTGTGCTGCTTGATTAGTTAGCTTAAAAGAATCTAATGCTTGATTAGTTACACCAGCAATACTATTTGCAACCAGATTCAAGGCCGCCCACACACCATAAGCAATAGCCGCAACCCCTTTCAAAGAATTAGCTAAAACTTCACCAGCATCAGCCATTCCACGAGCTTTCTTATCTCCATCACTTAAAGCATCTGAAATGTTAACTAAAGCAGGAATAACCGAACTTAAAATCTGTCTTTTAAGGCCTTCATACTGCATATCCAACATTTTAGTCTGGACTTGAAGCTCTCTAGAAGCCTTAAGAGTTTTCTCATCCATGATGATGCCAGCACGCTCAGCTGCCTCACCCCATAGACGCATACCTTCCGCATTATTTTTTAATAATGGCAGCAGTAAAGTAGAGTCAGATGCCATGCTTTCCATTAAGAATGACATTTGGTCTTGAGACAAATTGGCCTCTTCCATTTTCTTTACAAACAGACCCATTGACTCTGGGCCTGAAAGTTTAGAAAGTTCTTTAGCCAACTTCATAGCGCCATCTGCGCCCTTCTCTGTTTTAACAGCAACTTGTTCCATGAAGTCAACTAGTGGCCCAGACCCAGCAGTTAGAAAGTCACCAAAGCGTTCATTCCAATCTTTCATGATGTCACTGAGCTTTTCAGCTTCAATTCCCATCATTTGTGCGCCAACTGCCATTTTCTGAAACTCAGCAACTGACGTTTGGCTCAAATAAGCAAAGCGCTCTAATTCTGCATTATGCTTTGCCATTGTGTCAGCCATTGCAATTATGGCAGTTGTTGCTCCTGCAATAGCTGTAGCAGCAATGGTCCCATATGACGAAATAAAGCCCTTCATCTTAGTAAGGCTGCCTTTGAGCTGACCTTCTGCTTGCTTTAATGGCTCGGTGAATTTGCCAAGTCTGACAAGTAAATCAAGAGTTAACGTTCCTAGTTTAGTTGCCATCACTTTTCTCCAGCCAATAAAAAACCCGCTTTCGCGGGTTTGGTCGTATTTTACGGTTAGGGCTCTTTGAATCCCTCAACATTAAAGGTAAATTGCTTTGTTCCTTCTTGAAAGAAACTAGGTTCAACTATAAGCTTTTTTGAAACTTTCAATTTTTCTATGAGCTTTTTAGTAGTTGCTTCACTTTGTACAAATAAAACATCTGTATCATGCGTATCAGTACCCACCATGGTCACTGACTGTATATTGCCATTATCGAATTTGAAATTAACCTTGCAACCATCGAAGCTTGAACAAATGAATTGTCCTTTTGTGATATTAATAATTAAGTCTGTACCACTCTTACCGTTTCGTACCGTCAAGATAAGGTTTGATCCACCATTGTAAGGAAACTCAAAATCAGCTTGGTTAATACTTATCGTACGTGTTGATCTTGTTTCGGTTCCTCGCATCTCATCTTTAGAGACGTTATTAAACCAATTTTCAGGTTTTACAGGTTCTGATGTGCCATTTGATGCTTGAGCACTATCTTGTGTATTATCTTGCTTAACTGTTTTATTCGGTTCCGCAATTTTCCCAATTACAGCAAAGAAAATCATAAGCACAAAAAACCAAAGGATTATCTTTAGAAAAAGACCCATTTTCTTTATTTTTGCACCACACATTGGACAAGCT
>Ga0181590_10004210_pt1 | contig 11996 bp, 10 predicted proteins | sample 071ome_34_FD_132446 | JGI IMG/M metagenome (GOLD analysis project Ga0181590, IMG submission 132446) | Coastal salt marsh microbial communities from the Groves Creek Marsh, Skidaway Island, Georgia - 071411BT metaG (megahit assembly) | ecosystem: Environmental > Aquatic > Marine > Intertidal... | reverse complement strand
GATGCGGCAACGTTGATTTCGGTTACAGCCATGGTTTCTCCCTTTCCTGTTTTTTCCGGCCAACCCTTTGCCGATGTCGGTCTTCTCATACTAGATGTCCCTTGCGCGTGCAAAGCAGCCAGCGCCGATGTGCATAAGAACCAAAAAAAACGGCGCCCCGAACAGGGCGCCGTTCTTCGCTTCGGATGAAACCGAAACTTACATGCTGAGCGGGCTGAAGCTCTGCGCCTGATTGGCGACCTTGCTGCGGTCGGCATCGGGCAGCGGGATCAGACCCTTGTCGGCCAGGTAACCATCCGGGCCCCAGGCTTTGTCCGCCGTGAACTCGGAGACGTATTCCTTGATGCCGGGAACGACGCCGACATGCGCGTTCTTGACGTAGAAGAACATCGACCGCGATACCGGATACTCGCCGGAGGCAATGCTGTCGAATTCAGGCGCGGTGCCGTTGACGACGCTGCCCTGGACCTTGTCGGCATTGGAGTCGAGGAACGAGAAGCCGAAGATGCCGAAGGCATCCGGGTTGGCGACCAGCTTCTGAATGATCAGAACGTCGTTTTCGCCGGCTTCGACGAAGGCGCCGTCTTCACGGATGCCGTGGCAGACCGCCTTGTACTTCCGCTTCTGGGATTTGCGGATCGATTTGATCGCGCTGAACTGCTTGCAGCCGCCTTCCATGGCCAGCTCGACGAAGGCGTCGCGCGTGCCGGAGGTCGGGGGCGGGCCCAGAACTTCGATTTTCTTGTTCGGCAGCGACGCGTCGATGTCGCTCCACATCTTGTAGGGGTTCGGTTTCAGTTCGGAACCGTCGGCATTCGCCGGCACGTCCTTGGCAAGCGCCAGGAACAGCTGTTTCAGAGTCAGCTTCATCTGCGGCGCGGATTTGGCGTTGGCAAGCACGATGCCGTCAAAGCCGATTTTCACTTCGGTGATCTTGCTGACGCCGTTTTTGGCGCAGAGTTCGACTTCGGACGCCTTGATGCGGCGCGAAGCATTGGTGATGTCCGGATGCTGGACGCCTACGCCGGCACAGAACAGTTTCAGACCGCCGCCAGAACCCGTGCTTTCGACGACCGGGGTCTTGAAGTTCGTGGTTTTGCCGAACTGTTCGGCGACCGTGGTCGAGAACGGGAAAACGGTGGACGATCCGACGATGCGGATCTGATCGCGCGCCTGCGCGGAAGCGGCCATCGCAACGGACGCCGCCGCGGCTAGGCCAAGAATTCGGGTGAGTGTCATAACGCCTCCAGTAAAGGGCTTGTGCAGAAGGCGAGACATCCATTGCCCGCCGGTCCGGCCGACGCCAATCGTCGACCTCCGCAACCTAGAAACCGGGTGCGACGGACATATGACGAATAAGTGACAGTTTTGTTACGCGGCGGACGTTTTCCGGCGTCTCTGACGCATCAGAAATACCGCGGAAAGGCCCAGAAAAGCAGCACTTGCGGGTGTCGGCATGGCAATGGAAGACGAAGGCAGGAAATTGGAGAAATCGTCGAATCCGTCGATCGCAAACAGCAGGCTGGGATCCGATATCATCGCATTGAGCATGTCCGTCTGCACCCCAGTCTGCCCGGCAATGGCCACCGCCGCCAAATTGACATCGGATGCCTGCAGTGCCTGCAGAACGGGCGACACGTACCCGGTATCCGGATCCGCCGACTCGAACCCCTGGCTGGAACCGCCATCGGTCAGCATGAAGATGTATCTGTTCGCCGTCGGGTCGCCGAAAGTCAGGAACTGGTCATACACGAACTGCAGGGCGTCCGTGGTGCGGGTATGGCCGGTCAGAAAATCAGAGTTCGCAATGCCGGATGTGAAATCCGACAGATCGGCCGGCTGCTGATCGCTGGAGGGATTCAGCGGACCGTCAGGGTGCGGATTCTCCGCGCCCGGCTACAGGCTGTGCAGTACCTTGACGCCGCGCCGGAGTCCGTTGCCGGCGATATTCTGAACGTACGAATAAGAGGAGCTCAGGCCGGCAAACGTCATGATGCCATAGGCGTTGCTGCCGTCCGCGCGGTGGGTCTGGTTGATGAAATTCTGCACCCAGCCGATCTGGGCATTCCAGTTGCTATAGGCCGGATCGTACAGCCCGCCGGACGAACCCAGCATGAACATGATTTCGTTCTGTACCGGCGCGGCCGACACAGGTGCGCTGGATACAAACAACGCGACCGCCGCCGCCATCAGGCTTTTTTTCATCGATTTTTTTCTACCCGGAAAGTTCACTAAGCAAGTGCGCCGGGTGTAGCACGATCCGCGGCGCCGCCTCAAACGAACACCCGGGATAGTTAAGACGTCCGTCAACCATACAGCCTCGAGGGAGCGGACCGCCTGCACGGCTTGCCCGATTTCCGTCCGGGCCGGTTTTCCCGGAAGATGTGGAAAAAATGGTGCCGCCTGCGTGACTCGAACACGCGACCCCCGCATTACGAATGCGATGCTCTACCAACTGAGCTAAGGCGGCGCCGGCGCGAATTTCGCTGTCGGAAATTCAGGGCGAGAAATAACGCCTAAACACCGGACAAACAAGCGAAAGAAGTATTAGCGCAGAGGCGGGTCCGAATTTTTATCGGTGGCCTCGACATCATCGGCATGTTCCAGCACGTCCTCGTGGAGGATCTCGTCTTCCAGCAGAAGCGGCGCCTCGGTGTCCGCCAGGCGCAGTCCCAGCGCTCGCGCGCGCGCCGGCGGCTCCCAGATCTGCGTGCCCAGCGCATTGCAGTCGCCGCAGACGGGCGACCAGTCGTCCCACGCGGCGGCGCAATCGCTGCAGATCCAGGCCGGATCGGGCGGCGCGGCGGATGCCCGCAGCAGCCACGAGCGGGCGTTTTCCGGATGTTCGCCGGACCGTTCCTCCAGGTCCGCCATCATGCGGCACACCCGCGCCGGCGGATCGTCGCCGGCCGCTTTTTCCAGATGGTTGCGGGCTTCGCCCCAAAGCTCGGCGTCGAGCGCGGCCTCGGCCAGGGCGATATGGCTTTCCGGGTGGTCGGGGTTGAACGACAGCAGTTTTTCGTAGCGCTTGACCTGCTTCAGCGGATCGCCGGTCTCGCCGATTTCACCATAGATCCGGGCCAATGACGGATGCGGCGTCCGTGCCCAGGCGTTGTGAATGATCCGCGATGCGGGGCGCGCCTTGCCGGTGCGCACCATGATATCGACAACACGCAGTACTGCCGGCAAAAAATCGGGGGCGAGGGTGTTGGCGCGGCGGGCGAAGCGCAGCGCATCGGACAGATCGCCGGCGGCCTCGGCGTCCGCACTGCAGCCCAGCAGCACCGTGGCGCGGCGGTCTCGGGCGACATCCGCACTCAGCGCCCTGCGTTTCACCGCTTCTTCCAGCGTCGCCAGCGCGGCGCGCCAACGGCCTTCCGCCACCTGCAGATCGAACATCGTGATCAGCACCCAGGGCGTCTTCGGCTGTAATTCGTAGGCACGTTCGGCGTATTGCAGGGCGGCCCGGCGGTCGTTGTTTCTCTGTGCCTGAATCAGCAGGCCGCGCACGCCGAGAAACGCGGTTTCAGGACGGTCGAGCATGTTGTTGAAATACCGCGCGGCGGCGGCTTCGTCGCCGTTCAGCTGCGCCGCCTGCGCCGACAGCAGCATGGTCAGCGGCGGCTCGTTCAGCAGAACATCGGCACGGCGTGCCTGGCGGTTGGCTTCTTCCGGGTCGCCGGCGGCGACCGCGACCATACCGTGGGTCAGCGCGCGATAGCCGCGTTCGCGGCGCGACGAGCGGTACCGTTCGCGGAGTTTTCCCGGCGTCTTGCCGACCGCCCGGACAATCCCGACGAGAAAGACCAGGATGGCCAGAACGATTGCCGCCGCCAGCACGAAGCGGCCGACGGACAGTTCGATCAGCCAGCCCTGCCATTCGATCGACACTGCGCCGGGCCTGTCGCTGAACCAGATCGCCGCGGCGATCACAACCGCCAGCGACAGGACCATATAGAAGGTAAAGCGGATCATGATCAGCCGGACGTCGCAAGCCCGTCGAGCACGATGCGGTCCAGCGCCGTGCGCGCCGCTTCCGCCGCGAGACGCGCACGCGCATCCTGCAGCCAGGCTTTCGATACGTCTGCCGCCTTTCCGTCCAGCTTGGACATCTCCGCCACCGCGACGGCGAGATCGCCCCGGTTGGCAGCGGTTTCGGCGCGGGCCACGATCGCATCCGCACCGCCGCCTTTTCCATCGACACGGCGAACGGTCACAAAACTGCGCAGCTTGGACACCGTGCGGTCCATCCAGCCGCCGTCGTCGGGGGTGCGCGTCGCCGCCACGATGGCGTCCACGGTACCGGGCAGGCGCGATAGCACCGACGCGCGCGACGGGATGCCAGCCATCGCCCGGGATTCCACCGTCGCGATGGCGGCGGCGACGGCCGCGTTATCTCCGGCGAGGTTTTTCAGTGTGGCGATTTCCGCTTCGAAGGGCGTCGCCCGGGCCAGCGCATCGCGCAGCCGACCGGCGGCCAGCGCCAGGGCATCGATTTTCCCGGAAGCCCTTGAGGCGCTCTGGAGTTCCGCAACGGCGGCTTCCAGCGCGGCGATCCGGGCCGTCAGCGCAGCCATCCCGGCATCCAGTTTTTGGCCGGCAGCGGCCTGACCGGACTGGGCGGCGATGGTGCCGGAAATTGATTTTTCGAGCGCGTCGAGGCGGGCCAGCAGCTCGGTGTCGACTGCCGGCGTTTCGGGCTGCGCTGCCGTCTTCAGCTCGCTGCGCAGATCCTCCAGCGCCTTTTCGCCGGTGCTCTGGCGGGCGGCGATGTCGTCGATCGCGCTCAGACGCGCCCGCGAACCTTCGAGATTTTTTCCGAGATCCGCAACCGCCGCTTTCAGCGTGTCGTTCTGGGTCCGAAGCGCGGTAAGTTCCGCCGTCACACGGTCGTCGGCAACCACGGTCGCCGGACGGCCGCCGCCGAGGCGGTCCTGAACGTATTGCGGCAGCTTGTCCCGCCATATGGGCAGAGTGAAATACCCTGCGATCGCCACGGCAAACACAACGACCAGCGTCCAGGCAACCGCCGGAGCGCGGGAGCGCGGCGGCGCGGTTGCCGGGGACAGGACCTTTTCGTCGGGATCCGACTGCGCCGTCTCGGGGGTGGCCGTCTCTGTCATGGAACTCTCTGGTGTTGGTTTTTCATCATCGTCGGATAGCGGCGGCGGATCATCCGATCCGGGCCGCGGCGCGTCCGCCCGCGCAGCAGCGCGCTCGATGGCTTTCTGGAGCGGCGCCAGATCGACGGGACCCGAGTCGTCCACGGGCTCGTTCCCGGACTCAGCCGGGGGCGGCGGCGGATCTTTGGCGAACGGGCTTTGCGGGATCAGGGAAGGCGTATGCGCCGCATCCTCCGCCGTCGCCGCATCGCCGCCGCTTGCCGCATCGACGGTCTGAAGCAACGCGTCGGATGTGGGCGATGCCGCCGTTCTTCTGACCTTCCAGTCCGCCGCCGGCAGTTCGGCGGCGACGGCTTCGGACAGGCAGATGGCTTCGAAATTCCGGCAATGGGCCGTCAGGCCGGCCGCCTCGACCAGGTCCGAAAAAACCTGCGCGGTGCGGGGCGAGAAAAACAGCACATAGTCGATCTCCTCGTTCCGGATGGCAGCGGCGGTCTCGGCGGTCAGAACGGGGGCGGGTTTGGCTTCGTACAGGGTACGCCTGACGATCTCGAACCCGTCGGCGGCCAGCGCGCCGGACAGATCGCCCGCGACCGTTTTCCCGGCAATGTGGAGCAACGGTCCGTCCGAAGGGTCCAACCGGCCGGCGACCAGCCGGGAGAGATCGGCACTATCGCCGCCAGCGCTCTCAACCGTCGAAAACCCGTTGTCCCGCGCCAGGTCAGCGGTCGAATCCCCGACGGCGTAAACCGGAATGTCGCGCCGGTCCGAGACACGGGAAAAGGCGCGCACGCCGTTGCGGCTGGTGAACAGAACCGCCTGCGCCCGGGCGAGATCGGCGTCGATATCGGCGGGTTCGAATTCGGTCTGCATCATCGGCGCAAGGACCGGCGTGATGCCGCGCCTCGCGAGGGCAACCGCCACCGCCGCCGCGTCCTCCTGCGGCCGTGTAATCAGGGCACGGCGGCGGCGCTCACTGTTCATGGAAAAATCCCGGACCTGCCCTGCCGCGCAGTTCGTCGGCCGCGTCCCGTCCCATCGCCGCGGCGTCGGACGCGGGACCGCTTCGTTCGGTCTCCAGCAGTTCGGAGCCGTCGGGACGAACGATGGCCGCCCGAAACCGGAGTTCACTGCCATTGAGATCGCCATAGGCGGCAATCGGCGTCCGGCACGACCCGTCCAGCCCCGCCAGCAATTCGCGTTCGCCCGCCGCCTGCACCGCGGCATCCGGATCGTTCAGCGGCGCCAGCAGTTCGGCGGTGCGGTCGTCGTCCTGCCGCCGTTCGATCCCGACAATTCCCTGGCAGACGGCGGGCAGCATTTCGTCGACCGGCACCGGCGACGCAGGCACATCGTCGCGGCCCAGCCGGTTGAGCCCGGCGAGCGCCAGGAACGTGGCATCGACTTCGCCCGACGCCACCTTGCCGAGCCGCGTGTCGACGTTGCCGCGCAGCGGCACGACGGTGAGATCGGGCCTTTTGTGCAGCAGCATCGCCTTGCGCCTCAATGACGCGGTGCCGACCGTCGTACCGGCAGGCAGGTCCGCGATGGTGCGCGAGCCGGGCGCGATAAGGGCGTCGCGGGGATCGGCACGGGGCAACAGACAATCGATCAGCAGGCCGTCCGGGAACCAGGTCGGGACGTCCTTCATGGAATGCACCGCGATATCTATGGCGTCTTCCAGCAGCGCTTCCTCGATCTCCTTGGTGAACAATCCCTTGCCGCCGATATCCGACAGCAGACCCTGCTGCTGGCGGTCACCGGTGGTTCTGATGATTGTGATCGGCACGCCGTCGTCGCCCGCCAGATCCGGGTGGGCGTCCTGCAGGCGGCGTTTGACCTCGTTCGCCTGCCACAGAGCGAGCGGGCTGCCGCGCGTACCGATGCGTATTTGCGAAACCGTCATGGGCGCGAGTCTACTCGAATCTGCAGCGTCGTGGAATTAAAGCCGGTGCTGGAGTAAGTTGGCCGAAATCCGCCAACCGCAAGAGACGCCACGTTCTCATGATCGTTCTCGGCATCGAAACCAGCTGCGACGAAACCGCCGCCGCCATCGTCGGCGACGACCGCGCGATCCGCGCGAACATCGTGTATTCGCAGCTCGACGAGCACCGAGTGTTCGGCGGCGTGGTGCCGGAAATCGCGGCGCGCGCGCATCTGGAGGTTCTGGACGACGTCGTCCGTGCCGCGTTGTCCGATGCCGATATCGAACTGGCGGATATCGACGGGATCGCCGCCACCGGCGGCCCCGGCCTGATCGGCGGCGTGATCGTCGGCACCATGACGGCGAAGGCCATGGCGGCGGCGGCGGACAAGCCATATATCGCCGTCAATCACCTCGAAGGCCATGCGCTGACCGCGCGGCTGACCGACGATGTGGAGTTTCCCTATCTGCTGCTGCTGGTGTCCGGCGGGCACTGTCAGCTGCTGTCCGTGAAAGGACCGGGAGACTACGAACAGCTCGGCACCACGATGGACGACGCCGTCGGCGAGGCGTTCGACAAATCGGCCAAGATGATGGGGCTGGGGTTTCCCGGCGGCCCGGCGATCGAAGCGGCGGCCAAAGCCGGCGACGCGAAACGCTTCGACTTTCCGCGCCCGCTGAAAGGGCGGCAGGGCTGCGATTTTTCGTTTTCCGGGCTGAAGACATCGGTGCGCCAGGCGATTCTGAAGACCGGCACGGATACGCTGACGGAGAAAGACGCGAACGACATCGCCGCGTCGTTTCAGGCCGCCGTGGCGGAAACGGTCGCCGACCGCTGCGCCAACGCCATCGCCGCGTTCGACGAGGCCCACCCGGACGGCAAAACGCTGGTGGTCGCCGGCGGCGTCGCCGCCAACACCGCGCTGCGGGAAAAACTGTCGGCGCTGTGCGCCCTGACCGGTTTCAAATTCGTCGCCCCGCCGCCGGCGCTGTGCACCGACAACGCCGCCATGATCGCCTGGGCGGGCATCGAACGCCTGCGATTGGGCCTGACCGACGAGATGGATTTCGCGCCAAGGCCACGCTGGCCGCTCGAGGAGCTGAAGACAGACGCCGCCTAACCCCGCCGAGCGACACACCGGAACCCAACCATATCGAGCCCGATATCGGGCGGGTTGCCGTGTTTGTATGCGGCGCGCGGTCAGTACGGGTTGTTGCCCCAGCCGCCGCCCCTGATGACGTACCAGTCCGGCCGGCCGGGAAACCGGCTGGTCGTCCATTCCCAGACATTGCCGGCCATGTCGTCGAGCCCGAAGAGCGACCGGCCGGCAGGATAGCTGCCGACCGGCGCCGTTGTGCGGTGGCCGTCGGTGGCATCGGGGGCGCAGCAACTGTCGGTGCCGTAATTGGCGCGGCGCATAGAGACAGGCCCGGTCTGGACAGGCGCCGTATTCCCCCATGCATAACGGCGGCCGTCGGTTCCCCGTGCCGCGAATTCCCATTCGGCTTCGTTCGGCAGGCGGGCGCCGGCCCACGCGCAATACGCGGCGGCATCTTTCCACGACACCTGCACGACGGGATGATCATCCCTGCCCGCAATCGACGAGGCCGGTCCGTGCGGGTGCCGCCAGTCGGCGCCTTTCACCGGACGCCATTTGCCGGTCCAGACGTATCCTTCGCCGGATTTTTCCGGATCGGTGACGTGTCCCGTGGCAGAAACGAATTTCCCGAAATCGCGGTTGGTGACCTCGGTCCTGTCCATCCAGAAAGGCGCGACCGTAACGGTGCGCGGCGCTTCGTTCGCATCGCCGACGGAATCACCCATCCGGAAGCTCCCTCCGGGCACAGACAGACTCTCTGCCGCCAGGCAGGCCGGAATCAGCAACCCCGTCGCAAACGTGAAACAGGCGGCCCATGCGCGCGGTTTGGTATTCAGCCGGTTCATCGTAAGATAGACATTACCCTGTTCGAACCACGATAGCCGGAGACATATCATGAGCGGCACCGAAGATTTCCGCGGACACGCGGTTGTGATGCACCCCGGAGACGGTCCCAGTTTCTGGCAGCCGATGCCGGCCAACGGCCATGCCGACCCGATGCTGTATCCCGGCAACACGAAATTCGGCGACGTGTCGATGGGCTACCAGACCATCGCGGTCGGCGGGCATGTGCGCGAACATTCCCACGCCGACCAGGTCGAGCTGCAAATCTGCTTCAAGGGCAAGGGCCATGTGATGGTCGACGGCGAACGCCACGACATCGTGCCGGGCTCGTCCTGTTTTCTGGGCTACGACGTCAAGCACTCGATCTATAACGACGGCGACGAAGACCTGGTGATGATGTGGGTGATCACGCCTGCGGGGCTGGAGGATTTCTTCGAAACCATCGGCAGGGAACGTCGCCCGGGCGACCCCGCGCCCGAACCGTTCGAGCGGCCGGCCGACGTGGTCGCGATCGAGCGGTCCATGGGCATGAACGACACCTGAGCCGAAAGGAAGACACCCTATGCCAAAAGTCGATATCGGCGATGCCGAGATTTTTTACGAGGAAAAGGGCGGGGGCGAACCGGTCATGTTCGTTCCGGGGCTCGGCGGAGGCGGCGCGATCTGGTTCAACCAGGTCGAAGCGCTGTCCGGCGACTATCGCACGATCGTCCACGACCATCGCGGCTGCGGACAAAGCACGTATTCGCCGATCGCATATTCGGTCGACCAGATGGCGTCGGATGCGATCAAGCTGATGGATGCGCTGGGAATCGAGAAGGCGCACTGGGTCGGTCATTCGACCGGCGGCGCCATGGGTCAGATCGTGGCCCAGGACTATCCGGACCGGCTGGCATCGCTGGTGCTCAGCGCGACATGGCCGGGTCAGGACGAATATTTCAACCGCGCCTTCGCGGCCCGCAAGGGCGTGCTGTCGCTTCTGGGCACGGTCGAATACGCGCGTCATTCGATTCTGACCCTGCTGCCGCCCTGGTACATCACCGAAAACCCGGACAAGATCGCCGACATGGAAAAATACCTCGCGGGTTCGGATCAGCCGGTAGAGATCATGGAAAGCCGGATCGATGCGATCTGCGCCTTCGACCGCCGCGACCGCATGGGCGACATCGACGTCCCCGCGCTGGTGATCGTCGCCGAAGACGACGTGGTGACGCCCCGCTACCTGTCGGACCAGCTGGCCGAGGGCGTCGCCGGTGCGGAAAAAGTCATCCTGCCGACCGGTGGCCACTTTGTCCTCCACGTGCTGGTCGACGAGTACAACGCCGCCGTCGCCGATTTTATCAAACGTCACCCCATCGCCTGAGCCCGCGCCGATGAACGACCAACCGATACGGGAAGCCAATGCGTCGCTCCGCGCCATCTTCGCGACGCCCGTAATAGAATGCCCGCTGCCGAACGCAGATGCGCTGAACGCGGAGCTGAAACGCGTCATCCTTGAACGCGAAAAAGGCGACAAGGGCACCCAGCACAGCAATCTCGGCGGCTGGCAGTCGGGCTGGGATATGGCGCAGTGGGGCGGCGATGCGTTCGACGAAATCCAGCGCGCGGCGCATGCCGTCGCCTCGCAGGCGACTTGCGACCGCATGGGTAAACCGGTCCCGGTCAAATGGATCAGCAATGCCTGGGCCAACGTGAACCGCGACGGGCACGGGAACGAGTTTCACACCCATCCCGGCGCCTACTGGTCGGCGAGTTACTATGTCGATGACGGCGGCGCGGTGAGCGACCCGTCTTTGGGCGGCGAATTCGAAATCCAGGACCCGCGCGGCGTCGCCCCGGCGATGCTGGCGCCGGATCTCGCCTTCGCCATGCCGGGCGGCCAGTCCATCGGGGCCAGCGAACTGGTGCGGCCGCAACCGGGCCTGCTGCTGATGTTCCCGTCCTGGCTGTCGCATGCCGTGCGGCCCTATCGCGGCGACGGCGTCCGCATATCCATCGCCATCAACATGACGCCCGCGCCCTCCGGCGCGCCGGCCTGATCCGGGAATGAAGATAGCAATCGTCGGAGCCGGCGCCTGGGGCACAGCGCTGGCGATGGCCGCGCGGCGCGCAGGCTGCGATGTGCTGATCTGGGCGTTCGAGCCGGAGGTCGCGGACGGAATCGCGCAGGACAACGAAAACCGGCCGTACCTGCCCGGCGTAAAACTGGATCCGGCGATTCGCGCGACGAACGATCTGGGCGATGCCGCTGCTGCGGATATTGTTCTGCTCGCCGCCCCGGCGCAGCATCTGCGGCGCACCGTCGGCCCGCTCGCGGGTCAGCTTGCGCCGTCGACGCCGCTGGTCATCTGTTCGAAAGGCATCGAACAGAAAACGCTGTCCCTGATGAGCGAGGCCGTGTCGTCCCTGTTCGCCGCGAACCCGATCATGATTCTTTCGGGACCGACCTTCGCGTCGGACGTGGCGGCCGGATTGCCGACCGCGGTCACGCTGGCCGCCGACGATATCGACGCGGCGCAGCGGGTTGCAGACGGGCTCAGCTCCGAACGGTTCCGGCCTTATTCCGGAAACGACGTGATCGGCGCGCAGATCGGCGGCGCGATCAAGAACGTGCTGGCCATCGCCTGCGGCATCGCCGACGGCCGCGGCTTCGGCGACAACGCGCGGGCCGCGCTGATTACCCGCGGCCTGGCCGAGCTGACCCGGCTGTGCGTCGCCAAAGGCGGGCGCGCCGAGACCATGATGGGCCTGTCCGGTATGGGAGATCTGGTGCTGACCTGCACCAGCCCACAGTCCCGCAACTATTCGCTGGGCAGGGCGATCGGCGAGGGCCGCACGTTGGCGGACATTCTGGACGAACGGAATTCCGTCGCCGAGGGCGTGTTCACCGCCAGTGCGGCGGTGGCGCTGGCCGAACAACTGGCCGTGGACATGCCGATCGCGACGGCCGTCGATGCGGTCCTAAACCGGGAAGCCGACATCGACGACGTGATCGGCGCGCTGCTG
>Ga0181590_10004206_pt1 | contig 12000 bp, 2 predicted proteins | sample 071ome_34_FD_132446 | JGI IMG/M metagenome (GOLD analysis project Ga0181590, IMG submission 132446) | Coastal salt marsh microbial communities from the Groves Creek Marsh, Skidaway Island, Georgia - 071411BT metaG (megahit assembly) | ecosystem: Environmental > Aquatic > Marine > Intertidal zone... | reverse complement strand
TTAAGAGAATATGATTCAACAGTAAGTTCTGCGTATACTGCGTCCACCGTTCTTTATGAAGATCCAAGAAAGTTTAGAGTCAATACTGGATTTAAAACTGATTATGCTTATGCAACAAATAAAGAGATTTATTTTGAACCCAAAGAATCGATAGGAATTGGAACTATTGCTTCTGTTGGAATTGGAACAACTGTAGTCTTCTCTTTACCTGGGGTTGGATTAACTCAAGTTTTTGTTCCATATCAATCAATTTATCTTCCCAATCACAATCTAAAGACTGGTGAAAAGGTTCATTATTCTACAAATGGTGGTACACCAGTTTCGGTGTTTAATGGAAATTCATCTTTCTCGCTACCACAGGGTCAAGATCTTTACGTTGCTAAAATTTCAAATAATTTAGTTGGACTGTCTACTGTAAAAGTTGGTCTTGGCACTACAGGTTCTTTCGTTGGAATTGGGACAACCAATTCTACAGGACTTTTGTTCTTTGAAAACTTTGGTGTTGGGGATTATCATAGCATTACAACTAAGAGACAATCAATCATTGGCGAAATATCTAAAAATATTGTAACCGTTGCAACAGCATCTACGCATGGTCTCAACACTGGAGATAATATAGAATTTGTATCTAAACCAAAAAATCAAGAAACAATAACAGTAAGTTATAATGATGCTAATAGAAGATCTGTCTTTAATCCTAAATCATTTGACGCAATTGATGTAGATATTAGTGAAGATACAATTTATATCGAAAATCATAACTTAAATACGGGCGACAAAATTATTCATACTTCATCTTCACCTTCTGGTGGTTTGTTGGATGAGAAAATTTATTATGTCTTATATTATACTAAAAATAAAATTAGATTATGCAATACACTTTACGATCTTTCTTTAAATATTCCCAATTATATTGATATTACTAGCTCTTCTGATGGTATTCTTTATTCAATCAATCCACAATTAAATCTGTATAAAAATAAAACTATTAAATTTGATTTATCAGATCCTTCGCTGTCATATGTGAATGGTCCAACCCCATATTCAGCTTTCCAACTTAATTTTTATTCAGACCCACAATACCACTACAAATTTGATGGTACAGGAACATCTAATAACTTCGAAGTCATTAGAACTGGTAGAGTTGGTATTGACACTGCAGCAAGTGTATCTCTTACTCTTAATGATAGTTTCCCACAAACTTTCTACTATAAGTTAGAAACTGTCAATAATGACTTTATAGGAGATGTAAAGAAACAAATAATTATTGATAAAGATGTCTTTAATAATAATCAAATTAACCTTATTGATAGTGTTTACTCTGGATTGCACAGAGTGTCTGGTGTTGGAACAACCACAACATTTACTTTTAATCTGACAGATTATCCTGAAGAAAATTCTTATAATCAAGATACTGCAAATCTTTATTATGAAACAACTTCTCCAACAGCATATGGTTCAATATCTAAGGTAAGTGTAATTAGTGGAGGAAGTAATTATGCATTTACGCCAGGAATTAGTTCAGTAACTACAAACTATGGTAGTGGTGCTATTTCTGAGTCGCAGAGTAATTCTATTGGAAAAATCATCACAAATCAAATAGAAAATATTGGATTTGATTATCCGACAGATTTGACATTATCGCCCACATTGAATCTACCTGAGATACTTAACATAGAACCATTGACTTCATTTAAGAGTATTGGTATTACTTCGGCAGGTAAAAACTACTTAACATCGCCAGGGTTAGTTGTTATTGATGGATTTACTAAAAAAATTGTATCTGATGTTGATTTAAGATATGACCTTGGAGCAACACAGATAAGAATAGTAAAGAATACTTATGGGATGTACAATACAACACCCACAATTATTCCAATATACAATTCAAACGGTGTTGGTATTAATTCAATAACATATAATTCAACCACGAAAGATGTGGTAGTTGGGTTTAATACTGGATTTAGTGATGCATTCCCATTTGCAGTTGGTGATGAAGTTTTAATAGAAAATACTAGTGTTGGAGTTGGATCTACTGCAAGAGGTTTTAATTCCTCAGAATATGATTATAAATTGTTCACCTTAACTGATGTCAATCCTGCTCTGGGTGGAAATACCGCGTCCATTACATACAATCTGTCAGATTATCTCACAACAAATGAATTTCCTGGAGTATTTGATGCACTGAATTCTTCTGGTAGAGTTGTTAATAAAAATGATTTCCCAGTTTTTGATATTAAACTGAAAAAGAATGATTTCTTTACAGGCGAAACTGTTTATTCACAGACAGGAACTGGTATTGTAGAAAGTTGGAATAATAAAATTGAATATCTTAAGGTATCAACGGATAGTGATTTGTTGATAGGTGAAATTCTTACTGGACAATCATCTAACACTAGAGGTGTGATAAAGAAAAAGATCGATTTCGATTCTTACATAAAATTAGCACCAACATCAAAGGTTAATAAGGGTTGGATTTATGACACAGGATTTTTAAACAATAATGTACAAAGAATTGCTGATAATAATTATTATCAATATTTCTCATATTCTTTAAAATCAAGAATTCCATATGAAAATTGGAATGATCCTGTTCAATCTTTGAATCATACTTCAGGATTCTTAAAATTCTCTGATCTTATTATAGAAAATCAAAATGGAGATAAAAATTCTTCAGTTCCTTTTGCACAAGATAGTATTGCAAATATTGTAGTTGATTTGATTGGTAGTGGAAACATAAATTGCGTATATACTTTTGATTTAGCAACAGAAAAAACTACTAAGATTGGTACTGGTTTAGTTTCTGATGAAGTTATTCTTCAAAACAGAGTTCTTACTGATTATTTTGAGTCTGTAGGCAATAGAGTTCTTATAATTGATGACATCAGCGATCAGTTTAATAACACTGCAAGACCCACAAAGTTTAGTACAGTTAATCAATTTGAATTAGCTTCTGCAAGAGTTAAAAAATATTTTACTTTTGTTAGAGACAAGAGATATACTGCCGAAAGACAAATTTTGTTGGTTTCTTTGATGCATGATGATGTTAATGGATATCTAAACCAATATGGAAGAGTAGAAACTTACTTAGATCTTGGTTCATTTGATTTTAATATTAGTGGAACTCGTGGACAACTTAATTTCTATCCAATCAAGTACTCAGTAAATGATTATGATATTTCATGCGTTAGCCATGATCTGAAAGATACGATTACTGGTGTAGGACAAACTTCTTTGGGTAATGTTGTCAACATTAGTTCTACACAAACAACTCTTGCTTCTGGATCTTCTTCCGCAACTAATATTGTTTCAATTGCAAATACTTACCGCTCTGCGAAAATTTTAGTGGAAATCGGTGGAGTAGATGGTTCTTACTATGAATTTGATGAAATAAACCTTCTGCAAGATGGCACAAATGTTGACATCATCGAATATGGACAGTTAACTAGTCATACATTGGCTGATTCTTTTGCAATTTCTGGTCTTGGAACATATATTCCTTACGTTGATGGATCAAACATTAAACTTGATTTTAAACCAAATTCATCTCTTGGGGTTGGAGTAACAATCAATACAATGATTGTATCGATTGCAAGTTCAACTTCATCATCTGTTGGAGTTGGAACAGAAGAACTCAATACTGGATACATAAGTTCTGGTATTGCCTCCATCACTGCTTCTGGTTCGCCAGTGGAAACTGTGATCACTGAATATCCAAATAATCATTCTTCAGCATATTATGTTGTAAGCGTTGAAGATACTACAAATCAAAGATATCAAATGTCTGAAGTTGTGATTATTGATGATGGAACTGATGTTTCCATGACAGAATATGCAATTATTCAATCACATTCCTCTTTAGGAACTGTCGGTGCTGCAGTAAGTACAAATGGAACACAACTTACATTCACACCAGAACCAAGCATTGATGTTCAGGTAAGGGTTTTTCAGAATGCATTAAGCATTGTTAAAGATACAGTATCATCTACTTCTATCGATATTAATAATGCAGCAATAACTAGTGGATTTGGTAATTATGAAGGAACAGAAAGATCTATCATAAGAAGTTTTGAATTAACTCATAATCAAAATCCAATATTCTTGAGATCTTTTGATGGAAGCAATTCTGATACAGTTGATGTTTCATTAAACACAATTGTTTTGCCCGATCATTATTTTGTAACTGGAGAAGAAGTAAGATATTCCCATGCTGGTGCTGGAACAACACAAGCAATTGGAATTGCTGCAACCGTTGTTACTGGTATTGGTTTGACTGATAAACTTCCATCATCAGTTTATGTTGTAAAAGTAAATGAAAGCACTATTAAGTTAGCAGAAAGTGCTTCTAATGCATTAAAATCAACACCCGTAGTTTTTGATATTACATCCGTTGGAATTGGAACATCACACTCTTTAACTGCAATTAATCAGAATGCAAAGGGTCTTATTGCAATTGATAATTACATTCAATCACCAATTGTTGGTACAGCAATTACAACTACTTTGGCAATAGATGCAACTACGGCACATAATAGATTAACTTTCTCTGGTATTACATCATTCTTTAGTGGTCAATTGGTTAAAATTAATGATGAAATTATGAAAATCAACACAGTTGGTCTTGGAAGTACTAATGTTATTCTTGTCGATAGACCATGGATGGGAACAGGTTTATCTACACATTCTGCTGGGGATGTTATCAGAATTGTTGATGGTAACTATAACATAATCGACAATACTATACACTTTGTAGAGGCACCTTATGGTTTAACACCAATAGGTTCGACTACAAATCCACCAAATGAAAGGGACTGGGTTGGAGTTGCAACACATTCAACCTTCCAAGGCAGAACATTTATGAGAAGTGGTGTTACAAACACTGCACAAGAAACTTATGAATCCAATTATATCTTTGATGGAATATCTAATCAGTTTACTGGAATTGGTAAGACATTTACTTTGACCGCAGACAACCAAAATATCACTGGTTTCTCAACAAATAATGCTGTAATTCTTATTAATGGAGTGTTCCAAGGTCCACAAGGAGCACAAGCAGAATTGGAAGATTATACACTCATAGAAAGTGCTGGTATTTCAAGTATCAGGTTTGTTGGAACAGCATCTTCTGTTGGATATGATGTCAATAATGCAAATATTCCTGTTGGTGGTGTAATTGTTTCTGTTGGTTCTTCTACAGGATTTGGATTACAACCTCTTGTCTCTGCTGGTGGAACCGCTGTTGTTTCTGCTGCTGGAACTATTTCAGCGATTAGTATTGGAAATAGTGGTTCTGGATACAGAATTGGAATACAGACTGTAGTTAATGTTGGAGTTCAAACTGCAAGCACAGGAACACCAAATATTGAGTTTATTGGAACTGCTTCAGTAAGCAATGGTCATATCATTGGTGTTGCGATTACTAATCCTGGATTTGGATATACTACAACTAATCCACCAATTGTCGTTTTTGATGATCCTCTCTCTTACTCCAATATTCCTTTGATTTATAGTTCTTCCTCTTACCAAGGAATAGGAACTGAAGCAAAAATTGATGTTGTTGTTGGTCAAGGTTCTAGTGTAATTGATTTTACAATCAAAAATACTGGATATGGTTATGGTCAAGGTGAAATTCTAACAGTTGAAATTGGTGGCAACACAGGCATTCCAACAGATACCACAAAACCATATGAACAGTTCCAGGTTACAATTGATAAAACATATAATGACTTATTCTCAGGATGGGTTCTTGGACAGTTAGAAGTTCTTGATAGTTTTGAGGATCTATTTGATGGTACAACTAAAAAGTTCCCATTAAAACTTGGCGGAAATCTGGTTACAATCCGCGCAGCAAAGGGATCTAACATTGACATAAAATCAACACTCCTTGTATTTGTCAATGATGTTCTTCAAAAACCAGGTGAAGCGTACTACTTTGAAGGTGGTAGTGTTGTAGAGTTTAGTGAAGCACCCAAAGAAGGTGATTTTGTAAAAGTTCTATTCTACAAAGGAAGTGGCGATATTGACGTAGTTTTCAGAGATGTTTTAGAAACAATTAAAGTTGGTGATGAAATTACTTTAAACTATGAACCAGGTTTTGGACAGGGACCAGGACTTCAAGAAGAAGTTAGAGTTATTACTGGTATCAATACCACAGATTCCCTAGAAACAAACCCATATTCTGGACCAGGAATTACTACAGATGATACTTTGGTAAGACCAGTCAAATGGTGCAGACAAACTTCTGACAGAATTATTAATGGTAGAATTGTTGGAAAAGATAGAATTCACTATGAACCATTAATTAATCCTTCATCATATCTGATTAGTGCCGTTGGAGTTGGTTCAACAACAGTTTACGTTGATAATATTAAACCATTCTTTGATGCCCAGAATGAAAGTCCATTACTAAGTTTCCAAAATAAAGTTACATTTATATCTCAAGATTCTTTAGTAGCAGCGTCTGCAACAGCGATAGTTTCTACTGCAGGTTCAGTGACTTCAATTAATGTAACTGAAGGTGGTTATGGTTATTCTTCTACGCCATTAGTATCGATACAAACACCTGTTGGTATTGGAACTACACAAAAAGCAACTGCAAATGCAACACTTACATCAGGATCTGTTACTTCTATTTCTGTAGTAAATGTAGGAACTGGATATACAAATACAAATCCTCCAGCAGTTCTTATTGAACCACCAACTTTATTGAGTGAAGTTGCAGATACTGTCAACTATTCTGGAGATTCTGGAGTAATTGTTGGTGTTGGAACTACGGCACTTGAGGCGATATTTGATTTGTTTATTCCTACAGATTCTTTCCTGAGAGATAATACATTAGTTGGATCCGCTATTACTGTAAGTGGAATTTCTACAGGTGATTTCTTTGTTGTTTACAATTCAAATGTTGGAAATGCATCAACAACTATAAATTCTCTTAATAGTTCAAATCAAATTATTGGAATAGGGACCCAATTCTTAGATAATGTTTACCAAGTATCATCTTACTCAGATGTTCAAGTGAATATTATTGGTGTTGGCACAACATCAGTAAGAAGGGTATATGCAAGAACTGGTATCAGCACTGTTGATTTTAGTTCAACGACTATCACTTTTGATTCTACTGCATATGATTTCAGTTCTATTGGAATTGGCGCTGGTGGTGGCACTTTCCTTGGAATAGCAACATCAAACTACTATGGTAATTTTAGTTGGGGTAAAGTTGTTCTTTCAGAACCTCTAGAAAATGGTTCATTTAATTCATATACATTTAAAGGTGTTGGTGGAATATCAACTTCAGCATTTGTTAATAGAACTGCGCCACTGAAATACTCAAACTACACTAGCTAATGTTATTTAAAATAAATAAAAGAAAACGTAAGTTACGATGTCAAGAGTAGCAATAAACACCGGTTCTGTTCCAAATGACGGAACTGGTGATAGTCTAAGAATTGCTGGTGGTATAATTAATGATAATTTTGCTGAAATATATAATCAGTTTGGCGATGGTTCAAGTTTAACCCCAACTTGGGATAAAAGTGCTGCGGGTATTAATACTACCTCCAATGTTGGCATTGGAACAACTAATCCAAGATTTGCTCTTGAGGTTGGTGCTGTTGGGTCATCAGGAACTTCCTTGTTTGTCAATGGAAATGCAAGAGTTACTGGTATTCTAACTGTAGGTTCTTCGTCTATTATATTAGATGGAAATACAAATAAAATACTTGTAGGATCTGGAATTTCTTTTGACGGAAACACCGGCATAATCAGCGCAACTGCTTTCTATGCTGGCGGTTCAATTATTAGTGGTGGTGGCGGTGGTGGATTAAACTACTGGTTAAGCGGTGCTACGGGCATTACTACAACAGCAAACGTTGGTGTTGCAACAAATTCAGCACCATCAGCATTGACTGTTGGGGGCAATTCATTATTTACTGGTATTGCAACTTTTAGAAATAATGTAACACTTGCAAACTTAACTTCATCATCAAATACTTTAAGATTTGGAAGCAATTCATACTTAGATCAAAGTACAAATGACGTTTTAACATTCCAAATAAACTCAGGAACAGACGGTTCAGGAACAGATTCAAGTTTTGTTTTTAGAACAACAGAACCTGGCGTTTCTCCAATTCCAGATCAAGCATATGATGCACTTAGAGTTTATAGTGGTGGAAACTATTGGAATAGATTAGTTAGGGTATATACAAACTTCCACGCTGATAATAATGCATTTGTTGGTGGTGATCTTCAAGTTGGTGCAGCAAGTACTCTTATTGGAGCAGGTAGCACACTTGGATCATTTAAAGTTGGTGCTGGTGGAACTGTAATTACTACAACCTCCACTGGATTAGTTGGTATAGGAACCACAAATCCAACAAATGCTCTTACAGTAAAGGGAAATACTTCTCTTGAAACTTTAAATGTTTCCGGTATTTCTACCTTATCTTCAAATGTATCAGTAGGTGGAACTATCTCTGTTGATGGTGGCGTAACCTTAGCAACTAACAACGGAACAATCGTAGGAACATCAGGAACAGCAGGTGAAATCAAACAAATTGCTGGAGCTCCATTCTATTATGATGGAAGTGCTTGGAGAGAGTTTGTCCTTTCAAGTGGAACACCAGTCACTCAACCTGCAGATACCGAATGGGATAATGTCATCTTCAGAGCAACCTTTGATGATGACTTTACTGATGCGAAGTTTGGAGTAAGTCCAGTTTTTGTAAGTGCTGGTTCTAGTATTGTAGGTTCTGCAGTTACGATTGGAACTGGTTCTTTTAGAAATATTGGCGGAAATGTCAGTGGTGTCGGAGTATCCTATGCTGATAGAAGTGACTATGATTTCACTGGTTCTTGGACGATTGAATTCTGGATATACCACGATAGTGCGCCAGCAACTTACGAAACTATAGTATCTCAAGTCTCAACCGACGATGCAAGCGGGAACTGGTCTTTTGGTGTGCGTAATTCTGGTAGCAACATCATTTACATTTGGAATAATGAAAATAATCCCTCAGCACAAACTCTTGACATTCAGTCCCTCGCGACGTGGAACTCCAACTTCCTCGATAAATGGAATCATTATGCACTGGTAAGAGAAGGGGACAATGGTTCAATACACTTTTATATAAATGGCACTGAAACTTCATATACTATTAATGACGCACTTATTGACAATGATATCCTTCACACAAGTGGTGCTGGACTGGGATTTGGTGCTGCATTTGGAGATGCAGTTCCCACTATCAATACAACAACTTATAATAATAGTTATAGTTTAGATGCATATTTTGATGATGTGAGAATTTCAGCAGGTGTTGGAACTGCTGGACAAAGATATAATTCTATCGGAATCTCAACCTACGCAACATTCACTCCTCCAACTACTGCTCTTCCAACTTCAGGAACTCTTACATCAGTTGTCAATCCCCCAGGAGACAAGTATGGTGAGATTACTTTAGGTGGTTCACCAAGTTGGAGAGGAACATCTGGTGTCACTGTTTCTCAACAGTCAAGTGGAAACTATCGTGTAAGTTTTGCGAGTACTTATACTAATAGTAATGATTACTTTGTCCTCTCACATCCAATGGATCAAGGATTCGCCTCTTATGTTGGCATTGCAAGATCTACATCTCATGTTGATTTTAGTATAAACAAACAAAGTGATGATTCTGCTGTTGATACTGGCTCCCTTGCAGTTCAAATTAAAAATCATCCTTGATTTTTATAATAAATAAATAAAAACTCCCGTCAAATGGCTGCAATAATTACTGACCAACTTCGTATATTAAATGCAAAGAACTTTATAGCAGGAGTTGCTTCTACTAGTAACTCCTACTATTCGTTCGTTGGGCTTCCTAATCCAACGGATTACAATACTGACTGGAACACAAGTCCACCATCTCCTGTTGATAATTTTAATCAAGAGAACAATCATTGGGACACAATGATTGCGATGAAAAAAATATCCAAAACTGATGTTAGACAGGTTGTAAGAAAAACTACTTGGACATCTGGTGTTACTTATGATATGTATCGCCATGACATCAGTGCAACAAATCCATCACAACCATCAAATGCAGTTGATTTATACTCTGCAAACTATTATGTTTTAAACAGCGATTATAGGGTTTATATTTGTCTTCAAAACGGAACTTCTCCAGAAAATCCATCTGGAAGACCTTCCCTTGATGAACCAACTTTTACTGATTTAGAACCAAGAGAAGCAGGAACAAGTGGTGACGGTTATATTTGGAAATATCTTTATACAATTAGTCCAAGCGACATTGTAAAGTTTGATTCTACAAACTACATGCCAGTCCCACAGGATTGGGATACAAGTTCAAGAGAAGCGGCAGTTAGAAATAATGCAGCGTCTAGTGGACAATTAAAAATTGTAACCATCACCAATAGGGGTGTTGGATTAGGAACAGCAAATAGAACTTATACAAGAGTACCTATTAGAGGTGATGGTTCTGGAGCAGAAGCGACAGTCATTATTAACAATGATTCAAAAGTTGAAAGTGTAACTATTTCTAATGGAGGATCTGGTTATACTTTTGGAACGTTAGATCTTGTTGGTGGTAATGTTCCAACAGGAACAACATCTCCAGTTTTCAACATTATTATTCCGCCACAAGGCGGTCACGGTGCAGATGTTTATAGAGAACTTGGTGCATATAATGTTCTTCTTTATTCTAGAATTGAGAATGATACGGAAAATCCAGACTTTATTACAGGAAATCAAATCGCTAGAGTTGGTATTGTAGAAAGTCCTTTAAGTTATGATTCAAATAGTATTTTAACACTTGATAAGGCAAGTGCTGTTTATGCACTTAAATTAACAGGTATTGGTTATAGTTCTGCAGTTTTCAACGCAGACACACAAATTACACAAACCATTGGCATTGGATCAACTGCTTTTGGTAGAGTAATTTCTTATGATCAAAGCACAGGTGTTTTGAAATATTGGCAAGATAGATATCATTGTGGTTTTAACACCAATGGTACACAAAACGCATCACCAACTTACGGATTTGCCTTACATAGATTTACTGCTGATACTGGAAGCGGTGGATCATTTAATATCCTTGGTGGTAGTACGACCTTAGCAATTCAAACGTCATTTGGTAGCGAAAGCAACCCGGGTATAAGTACCGTAATAAATAGTAGGACATACTATTTGGGCCAACAGTTTGTTAAGGGTGTGTCACAACCAGAAGTCCAAAAGTATTCTGGAAATATCATTTACGTTGATAATAGACCATCAATTACTCGGTCAACAAACCAAAAAGAAGATATTAAAGTCATTTTGCAATTCTAAGGAATTATGTCTCAAGAAACCAACCTCAACGTAGCTCCATATTTTGATGACTACAATCAACCAGTGATTGGTGGTAAGGATAATAACTATTATAAAGTTCTCTTTAAACCTGGATATCCAGTACAAGCTAGAGAACTGACTACTTTACAGTCAATTCTCCAAAATCAGGTTGAGCAGTTTGGAAATCACTTCTTTAAAGAAGGTGCAAAAGTAATTCCAGGCAACCTCACATACATTCAAAATTTTTATGCAGTCGAGGTTGAGAGTAACTTTTTAGGAATTCCAGTATCATTATATCTCGATAACTTGGTTGGGTTGCAGATCAGAGGAGAAACTTCTGGTGTTGTTGCAATTATTAAAAAGGTTATTACCTCAGACGAGTCTGAAAGAGGAAATATCACTCTATATGTTGACTATTATCAGTCAAACCAAAATAATTTGTCTTCAAGAGATTTTGAAGATGGTGAAAATCTAATTACCGATTCAAATATTTCTTTTGGTAGCACATTTATTTCTGCAGGAGAAGGGTTTGCTAGGACTATTGCTTCAAATGCAAATTCGGTTGGTTCTGCTTTTGCTTTAGGTACTGGAGTTTATTTTCTCAGAGGTTATTTTGTTGATGTTGACGATGAAATTTTAATTTTAGATCAATATACAAACACACCAAGTTATAGAAT
>Ga0181590_10004205_pt1 | contig 12000 bp, 7 predicted proteins | sample 071ome_34_FD_132446 | JGI IMG/M metagenome (GOLD analysis project Ga0181590, IMG submission 132446) | Coastal salt marsh microbial communities from the Groves Creek Marsh, Skidaway Island, Georgia - 071411BT metaG (megahit assembly) | ecosystem: Environmental > Aquatic > Marine > Intertidal zone... | reverse complement strand
ATTTTATACTTTTGATGGTTACTACGAAAACAAATACAACCCTAAAAGAATTAGAAGCTATTCTAGTAAATTGCTAGAAGTGCCTTGCGACCAAATATTACTTACTAGTATTTCTAATGATTTAGGCGAACCCTGTTTTTATAGACACGAGCTTGAAGGTGATTTAGCTAGTTTAATAGCCCTCAAAAATGAAAATAAAATATCTCTTTTTTCTAAAGGCAAGGAAATATCTTCCAGCAAGTTTCTTGTTTTAGAAGAAGGTGATGAAACTACTAGTACTCATGAAACAAAAAAAGTTGTAGTTGCTCATTCTTTTGAACAAAAAGATCTAGACTCTTTAGTCTATATTGAATACAAAATAGGCTCTACCCAATATAAAAGTGTTTTAAAAAATGAACCTCTTTTTGTAAAGTATGACTATTTCCTTAATTACGATTTTTATTCCTCTAATGTTGACGCTAAGTTGCTTGGCTACAAGTATTCAAAAAAATCTGATAGATTTGTTTTTGAGGTGTCTGAAGATTACTCTAAAGTATTTTGGAAAGAACGTCCAAGTTTTGCTACGATATCTACAATCAACAGCTTTAAAGACCACTCTATCCCTTGGTTTTTAAGAGTACCAAGAATTAATTGGCTAGACAGAGATTCTAGCTCCTACAGAATTAATAATTATTATAATGATTTTTATTCTGGCACTCAAAATCACTTTGTAATAAAAAGAGAAAGAGGAGAAATACTTAATGATTTTTACGTTAAGTTTAATTTGTATGGACTAAAAACAGATTCAACATACCGGACGTCTATTGTTCTTTACAAAGATGGTGTGCCAAAAAGAGCCTTTACAGAAGATTCTTCAAAAATAAATACTTATGCTTACGAAAAGCTAGGCATTGTTTGGGAAGAGGCTTTTTTTGAGCCCATTTACACTCAAGGTATTTTAAAGTTAAATAAAAATATTTCTGATTATGATTATGTTTTGGCGGAGCTTTATGTAGAAAAGCATCATTATGATTTTTATGATGTAAATTTAAATCCTTTTCAGTCTGAAGATTTAATAGGAAAAACTTATGTTTTTTACTTAAAGCCAAATGCTTCAAGTTTGTTTGATAATATATATTGGATTCTTTTAGATGAAGATGGAGTTATAGTTGACTATTCTCAGGATGGCTCTGACGGAGCAGCTGCAATAACAAGTCCGGTTGGCAAATATTTTAGCCAGGCTGTCAATGTTTTTGAAGACAAAAATTCTAAATTTCTAGGACTGGTTTTTAAGGTTGGTGAAGATTTTTATGATGATAATTCTGAAAATCTTTATCTTGCACATATTAAAATTAGTGATGAAATTTCAGAACTTGGTAGCTCTAGGTTTACTCCTATTGTTTATGATCCCCTACAAGATAAGGTAAAAGCGGCTCAGACTTATCCCTATTTTTCAAATAGCGGATTGTTTAGCTCTCTTCAAAGTTACGGCTCTATTTACTTAAAAAACAAAAAGTTAATTAGTATTCCTTGGCCAAGCTTGAAAGACTACAACAATAAAGCAAAAATATCTATGCAAGATGCTAAAAATCTAGTCTCTAGAAGCAGCAAGTTAAGTAGCAAAAGGTTTGTCACTTTAAGTGGTGTGCCAAACATTTTTATTGAAAGTATTGACTATGCCAATAAAAAACTATATATTTCCTACAAGTCGCTACCGTCTTATAAAGGTAGCGACTATTATGGTAACTTTTTAGTTGGCAATTCAAGGGATGCTATAAACACATCTGTTGCTTCTGTTGAATCTTGCTACAAACTTCACAAATCTATTGAGCTAGATTTGTCTAGCTACGATACTTTTTATTTACAATTTGAAACTTTTATTGATATTGATGGCGCTACTCTAGTAGGCCCTAAGTCCAATATAATAGCTTTTAGTTTTGGAGAATAACATGCCAAACGTAAATTTTACTTTTTCAACTTCCACAGCAAATAATCCAATATTTCAACCAGACAATATTGGAACTATGACATCTGAAAACCAGACATCCTCCAAAGGTTTTTACTTGGTTCATGACTCCACTTCTACGCTAGAAAACGTTGGCTTTTTTATACAACCTTTTTCTGGAACTGGTTATGTTGGCTTGTATGGCGAATCTGTTGACTACCTGGATGTTTTAGAGTGGGGTACTCAAGCAGGCAAAGGTCTTTTAATTAACCAAGACTCAACCTCAACTGGAACATCTTATGAAACAAAGTTTGTTGGTGGTACGTCAAGTGTTGGCGACAATTATGCTAATGCTATCGAGCTTGACAAAAATGTTTTTGCTTGGCATACTTCTACAAGCGGTTTAACAAATGGTGAGTTTCCGGCAAATCATACCGCTCATTTTACACTACAGCTAAGCGTCCCTTCAACGGCGCTACCGGGAACAAAAATGTTAGGAATGTTTTTAAAATGGGAAGAATAAATTGAAAGAAGAATGGAAAAACTCTTTACTTGTTCACTTTTACGAAGAAGATGTAATAGAAGGTTTAATACCTCCAAAGCCAAAAGACAAAAATACTTTAATAAAAACAATTGAACTTTGTCGAGTTCAAGACGGTCATATTGGAATACTTCCAAAAACAAAAATTATTCTTGAAAGTCCTACCGAATATGGCAAATGTTTTTTAAAAACAATTAAGGTTTTAAACGTTAATACTGGTATTCAACAAACGGTGGGTATGTCCTTTTCAATCAAGGACCACACGCTTGATTTTACTCACACTAACTCTGAGACTCTTATTAGACTGATACCTTCTAATTTGTATCACTTCAAAATTGACTATTATTTTGATAAAGGCTACAGGTATACTTTAAAAGAAAAGAATTGACTTATTGCAAATTGTTTTTATAATTTCCGTATTAGAAACCTTTAGCTGAAAAATAATTATGGAGATTGTAAATAATAAATGTCAAATATCTTTAACTCACATATCAACTATCTTCCAGTAGAACTTCAAGATTTAGAACAAGAGTTTTTCTATACAAAAGAAGACTTAGAAGCGTCCTTCCTTTCAGAGCCAGCTCCAGATGAATACTATTATATGGCTGAAGCCGATGGTATAAACATACCAAAAGGCTTTACTGGTACAGCATTCGGTCGTGTTAAATTTGTTGATGGTGTTGCTAGGATTAAAAAGCATTATGATTTTAGGATGTGCTTAATTAGAAACTGTAGAGACATCACTCCAAAAAGTCATTGGGACAAAATCATGTCTAGGAATTTAAAGCGAATCTTGGTAATCAGAAATGCAGCTTTTGGCGACTGCCTTATGATAACTCCAGCCCTAAGAGCTTTAAAGGAAAAGTACCCAAGTGCTACTATCCATTTTTACGGCAGAGATGATTCTAGAGTTGTTTTAGAGCACTTTCCTTTTATAGATGAAGTTATTACTCCAAGAACAACTGAACTAGGAAGAATTGTTGACCACTATGATGAAGTCTTTGATCTTGTTCATACAATTGAATGCAATCCCGTTGCAGACAGACAGCATCCTCTAGACTATCTAGAAGATTACCTAAAGCTTGACATTAAGCACAAAGTGCCAATGTACCGAATGGTACATCATGAAGTTCAGTCCGCTGCAAAAATACTTTCGGAAAATTTTAAATTTGATCCAAAGCGAAGGTTAGTTTTATTTCAAGTTCAAGCAACTGCTGCTGCCAGGACCTTACCAGCAGCTACGGTTTACTATGTAGCCAATGTAATAGCACAAGCTGGCTTTAACGTTTTGATTGCTGCTCATAGTCCAATCTTCAAAGAACTAAATTTATTTAAGTCTAAAACCAGACACCATTATATTTCAAACAAAAGCAATGAAAGTGAGATAACTATCAATAAAGAACAGTACGTTAAAGTTGATAGAGATCCAAACATTAGGTTTATTCAGGATATTTTAGGCAAAGTGCCGCCTAGAAATGCTTTTGCAATAGGTCACTTTTGTGACTACATGGTAACTGTCGATTCATTCTGGAGCCACCTTGCCCCTGCGCTACAAAAGCCATGTGTAACTATTTATACAAACACAGAAGCAAACGCTAGAGCTAAGTACTACAACAACACTATAGTTGTTACCCCTGATTACTCCAAGGTGCCTTGTGGTCCTTGTAACGGGCTAATAGACAAGTGTCCTTTAACTCCAGATAAAACACCTAGGTGTACAGAGCTCGTAAGCCCAAAAAGTATTTTAGATGCATTTTTTAAGTTAGTCGAAGGTGTCGGTCCAGTTATTGACGTCGCCAAAGATACTGCTAAATCTACTGGAGAACGCACAAGACCCTGTCCGTCTTGTGGAGAAGACCACAACATTGAAGAGGTTACCACAAAAGGCAGTGTAACTCATTTTCATTGTTGTAGCTGCAAAACTATTTTTACAAATGGGTCAATAAATGTAGAGTCTTACAGAAAAGTTTTAAAGAAAGATAAAAACTATCGTTATTTAAGAAACTTAAAGCTTGAATCTTATGGCAACAAGATTCAAGATCTTTTAGTCAAATACAACATTCAACTTTCAAAAGAAAGACCTTTGACTATTTCTGATATTCTAAACAAAAAGTTTTTAGATGTGTATTCTGATAGAGAGTGGTTTTTAAAAGATTTCAAGAAGCACTGCACCATGCTTCCAGAAGCAAGCATGGTTGATCCTAGCGATTCTACTAAAATAAATTCCGATGTTGTTTTTTGGATTCAGGGTATCAATGAGACTGATACTCCGGCTCAAGATGTCTCTAGCATTTTAAGTAAAATGAAAGATAATTCTTTTTTGTTCTTAGTTTTCTTAGCAGGTCAATCTTGGAATGAAACTTCAAACTCCTGGACCCCACTTTTAAGTCCGGTTGTTGGTCTTCACTCTTACATACCTTCAAGTGATTCGTTAAAAGAACTTTTATTCTCTAGTGATATAATAAGTAGGCAAGCTGAATTTATAGAAGTAATCAACAACCCAAATGGCAGTTTAATGATTATTAGAAAACTTGAAAATAAAAAATCAAACCAAGAAAATTCTTAAATCTAAAGTTTTAGAAAGCAATCTTTTCAACTTTACCTCTTCCGAACAAGTTGATAGTTTTTTAAACTTCATTCTTGATGAAGACAATTTGCTTGACCATTTAAACTCATCAACAACAAAAACTGAAAGAGAAGCTTTTCAAGAGATACTAAGTATTCAATCAACTGCAATCAAAGAAATAGTAAAAGACTATAATTCTCAATTGCATGCTTTGAACACATCTTTTTATGGCGACTTAGTTCTTCTTTCTAAGCGATTTGGTGAAATTTACAATGCTTACAAAAAGATTTATTATACTCACAGACTGCTGAAGTCATCTGACTCTGCTCACTATTTTTTAAATTTAATTGACGTTAATTCTTACTTAAGCAAAGGTAAAGATGGCTGTCACGTTACTTTAAATAGAGAGTTAACGCTCCCACTAGACTTAGATAGAAGTCTGCTGTTTTTACCCTCCCTAAAAGAAAGGTCTGGGACTAAGCTTGTTCATGTTTTAAACGACAGCGAGCTAATCAATTCCTTTACTATTTTCTTGAATAGTAAAGGATTGCATAATATTGAATCAATTGTCTTAAGAGACTCAACCGGTCGAGTTACAAAAAGCTTAAATTCCGAAGATTTTTCTAAATTACTGCTAGAAAATCCCTTTAACTTAGAGCTTCATTTTTCGCCAGTTAATTGCAAGTATTTTACAATTAATATGGCCGATCAAGTAGAAGACGCTGCTTCTATAGTAGTGTTAAATAGATTTTTCTACATGCCTTTTGGAAGTATTCGATATAAAGCTTTTTCGCTAAAAGATTCTATGCTAAAAAGCTTTGGCGTTTCTTCTGACTTAGAAGGCAGAGAAAATGTAAGGTTTTTTGCTAAAGTAAATTATTTTGATGACTTTAATCAAGCAAAGCAAGTAAGCACAGAGCTACCTCTTACAATGCCTGTTAGTTATTCTCAAACCTTTGTTGGCAATCTTATAGATTCTAAAGTAGTTAATTTAAATTTGCCCTATAGCTCAGGCAGTGTTTCTGCAACTCTTATAGATGGTTCAAGTATTCCTTTTACTTTGATTGATGACAAACTAATTTTTAAAAATCTTTCAATTGATAGGATTTTAGTTGGCTATGATTTAAAGCTAAATTCAAAGCTGCCATCTTTGAATGGGTTTCTTTCTTCTGGCGGTCAAATAGTTCTTTTTGATTATCAATCTTTTTACAAAGATATTACTGGAGAGCTAATGGTTGAACTTAGCTCTAGTACTTACAGCGAGCTTGAAACTCCTATTGTTAAAAACTTATATTTTAATTACTCATACAAAGGAGTTGAGCTAGATGAATCTTAAAGAAATGCTAATGGATCAGGTAGGCGCTACTGTTTATTCTGATGTTAACAAAACTCGACCATTTGTAGTCAATACAGTTGACAATGCGGAAACTCACTATAACTCTTATGCGTACACCGCTAGGCAGCTTCAAATGCTGCTAGAGCTCTCCAAACCATTAAGCGTGGGTGTTTCTAGGACTTCTCTTCAAAAAGCTGGATTTGGGGCAATTGAAGAGCTTGAGGAGTTAGTTTCTGAAGTAAAGTTAAAGCTCTCACATGCTAACGCTGGATCGAGGGTCGTTAGGATTTTTCCAAAAACAACGACAAAGACAAAACGCAAGGTTTATACCGGAGCCTCTCCAAGCGAGGCTTCGGTTAAAAGCCCTTTTTCAATAGACCAAATTAAAAATACAATTGAAAAAGTTTCTAAAAGCTTAAGTAAAACTGAATCTCAAAACAATATTACAAGTGACGCTTCTTCCGCCAATCTTGTTTTGAGCGACTTTACAAGCGTAAGTTCTATTTATGAAACTCCAATCATGCCTTCTTCGACGGTAACCTTACCTAGTGCAGAGTATGAGCCAATCAGTATCAAGTATAGGTCTGAATATTCGTTTGAAGACAAGATTAGTTTTGATTCAACTCCAGAGGCAATTTCCGTCATTGGACTTTCTCATTTTGGAAGCCCTGATTTATTAGATTACTTTAGTATTACTTATTCTTTTAAAGTAAATTCTCAGTGGTTTAATTTGTCAAAAAAGGATAAAGGCATTTCTTTTGTTCCTGGAAAAGCAGATTATATTTACATAGAAGATGAACCAAAAGAGATTATTGCAAAAGTAAATATTAAAAGAATAAAGACAATTCCAAAGAAATTGCTTGAGATTTTTTCTCCAGAAAAAGCTAGTTTTGAGTTAAATAATTTTGTTCAGTTAAAAGGCTCGAATCGCTTTACCCTTCCCAATACAATCGGCAAAGTCCTAGGCTGTTTCGAAGTTTCTGATTTTTATTATGGATCAAAGTATAGCTTTAAAGAAATCTCACCAAGCTCTCTAAAAGAGCTTGATTTAAATTTTTTAAAAAGTGAAATTTATCCTTATGAAAAGCTTCAACTAAAACTGGACAGTCAAGAGCTGTCGCTTATACCTAGCAATACTTCTTTTTCTACGCCCTATGAATATAAAATATCTAATGATAAAATAATATTTTCTACCTTATTGGCTTCTTCTTATGGAGAGTCTGACAAAGTTCGATTGGAATACAAGTATCCTCTAGAAAATATTGATGTATCTTTGTTTGATAGTGGTGTTGAAGTTGACTTGTCAGACTTTAAAAAAGTTGATTCTTTTTTTGTTGACCTTAAAAAAACAGACTCAACTTCTCACAATAAAAACTATGATTTTTTGTACGTTCTTGGAAATATTTACAAAGTAACTTTGCCAGAGTACAAAACGATTAACTCGATATCTTTAACTGGATCGGCATCTACACTAACTCAAATTACTGGAAATACTTTTTATGATTTAGCTTCGGATGGTGAGTACTTTTTAGAAAAAGGAAGTAGGGATATATATTTTTATTTTGACAAAAATCCCCATGGCGCAAAACTCAAGGTTGATTACTCTTTAAAAGAATATCAAAATAAAATTAATTTTACTACCAAGGACTCTAATACAATCTTAATTAATTCTTTTAATATACAGCAGACTTCTTTTTTGATTCCAAAAAATACGCTAGAGTATTCTTTAGGTACGGATGTTTTCTTTTTTATTGACGATTCGGACAATCCTTACACTTATAGAAAGAATAAACTAAAATCTAATGATTATCTTTCATCATTAAAAATATACAGAGACAACTACTCTAGTGGGACTTCAGAGTTTATAGTGCCAAATTTTGAGCTTGGAGAATCTAAAGAAATTGTTTGGAGGGACTCTGCATCGGTCCCTCTTGGTACATCTACCACAACTTCTAACAGCCTGCTTCTTGGAACTGATTTGAATTACGTTAATCTTAGCGTAACTCCTCTTAATGGTTTGTTTTCAGATCAATTTACCTATAAGCCAAACGAAAACAAACTTATTTTTGGTTCTGTAAGTGCCACTGATTTTGTAATTAAAGGATACAAACTTGACTTAGACTTATCTATTAAGGACCACAAAAAAATAGACTATCAATTAGATGGTAAAGTTTTAGAGTCTACGAGCAGTGATATTTTATTAATACATCATCCTTATATTGATGATCTGGAAAGTTTGGACCAATCGTACTACACACTGTCTCCAAAGTATTTTGATTTGTTGGTAAAAGAATAATGAATAATAATTTAGAAACTACAAAAGCCAGACACATCATTAATAAGCTTGACTATCCGCTACTAAGCTACCCGCTTGTATTTAGCTTATTAGATATACCAACAGACGGTCAGTTTGTAGACTACGAGTTTCTTCAAAAACATTTAGATGAATTCCAGGTTCTTCTTTCTGCTGAAGCCGAGTTGACAGAATTTGTTCAAGACCAATCACGTCTGATAAAACAAACGCTATTGTCTTTAATTGATTCTGATTTAATTTATGATCCTTTTATTTCAGAAACCTTTAATACACTTTCAAATGTAGACAAAGTCAAGACAACAGCTCTCTATAACTCTGATCTAAAACTATTTGAAAATGCAAAATCTAAGTCTGATTTTTTGATCAACCATACTGCTTTTAGACTTGATGGTTCTTCTTATGAAACTTATCAGCTTCCTGTCAAAAATGGCATTGTTTATCAAATAAAAAGCAATGTTGGTGATACTTTTGACTTTTTAATTAAGCTTGATGTCATGTCTATCAAAGATGCAACTCTTTATTATGAAGTTTTAGATAACTACAAAAATAAAGTAGAAGTTCTTGCTGTTGACCTTGACGGCCAACAGCACCCACAGGTGCTTGAAGCTGGAATTAATTTAAATGATTTTGTTTCTATTGACATTGTTTTTAGGTTAGAAAAACCTTCTGATATTTCTAAAAGTGTTTCTTACTTTGTCTGTGGTTTGAAAAAATACTTTATTTTAAAAAATGAATTTGAGTCATCTTCTTTGTATACAAATCCGTATACAATTAAACCAAAATATACTACTTTTTCTATTGACTTAGATTCAAATAAAGTTGAATCGTACTACTCTCTTTTTAGCGACCAAACTAAAGATTGGACTGCCTGGACTTCTTTTGAAAGTAAAGACAGGATTTATACAAACGAAAGAAAAACCTTAACCAATAGCGCAGCTATTACACAGCAAGTCACTGCCCCAATTAAAGACAGCTACACAAACAAAAACTTAATCAAGATTCTTTATGATATTGACAATGTTGACTTTAGTGGTTTGTATACAAAAAGTTCAAATGAATACTACGCAGACATTGAAGAGTGTCTGCTGTTGATAGGTGTTGGCTATCTTGCAAGTGGATCTAGTGACACTGAAGAGCTTGGCTGGACTAAAGCTGACAACGGTTATATAACTTACTTTAAGCCTCACTATGACTTTGCTCAAGAATTTAATCGACCTGTTTATATTAACAATAGTTTGGTAACTGGAAAGTATCAGTTTGAAAAAGATAATATATACAAAATTAATATTCTTGAATCTAACTGGAAACCTGTTTACAAAACAGGTTCTACTTTTTCAGACATTGATCCGGTATATCCAAATAATCAAAAGTATATATTTCAAGGAAGAGTTGAAGACACAAAATCTTACCCGCAAAAAGGCATCATATTTAATAATCTTGGAAGGTACGTTCCTTATGACATTCTTGCCTTAAGTTCTGTTGGGTCAGTTTTTAGCCTAACCGTTAACGAGCGTGATAAGATTAACTTTTGTATTCCAAAAAAAGAAAACTATGCTTTGTATGGCAAAGAGCGCTGTGTCTTTTGGTTGCCTATTTACAAAAAGAATACAAATCCAACCCAAATTAAATTTAAGTTTGTTCTTGATTCTCAAGATAGTTTTGTGAATTCTTATACTGTTAAGGTGAAGTAAGTGGAAAAGCTGCCTATCAAAAATACCTTTTACTCTCACTGTTACTCGTCAGATGTTCTTGTTAAAATTATGAACTTAACTGACGATTTGTTTTTATTTTTAAAACTTCACAGACTGTTTTGGAACAAGAATGTTTCTAGCATTTTTAGTTCTACCGATTTTAATGGGACTGCTTCAACTTTGACCTATCATCAGTCTCGGACAAAGACTGATAACAACTGGGATAAGATTGAAGACTCTTACAAAACTATTGAAGATAAAGTTGTTGATTACAAAGTTTTAAAAAGTAATTTTGATTTTTCTTTTTTAGAAAGTGACGCGCTTTCTTCTTACAAAAGTTATTTAAAAAATTCTACTTCAGTTTTGTTTTTGAAGAATTTTTCTAACTTTCCTCCCTCTGGAACTAGTTTTGTTTTTGCTGTAAATGGAGAGTTTCAATATTTAGACTCAAATTTATTTAACCTATCACACAAAACTAGCTTTGCAGAATTTTACAATATAGAATCTCTTTCTACTGGTAAGATTTTTGTTTACAATACAGCTCAAGATCGCTTCCTCATGAAAGAAGAATCAGATCTTCATACAGTTGCTGTTGATGGTGAGGATACCAATGAAATAGTTAACCTAAAACAATATGAGGAAAACTTTTTTATTTTTAATGCCGTCAACGAACTTGCCAGCATAGACCTGTCGGTTTCTGAAAATAACTCAATGTTTTATTTTAGTCGCTGTGGAACAAACAATGTTGTTTTTAATGCAAATCCACCGGCTACGGTAGAAGGAACAACCTACTATTTTTCTTCTGCTATTTCTGGCTGCTATATATTTAGTACTTCTGATAATGACTACAAGCTTGTATTTGAGGAATTTTAAGAATGAATGTATTTGAGTATAATTATTCCAGGCAAAATATCCCAAATCTTGTTGAGTCGTACTTGCTTTATGCAAAAAATTTAAACGCAGAAGTAGATCGTTTAAATGCAGAGTTTATTTCTGCTACATCAAAAATTTATTTAGATGGTACTGCGTATAACAATGTAAAAGATTCATACAGCATACCTTTTAATTCTTACAGTCCCTACAATTCAAATTTTATCAACTATAGTACAAGCTTTACAGTAGGCGCTGTTTACGACTCTCTGTACAGTCATCTTAACGTAATAATACAAACTTCGGTTGGTCTGCAGGAAAAAGAAAGAACTCTCCTTTCTTCATTTGCATCTTTAAAAAATGAGTTTGTTGATTTGGCTGACTGCCCAAATCAATACCCAAATAGCTCTAGCTTTATTATTGTTTCAAATAGTTCTTTAGGTTATCTTGGAACCAGCGCTGTCATTAAAGATAACTTGTATGACTACGACGAACTTACTCTTGGTTCGGACTTAGAGCAAGTTTTTATTGGAAGTACAAGCACCTCTTCCTATGTAGGCTATAATTCAAAATATTTAGACAGAAAAGATTTTATTGAAATTACAGAAGCATCTTCTCACAGTCCAGAAAGAGATACTGTCTATCAGAATGAACTAAATGGTACTAGCTATACATTTGGTTTAAGTAGTGCAGGCGATAACTATGAAGTAAACTTTTATAGTCATGGAACAAATCTAGCAATAGTAACTACAACTTGT
>Ga0181590_10004204_pt1 | contig 12001 bp, 12 predicted proteins | sample 071ome_34_FD_132446 | JGI IMG/M metagenome (GOLD analysis project Ga0181590, IMG submission 132446) | Coastal salt marsh microbial communities from the Groves Creek Marsh, Skidaway Island, Georgia - 071411BT metaG (megahit assembly) | ecosystem: Environmental > Aquatic > Marine > Intertidal... | reverse complement strand
TGACACCGGTTGGCGCTTAATCAACACACGCTCACGCTTAACTTCTTTCAAGGGGAGCTGGATGTGAAAGCGAGAGCCGTAGCCCAGTTTGCTTTCGACAAAAATCGTTCCGCCCATCAAGTGAACAAGCCTGTGACTGAACGCCAGTCCAAGCCCCATTCCTCCGAAACGCCGACTTTGCACGCCTTCACGCTGAACAAACGGGCGGAACAAGCGCTGGATCATGTCCGCACTCATACCGAAGCCATGATCCTCGACGCATAGGACCAGCATTTCGTCATCGCTGTTTTCAGCGGAAAGGGTCACGGCATTATTTCGATGTGCGGCGATGCCATCCGAAAACTTCACAGCATTGTGCAACAGGTTCATGACAACCTGCCGAAGACGGTTGGCATCCCCCATTACTCAGGCTGGCAGTTGCTCGTCTATTTTCAGCATAAGCGGAATGCCGTTGGTTTCGGCCAAGGGACGCATTGCCTCTACGCTGTCAGACAGAACTTCGCGGATATTGACCGGCTCGGACCGCGGAGACAGTCGGCCGGCCTCCATGCCCGATGCGCCCACCAGATCGTCTATAACGTATAGAAGCTCGCGCGATGACTCTTGCACAGTTTCCATCATACGTCGCTGTTCAGGGCGCATCTCGCCTTGAAGAAGCAGATCAACCATTCCAACGACACCGTTCATAGGAGTGCGTAACTCATGGCTCATGGTGGCGAGAAAGTCGGACTTGGCCGCGGCAAGCTCTTGGGCGCTTTTGCGCGCGATATCCAGTTTCTTAATTTGCGAGCGCACCGCAGCGTTGAACCAGAAGGCCAGATAGCTCATCAGGAAAAACAAAGTCGCTCCGACAAAGGGGGCGACATACGCCTTGGCAAACTCTGGAGATACAACATCGGATGAAAGCTCAATGCGCGGAAGAACATAAGGGGAAAGCATCCCAATGCCCGCCAACATTACATAGAACGTCATTTTTCCACGGTCACGACGTTCGCCAAAAGTCAAAATGGTCCCAGACGCAATGCAAATCTGGAACCAATTGATGTGAGACTCTGGCGGCAAAACCAGTGCTGACGCCAGCACTCCGACAAACGTAGTGATGAAAAACACATGCTTTGCCGACGCGTATTTTTCGTTGGCAGACAAAAGCGTTGATATAAGCGAACCGATGCCTACCCCAGCGGCAATAAAAGAAATGGCGTGCTTGCCAGCGCCAAGATAAATGACTGCCCAGACGGCAGAGAGCACAAGCGCTAGCCTGGACACGAAAAAAATCGATCCATCAACTGATGAAAGCGCTTGCAGCTTGCCACGGTGTTTAACCGAAGTATTCACCATCTAAAAATTATCCCCTCTTACAAGAGGATGGATCAAGCATTCTTATTCTGATAAAAATTTAGCTTTTGTCTATTTAAACAAAACTTTTGTATGCAATTTTAATCATTAGTATATAAACAAATACTTTTTAATTATATTTATGATGCCAAGTGAAGATGGCCCCCAAGCAATATAAAAGCTAAGGGCCAAAAGTTAGCTCACATAAGTTAATTCACAGGCTTGGCGTCATAGACCTGATCGTCGCTTTCAACACGGTTTGAAATAGCGATTCGGCGGGGTTTCAACGTTTCTGGAATATGACGCTCTAGATCAATATGCAGCATTCCATCCACATGACTGGCGCCCTTGACCACCATGTGATCAGCAAGTTGGAAACGGCGCTCGAACGCACGGTTGGCGATACCGCGATGCAAATAGGTGCGATCTGCGTCAGTAGCCTCTTTCCGGCCCGTCACGATCAAAGAGCGGTCCTTGATTTCAACGTTCAGATCGTCCGAGGAAAAACCCGCGACAGCCAGCGAAATACGATAGGCATCGTCTGCGATTTTTTCGATGTTGTAGGGCGGATAGCTGGGCTGCCCCACATCCGAAGACATGATCCGGTCCATCATATCAGCGACTTGATCAAAGCCGACTGTGGCGCGGTAAAGTGGGGAAAAATCGAATTGTCTCATGGTCATCCTCCTTTGAGCGATAACAAGTGGGTTAAGGTGCCTTCCTGACAGACAGGCGATTGCTTTTCCGGGCCCGTTTGGCGCCCGTAAAGCTTAGGTGGGGAATGGAAATTCGGGTTTCAAGCCTTGGCGTGTCTAGAAATCGCTCGCGGCCACACGAATGCTGGAAGAACCAAGAGCATATTCCGACCCGGCAAATAGACTGTCAGTGAGTTTTCCCAGATCATCAGGAAGAAAAACGCCAAGAACGGCGGTTTGACCTGAAATCTTTGCTCTGGCGGAAACGATTGATACCAGCTTGGGGCCCTGCGGCCCAGATTGATACACCGGCGCGCCTGAGTACCCGTTCTCAAGCGCACATTTCATGACCAACAAATCTTGATCCTGCCCCCATAGGGGACAAGATCGCGCGGCGTGATCGAACGACAGGATATTTAGATCCGAAATGGTGTCAAAGGGTTCTCCGGCACTACTGCTTGCATCGCCACTGATCGGAGCGTCTAACCGCAGTATTGCCAGGTCAGACCGAACCAATTGAAGTTTTGTTTGCATGTCATGTTCGAATTTGGGATGCACGAATGCCGAGACAGCCTCGCGGTGGATGATCCCAAGATTTGGGTGTGAACGTAAGGAAAAAATGATTCGGCTTGGAATAGGGTTATCGCGATTTTGTCTGTCAAAAAGACAATGAGCCGCTGTCAGAACGACATCGGAATAGATCAAGGCACCCAAGCACTCGGTCTTTCCCGCGATGGATAATAGCCCGACAGCGGTTTCAGGGAAACCTTTGTAATGACTATCTTTATCAGGATATCCCGCAAACTCTTGAGCCCTGGCGGCGGAGAAAGCCAAGACTGAAAGTAAAAACAAGACACCAAGCAACCGCAACCAATCTGCCCCAAATTATCTAAAGTATATATTAGTTATATCTTTTCAAATAAAATTAAATCAAAAGAGTTATTCGGAATCTCTAATATTTCTTTTTAACCAGCCATTAACGCGGGCGGCTTCGGCCCTCCGGTAACCCAATCAAGCAATTCAACCGTATGGACCACAGGCACTCCGGTCGCCGAGCCGATCTGCATCATGCAGCCGATATTGCCAGCCGCGATGACATCTGGTTGCTTGGCCATCAAGGTTTTCACCTTGCGTTCCTTCAATTGCGCCGAAATCTCGGGCTGAAGCAGATTGTAAGTCCCCGCTGATCCGCAACACAAATGGCTATCTGCAGGTTCGACCACCTTGAAACCCGCCCGCTTCAAAAGCGTCTTTGGATGGGTTTTGATCTGCTGACCATGCTGCAAAGAACAGGCCGCATGATAGGCTACGGTCATCCCTGTTTCGTCCCCTTCCGGAATATCCAAGTCGATCAGCACCTCGCTGATATCCTTGGCAAGGGCAGAAACACGATTGGCATCTTCGGCCAGCGGATCATTTCGGAACATATGGCCGTAGTCTTTCACGGTCGTGCCGCATCCGCTTGTGTTGATCACGATGGCGTCTAGCCCGTCCCCATCCATTTCCCGCGCCCACGCGCGGATATTTTTCGCCGCCGTCACATGACTTTCGGTTTCTTTTCCCATGTGATGTGTCAACGCCCCACAGCACCCTGCACCATCTGCCACCACCACTTCACAGCCAAAGCGGGTCAAAAGCCGAATTGTGGCATCATTGATATCGGTGTTGAGCGCCTTTTGGGCACAGCCAGTCATGAGCGCCACGCGCTTTTTCTTGGGCTGTTGAGGTGTGAAGGTCTGAGGATCGTCGTTTCGGCTAACAGGCGGGATATTTTTCGGGGCCATCTCTAGCATCGCACGCAGGCGCGCGTCAGGGATGTATCTTCCGAACGGTTTGCCAATTTTTGCCAGCAAAAGAGCCACGCGAAATCGCATGGGATAGGGCAGAATACGCGCCAGCATCCATCTCAGCGCCCGATCCGAAAGTGGCCGCTGGTAGTTTTTGTCAATGTATGCGCGGGCATGATCCACAAGATGCATGTAATGCACGCCACTTGGACAGGTGCTCATGCAAGCAAGACACGACAGGCATCGATCCACGTGTTTCACAACCTTATCGTCAGGCACGCGGTTGTTTTCCAGCATGTCCTTGATCAGGTAAATCCTCCCGCGGGGGCTGTCCAACTCGTCGCCCAGAACCTGATAGGTGGGACACGTCGCAGTACAAAACCCGCAATGAACACAAGCGCGCAATATCTCATTCGCACGCTGTGTCCCGGGATCTTTGAGCTGATTTTCGGTGAAGTGGGTCTGCATGTCTTTACCCCATCAGTCCGGGGTTCAGGATACCCCGGGGGTCAAATCGGTTGCGCAAGCCCTGCTCAAGCAGAGCGATCTCGGGGGATTGCGGTTGGAATACACCTAGGTCTGATTTGGTGGCCTCAGAAGCGCGCACCAAAGTTGCGTGCCCTGCAAATGCGCCAATCCGAGCGCGCGCATCGGTTCCTTCTGGCAGCAGCGCCCAAATCAGCCCTCCGCCCCAGTCGAACAACAGCCCGTCGGCTTCAAGTCGCGCAGAAAGCGAAGGCGCGTCGGACGGTTTGCACGATATCCGCCAGACATCACCGTCTTGATCATGAAAAGGTTCTACATCACGCACCCAGGACCACCCCGCCAAACTTCGGTCAGGATCAGTCTCGATCGCGATATCCCCATAGATCGCAAGCAGGTCACGCAAACGTCCGGCACGATAGGTGACAGACTTCTCAAACCCCTCCAACCGGATCATGGTAACTGGATGCCCGTCTAGCCCAGCAGTCGTGTGCGCCGCACCGGTTACGTCAAAAGGCGATCCCAGCGCATCGGACATCGCGGCAACTGCGGCGGCAACATCCAACCCCTCAATCAAAACAACCGCTCGGGCTTCGGGCACCGGAAGCACTTTAAACGACACCTCGGTCAACACACCTAACGTGCCAAATGATCCAGCCATCAACTTAACCAGATCATAACCGGTCACGTTTTTCATCACACGACCGCCGTTCTTGATGATCTGCCCCAAGCCATCGACAAAGCGCACGCCCAACAGGAAATCTCGGCACGCGCCTGTCTGCACCCGACGGGGTCCCGAGATATTGGCCGCAACAACGCCGCCCAAAGTCGGCTCGCCACTTGTCCGAAGAAGTCCGCGATGATCCATTGGTTCAAAGGCCAGTCTTTGCCCCTCTGCCGCCAACAACGCATCAATCTCAGCCACAGGCGTTCCCGCCCCGGCAACCAACGTCAATGCCCCTGGCTCATAAAGCGCCACACCGCTCAGACCTGCCGCTGTCAATACGTTGCCAGCCCGCGCAAGCCCGCGCGTACCGCCGCCTCTGATGTTTAGCGGGCTCTCGGCCGCGGCTATTGCCTGCGCCAACTCGCTTTCTGTTTCGGGTCTGATCATTTCATCTTTCCAAAAATACTCTGGGGTGAATTGCCCCACTAAGGGGCAAGAGGGGCGGCGCCCCTACTGGGCCGCCATGCGCCGCGCTTCGCTCGAGACCAAAGGAAACACCTTGGCAGGGTTCAATAGCCACGACGGATCAAAAACATCCTTCACCGCCATTTGACTTTCCAAATCCACCGGATCGAACTGATCCACCATCAGATCGCGCTTTTCGATACCAACACCATGTTCACCTGTCAGGCAGCCTCCAACCTCGACACACAAGCGCAGGATATCCGCCCCGAAAGCTTCGCATTTTTCCAAGTCGCCGGGCTTATTGGCATTATAGAGGATCAACGGGTGCATATTTCCGTCGCCTGCATGAAACACGTTCCCAACGCCTAGACCGTATTCTTCAGACATCTCGCCAATTCGGCGCAGCACATAAGGAAGCTGCGACACCGGAATGGTTCCATCGAGACACATATAATCATTGATTTGGCCCATGGCCCCAAAAGCAGACTTGCGCCCCAGCCAGATACGCGCCGCCTGATCCGCATCCTGAGCCTCTCGGAACTCGACCGGATTGTGACGCTCGGCAATCTCGCGGATCAGCGCCAGCTGTTCGGATATTTCTTCTTCGGACCCTTCGACCTCGATGATCAACAAGGCCTCGACATCCGGATATCCGGCGCCCGCATGCGCCTCGGTCGCACGAATGACGGGACGGTCCATAAACTCGATTGCTACGGGCAGGACACCCGCCTTAATGATATCCGATACACACTGCCCGGCAACTTCGTTGCTGTCATAGGCCACCATCACCGGGCGTGCCCCTTCCGGTTTTCGAAGAATGCGCAGCGTTGCTTCGGTCACGACGCCTAGCTGCCCTTCCGAACCACAAATTAGACCCAACAGGTCCAGCCCACCAGAATCCAGATGTGCGCCGCCGATCTCAACGATGGTGCCGTCCATTTTAACCAGCGTCACGCCCATCAGATTATTTGTCGTCACACCATACTTCAGACAATGCGCACCCCCCGAGTTCATGGCGATATTGCCGCCAATAGCACAGGCCAGTTGCGAGGACGGGTCGGGGGCATAGAAGAAATCCTCTTCCTCGACCGCCCCGGTCACTGAAAGGTTGGTGCGCCCTGTCTGTACTCGGATGAAGCGGTTCGAATAGTCCACTTCGATCACGTCATTCATTCGGGCAACACCGAGAATAACGGAATCTGCTGTCGGCAGTGCCCCACCCGCCAACGACGTGCCTGCGCCCCGCGGAACCACGGGGACGCCCATGTCGTGACAAATCCGCAAAACGTCCGAGACCTCTTGCGTCGTGGCGGGAAGAACCGCCACCAAAGGCGGACACCGATAGGCCGCCAGTGCATCACATTCATAGGCGCGGGTCTCGGCTTCATCTTCAATCACTGCATCCGCAGGCAGGACGGTTTTCAGACGGGCTACCAATTCTACCTTGCGGGATAAGATGGCAGTATTCGGTGAAGGCATTTCCATGGGTACGCTCCAGTAATTGGTAAAACAATATAACCAATTTATCCATCTAGCAACCCTAATGGTTTCGCTTTACCTTGTCCCAATGACGCTTCAGGAAATCATATCCCCCTTTTCCGCCTTGGATGGACTGGCAATCCTTTTCATCCTTATTGGATGGGTGGGATCAACGTATCTTATTGAGAATCCGCCGGAAAAACACCCATCAGTGTCAAAACTAATGGCCCGTTACCGCCGCGAGTGGATGAGCCAAATGGTCACAAGAAACCCGCGGATATTCGACAGTCAAACCTTATCGTCGCTTCGACAGGGCACGTCTTTCTTTGCATCTGCTTCGATGATTGCCATCGGCGGGGGGCTGGCATTGATTGGAAATCCGGAACCGTTAGTAGATGTAGCGTCAGATTTGTCCCTGCAATCGGCACCGGCAATTGTCTGGGACATCAAAATCTTGTTTATCATCGTATTTCTGACCAACGCATTTCTAAAATTTGTCTGGTCACATCGACTGTTCGGATATTGCTACATCCTTATGGCAGCAGTTCCAAATGACCCCGAGGATCCGAACGCGCTGCCTCTGGCGCAAAAGGCTGCCGAGATCAACATTTATGCGGGTCGCAGCTACAACCGCGCCCTTCGATCCGTCTATTTCAGCTTGGCAGCGTCGTCCTGGATCTTTGGCGCAGTGCCGTTGATGATCGCGGGTCTTATTACGTTAGCAGTCATGTACCGACGCGAGTTTGCCTCGCAATCGCGCCGAGTGCTCTTGCAGCAAGACTGATGGCTCTACATACTGGATGTGGAACAAAATGAGCCGATCAATGACTGATACCATCGCGCCAAAGCCAACCGCAGATACACTTGCTGCCGCTGCAAAAGCGGTCAAAAAAGGTAAGGGTCTGCCGCCTGTACATCTGTGGAACCCCCCGTTTTGCGGTGATCTGGATATGCGCATCGCACGCGATGGGACGTGGTTTTATTTGGGCACCCCAATCGGCCGAAAGGAACTAGTCCGACTATTCTCGACAATTCTACGCAAGGACGCAGACAAGTATTTCCTTGTGACGCCAGTGGAAAAGGTTGGCATCACTGTGGACGATGCCCCCTTTGTCGCTGTGGATTTTGAAACAAACGGCACGGGCACTAAGCAGATCCTGCAATTTGAAACGAATGTCGGAGATTTCACCACGGCCAGTTCCGAAAACCCGATCCGCGTCGTTCGCGATGCTGAAACCGGAGAGCCATCGCCCTATGTACATGTACGCGCCGGACTAGAGGCCCTGATCGACCGCAAGAGCTTTTATCGCTTGGTGGAAATTGGAGCACATCACGATGAGTGGTTCGGCCTATGGTCAAGCGGAACATTCTTTCCGATCATTCCCTCGTCCGAGTTGCCGGATTGAGCAAACCGTAAAGTGAAAATGATAAAGGGCAGATTTCTCTGCCCTTAAACCTCATCTCTGAATTAATTGCTCTATCAGACGCGCATGGGCATCACGACATAAACCGCCGTCGTGTCATTTCCTTCACGGACCAATGTTGGATCACCTGAAGAGTTGAACATGAAAACCGCATTTTCACGATCAACTTGGCTAGCAATCTCAAGAAGATATTTTGCGTTAAAGCCGATCTCAAGCGGTTCATCGCCATAGGCCACCGCCAACTCTTCTTCGGCGGCACCGCTATCGGGTGAATTTACGGACAAAACCAAACGATCTTCACCCAAAGCCAGCTTAACGGCGCGCGAACGCTCGGAACTTACCGTCGCCACACGATCCACAGCCTTAGCAAAGTCCGCAGCATCCACTTCCATGCGCTTCGTATTACCTGCAGGAATCACGCGCGTATAATCTGGGAACGTGCCGTCGATAACTTTCGAAGTCAGCGTAATCTCGGGCGTTGCAAATCGGATTTTTGTTTCCGACACCGAAACCGCAACCTTCAAGTCGTCGTCGTCCAGAAGTTTGCGCAATTCACCCACCGTTTTTCTGGGGACGATCACACCCGGCATCTGTTCAGCCCCGTCCGGCAGATCGCCGTCGATTCTCGCCAGACGATGCCCGTCTGTCGCCACGCAGCGCAGAACACGTCCACCATCGGCCTCGGACACGTGCATATAGACACCGTTCAGGTAATAGCGGGTTTCTTCGGTCGAGATGGCGAATTTGGCTTTGTCGAATAGTCGGCGCAGCAAAGGTGCAGGCGCCGAGAAGTTCGAGGCATATTCCGAGCTTGCCATGACGGGGAAGTCTTCTTTGGGTAGCGTCGCGAGCGAAAAGCTTGAGCGCCCCGCTTCAACACTGAGCCGCCCCGAAGCACCATCATCTGCCAAGGTGACAAGAGCGCCATCCGGAAGCTTGCGGACGATTTCGTGCAGCGTGACGGCAGACACGGTGGTGGCCCCTGCCCGCTCGACCTGGGCCAAAGTTTTATCGACAACTTCGATATCTAGATCGGTTGCGCGAAACTGTGCCGTTTCGCCTTCGGCCTCGATCAACACGTTGGCGAGAATCGGAATCGTGTTCCGGCGCTCGACGACCGATTGCGCTTGCGAAACTGCTTTTAACAGTGCGCCACGTTCCATGCTTATTTTCATAGCCCTCGCTCCTCATAACCCCGGGCAGGACAGGTTATCCGAAAACCGGACCGGCTCAACCCTTTTGCGGTATTTCTTTTCAGATTCTCGGAATGGTCAAGGGGGCTGAGGGCGTTACGCTTCCAGTGCACGCCTCAAAAGCTCCAAATCCTCGGCCATATGCGCATCTTTGGACTTCAATTCCTCAATACGCTTAACCCCGTGCATCACCGTCGTGTGATCCCGCCCGCCAAAGCGACGCCCGATCTCAGGTAAAGACCGGCTGGTCATGGTTTTTGCAAGGTACATGGCCACCTGACGCGGGCGCGCATAGGTCCGCACGCGCTTTGGTCCGATCATGTCCGACAAGCGGATGTTGTAATGCTCGGACACCTTGCGCTGGATTTCCTCGACGGTGATCTTTCGTTCTGACGCGCGTAGAACGTCCGAAAGACAGTCCTGTGTCAGTTCCATCGTAATCTCGCGGCCGACAAGCGACGCAAACGCGAACAGGCGCGTAAGAGCACCTTCCAGAACGCGGACGTTGGTGCTGATTCGATGGGCAAGGAATTCAAGAATGCCCTGAGCCATGACCAAGTCAGGGTATTGTTTGCGGTAAAAATCTACTTTGGCTTGAAGAATCCCTAGGCGCAGTTCGTAATCAGTTGGATGCAGATCGACGACAAGACCACTTTGAAGACGCGACTTGATCCGCTCTTCCATGCCCTTGATCTCGCCCGGGGCTCGGTCGCCAGAGATGATGATCTGCTTGTTTTGGTCCACAAGCGCATTGAATGTATGAAAGAACTCTTCCTGTGTACTGTCCTTTCCGGCAATGAACTGGACGTCATCAACCATCAGAACATCGACAGACCGGAACAGGCTTTTGAAATCCATCATCTTGCGCTCGCGCAACGCCTGAACAAAGCGATACATGAACTGCTCAGCAGACAGATAGACCACATTCAAATCAGGACGGCTTTGTTTCAGCTCCCACGAGATCGCGTGCATGAGGTGGGTTTTACCCAAACCGACACCGCCGTAAAGAAACAGTGGGTTAAAAGACACCGGCCCGCCTTCGGCCACGCGACGCGCCGCGGCATGAGCAAGCTCGTTAGGTTTGCCAATAACAAACGTGTCAAAGGTGAAACGCTCATCCAATGGGGCGCCCGGCAGGTTTGCGTCTTCGCTGACCGCGAGCGAATGCTTGGCAGGCTTAGCCTCTGACGCAGAGCGTAACGCCGCTTTGCTGGCGGTTTCGAATTTCAAACGGCGGATTTCAGGGTTTACCAACCCCAATTGAAACAGAATTTGGTCGCCGAAATGCTGCGACACATAGTTTCCCAGAAATGTTGTAGGCGCGTGCAAGGTGGCAGTGCCTTGCGCGACCTCAACCAGACCAAGCGGCTCAATCCATGTCGAAAAATTATTCTGACCGACTGTCCTGCAAAGTTCCTTTTGAACCTGACCCCATTGGTTCTTCGTCATTTTGTCCCGTTCTTTATTCTTTTTGTCACCAAGCCGCACAGCAGATGTACGACGAACGCAAAGACAACAAAAATGCAGCGCCCGCTTTAGCTGTGCGAGACCATTTGTCCTAAAGGACCGCCTTTTTGTCGCCCCCCATTTGTGATGTTTCAAAGGGCCTCACCCCCTCGATACACAAACGGCTTCCTACGATTTGTCCGTTATTAGGACCCCTAGCCGAGATTAGCTGGTCAGGAATAGCAGCGCCAATTGATCCGTCCTAAAACAGTGTTCGAATCTTGGCTTCCTGAAATCGCGATGAATCGCTTCGTCTGAAATTAGCCCCTGCCGGACATGCGCGGCAACAAATCTTTGACCCTTGACAGGGCATTGCTGAAAAAGAATCTCTGGCTGACTGTTTTGTTCCTTAGAAAACAAAAAAGGGCGTTGCATGAAAGCAACGCCCTTGGAATTTTTTGCTTCAGGATACGGCTTATGCCATCGCCTTAACACGCGCCGCAAGACGTGACATTTTGCGCGATGCTGTGTTCTTGTGCATAACGCCTTTGGTCACGCCGCGCATCAGTTCCGGCTGAACAGCGCGCAGAGCCGCCTGAGCAACCGTCTGATCGCCTGATGCGATTGCTTCTTCCACTTTACGCAGGAACGTACGGATGCGCGAACGGCGGGCTTTGTTGACTGCGAAGCGACGCTCGTTCTGGCGTGCGCGTTTTTTTGCCTGGGGCGAATTTGCCATGTGTTTTTTGACCTTCGTCTAAAGTTTGGTATCTCTGATAGCGCAATGCCAAACCCGACCGGTAAAAAACCCGAGTGATTCTAGCCTAGGCGGGCTGCACGCGCATGTATGACGGCGGCGTATAAACAGAACCATCACATATTGCAACAGCCCCTTTGATACTCCGCATCGCTCTTATTTATCGCGGAATTGCGCCTCGCGCTTTTCCATGAAGGCGGCCATGCCCTCTTTCTGGTCTTCGGTCGCGAACAGCGAATGGAACACCCGGCGTTCGCACACCAAACCCTC
>Ga0181590_10004203_pt1 | contig 12003 bp, 12 predicted proteins | sample 071ome_34_FD_132446 | JGI IMG/M metagenome (GOLD analysis project Ga0181590, IMG submission 132446) | Coastal salt marsh microbial communities from the Groves Creek Marsh, Skidaway Island, Georgia - 071411BT metaG (megahit assembly) | ecosystem: Environmental > Aquatic > Marine > Intertidal... | reverse complement strand
ATCAAAAACCGGTTTGGGGCAACTGACGAGATTGGTGTTTTCGAGATGGTTGAGGCCGGTCTCGTTGAAGTGCCAAACCCTTCAGAACTGTTCCTTGCCGATCGCCGTGACGATGTAACCGGTGCGGCTGTTTTTGCCGGAATAGAGGGAAGTCGCCCTCTGCTCGTTGAAATTGAAGCCCTTGTTGCGCCCTCGTCGCTGGCCTCACCGCGGCGTAATGTTGTGGGCTGGGACAGCAGTCGTCTGGCAATGCTGACCGCCGTTCTCGAGGCCAGATGCGGTGTGCCACTATCAGGCCGCGATATCTTCCTCAATGTCGCCGGTGGTTTGAAAATTTCAGAAACAGCCGCCGATCTGGCGGTGGCGGCGGCATTGATCTCGTCCGTTACAGGCCGCCCGGCACCGGCGCGCACCGTGTTTTTTGGCGAGGTGGCACTGTCGGCAGAATTGCGGCAGGTGGCGCAAACCGAAGCAAGACTTAAAGAAGCCGCAAAATTAGGGTTTGATAATGCCATGCTGCCTCGCCCGCGGAAAAAATTACATGCTCCGGGAGGAATTTCTCTGTCACAACCGGCGACATTGGCGGATTTGATTGATATGATGGGGGGAATGGGATGACCGCTAATCTTGCAGAGGGCGATCAGTAATGACGTTTAGTATCGCAGCGCTGAACCTTGTTGACTATGCCGTCATATTCATTCTGATCGTGTCGGCGATCCTGTCCACCTTGCGGGGTATGACACGCGAAGCGCTTGGCCTTGCCGGTTGGCCGATTTCCATTTTTGCCGCGAAATATACCGCGCCGGTTATTGAACCTACCATCTCCGATATCATCCCGGTGGATGGGCTTGGCGATGCCTTGTCGTGGGCGCTGCCTTTTGCTGTTGCAGTGGTGCTTTGGTTTATCATTGCCAATTTGTTTTCACCCGGCCTGAAACGTGCCGGTCTCGGGTCAATGGATCATTGGCTGGGGGTAATCTTCGGACTGATCCGCGGTTATGTGATCGTGCTGATCCTCTATGCAGTCGCCATCGTGATCATGGAGGGTGAGAAAAACCTGCCTGATCAGGTTGGCAAAGCGCAATTTACGCCCTATGTGCGCGCCAGCGTCATCAGCATGTCTGGTGTGATCCCCGAAGACATGCGGGACCGTATTCTTGACAATGTGCCAGATGCGCCCGCAACCGGCCTTGGTGACGTGATAAATGACGCCCTGGAAAAGACCACTGGATCGAATGGCACAAGTGATGCTGTCGGCACGAAGATTGACCTTTTGAAAGATGAGACGCTAAACAAATGACAACTCCATTTGACTTGCCCGCTGTCGCCAGCACCGATGGCGACGACCATCTTCACGAGGAGTGTGCCGTCTTTGGTGTTTTCGGGTCATCGGAAGCCAATGTGCTGACGGCACTCGGACTTCATGCGCTTCAGCATCGTGGTCAGGAAGCCTGTGGCATTGTCACCTTTGATGGCAAATCTTTTCATGCGCATCGTGGCCTTGGCCATGTTGGTGAGAATTTCAACGCCAATTCAGAACATATGCGTGTTCTGCAAGGGCATGTTGGTATCGGACATAACCGATATTCGACAAGTGGCAGAAGCGATGCTTTTCTTGAAATCCAGCCTTTTTCATCACAGCTTGCATTCGGCGGCTTTGCCCTTGCCCATAATGGCAATTTGACGAATGCCGCAAGATTGCGCGCCTCGTTGGTGGAAACGGGAAGCTTGTTCCAATCTTCCTCGGACACTGAAATCATCGTGCATCTTGTTGCCCGCTCACACCAGACCAGCGTGAAAGACCGGCTGGTAGATGCCCTACGCCAGATTGAGGGAGCCTATTCCCTTGTCTGTGTTGCTGATGACATGCTGATTGGGGTGCGCGATCCGCTCGGCATTCGCCCACTCGTTCTGGGCGCGCGTGACGGTGTCCATTTTCTCGCATCAGAGACCTGTGCGCTGGACATCGTTGGCGCCGAATATGTGCGGGACATCAATCCCGGGGAAATGGTTGTCATCACTGCAGATGGCTTGAAAACCTACAACCCTTTCAATTCAAAGAAATCGCGCTTCTGCGTTTTTGAATATATTTATTTTGCCCGTCCGGACAGTGTTCTCGAAGGCCGCGGCGTCTATCATTCCCGAAAGGCGATTGGCGCAGAATTGGCCCGCGAATCAACAATCGAAGCCGATATTGTCGTTCCAGTTCCAGATTCAGGCGTACCGGCAGCGCTGGGGTTTTCTGAAGCCTCCGGCATACCGTTTGATCTTGGCATCATCCGCAATCACTATATTGGCCGCACCTTTATCCAGCCAACACAAGAAGGTCGCACCGACTCGGTCAAGCTCAAGCACAATGCCAATCCAGCTACGGTGAAAGGCAAACGTGTCATTCTGGTGGATGATTCGATCGTCCGTGGCACCACCTCGCGAAAGATCGTCAACATGGTGCGCGCCGCCGGTGCCAAAGAGGTCCATATGCGGATTGCCAGCCCACCGACAACCAACCCCTGCTTTTATGGCGTTGATACGCCAGACCGCGACCAATTGATTGCGGCGCGTCTCTCGGTAGAAGAGCTTGGCCGCGATATTGGCGCTGACTCGCTGGCATTCATTTCCGTTGATGGCCTGTATCGCGCTCTTGGTGAAGCCAATCGCGACATGGACAATCCGCAATTCTGTGATGCCTGCTTTACCGGCGAATATCCGGTCAGACTTGCCTCTGGTTTAAGCGATAAGCGCGTCTCACATGGCAGTGGCGGGTGATTGTGATGTCTGGGAATGATGTTGGAAAGCCACTTGAGGGAAAGCTCGTCCTGATTACCGGGGCCAGCCGTGGCATTGGCCGTGCTGTCGCCATTGCCGCAGCCCATGCTGGCGGTGAAATTATCATCACCGGGCGCACCATTGGGGCGCTGGAAGAAGTAGATGATGAGATCAAGGCCGCCGGAGGCAAAGCGACAATCGTCGAAATGGATATGAAAGATTATGCGGCAATGCCGCGCCTTGCCGCCGCCATTCAGGGGCGTTGGGGACGCCTTGACGGACTTGTTGCCAACGCCGGCATGTTGCCTGCACTGACCCCTGTATCGCATGTGCAACCGGATCATTGGGATGAGTCAATTGCAGTCAATCTTAACGGCCAGTGGCATCTGATACGATCGATGGATGCGTTGCTTCGGGCGGCACCTGCGGGGCGAGCGGTACTGGTGTCGTCGGGGGCGGCGGTTGGCAGTCGTCCCTTCTGGGCACCTTATGCGGCGGCAAAAGCCGGTCTTGAGGCTCTTGGCCGGTCATGGGCAGGCGAGAGCGAGCACACAAATCTGCGGATCAATATCGTGAACCCGGGTGGCACAGCGACAAAAATGCGTGCCTCTGCCTTCCCTGGCGAGGACCAGAAGACTTTGCCTCAGCCAGAGGACATCGCCCCCGCATTCATCAAATTGTTAAGCCCAGCCTGTGAGCATCATGGTGAACTGTTGAATGCACGGCAGATGCTTGGCATTGGCGCATAGGAATACAGCACCCTATCAGCATTGATTACAATCGGCTTGACCGCATCCTGAACCGGTAGGGGTCAAGCATCTCGCAGGTTGGCAGATCAAAGCTCACCGCATGGCCGGCAATCAGCGCCGCCAGCTGATCGCCAAGCAGCGGCGCAAAGGTAAAACCGCGGGCACCAAGCGCACCGATGACAAACAACCCGTTATCAAGCTGTCCCCATATCGGGTTCCTGTCTGGGGTACTGGCCCGCCGCGCCGTTCTGCCTTTAATCTCTGTGACGTCAGTATCGGCAAAGAGCTGGCGCAAAGACTCGGGCAACAGACGCAGGTTATGCGTATGACCCTCGCTGGTGACGGCGTCATTTGGCTCGCGTTCAAAGGTGGCGCCAAGCTCATGCATGCCGTCAATGGCTGGTGTCAGATAACCACCAAAGCTGAGGCCACAGCGAAGTGTATCGGATGATGTTGTTGCCGGAATATGGCTTACCTGTCCGGACGTGATATCAATCGGCACCCCCTGAACGCCAAATTGCGTCAGCATCTCATTCATCGATGCGCCCGCCGCCAGAACAACTGCGCCAAACCGAAGGCAGCGGCCATCGGCACCATGGATCACGAATGCGTCCTGTTCGCGAGCGACATTGGCCACGCTGAAATCTGTGATGACTTCAGCATGATTTGCCAGCGAGTCTACGAACCGTTTTGGCGAGATCACCCGGCCATAATCATGCTGCATGGCGGCAATATCGACAGCGAGGCCGCTCACAGCCTCGATCCCCTCTCCGGTCACGGTCCGAACAAGCGAGTCAGGCCAATGTTGTCGCCTGAATTTGGCGTGGCGCGTGGCTTCGCGTTCCGGATGATCAAGGGCAATCACTGGCGTTGCAACGCTGGCCCCGGCATCGTCTGCACTCCGCGCGGCAAAGACGAGGCAGTTTGCCGAAAGACGGCTTGCGATATTGTGATCCACGGCAAGTCGCGGACTTTGTAGCGCATATCGATTGCCTGACGCACCATTGGCAAGGCGATCACCCGCCTCAATGATCACTGGCGCCATGCCGCGCCTTTGCAGCCCTGCCGCCACTGCCGCGCCGGCGATCCCGCCACCTAATATCGCCACCTTTTGCCCAATTCTTGAGGGCGCAGTGGCCACCTTGCCAGAAAGCGGCTTTTGCCCGACGATCATTTCACGCTTGCGACCATATCCGGGGCGTTTTTCAACAACAAACCCCGCCGCCTGAAGCCCGCGACGCACGGCTGATGCGGCGGTAAAGCTGGCCAGACTTCCGCCAGCTCTGGTCAGTCTGGCGATATGGCCACATAAGTCAGGCGACCAAAAATCCGGGTTGCGCGCGGGCGAGAACCCATCAAGAAACCAACAATCGGCAGAAAACACCGATTTGGCGAGCATCGTCTCGGCCATTCCATAGAGCAAATGCAGCGTGAGGCGCCCCTCCATCAGCGCGACAACATGCTGACCGGGCCATGGCGGCGGCAAGGCCGCGCGAAGTGCCGCTGCATGGTCCGCCAATTCAGGAAAGGAATCATGCGCGCTTCGCATCTCATCAACGGTAAGCGGGAAGGCCTCGACAGACAGATAATCAATTCTGATGTCCGGGCATTTGGCCATTTCGGCCATCACCGCCAACAGGTTCAGGCCTGTGCCAAACCCGGTCTCTGCAATGGCGAGATATGCGCTGTTACGCATCCTCTCTTGCACGTCATTACCGTCAAGAAACACATGTCTTGTTTCTTCAAGGCCATTGTCTCTGGAAAAATAAACATCGTCAAAATCATCGGCAAAGAGAACACCATCACGCATCGAGACACGCGCCGTGCCAAGGCGATAATCAGCGTCATCATGTGTTTCAGGCGATTTTGCCATTCTGTTTTGCGCTCCTTATCGTGCGCCGAAATCATCATAGAGACATGCAGGCTATCATTTTTTGTCTCGCAATACCCGCGAGTTGGCCTCGCGTTAACCCTTTATTTAGCCTCAGACATTATCATGCAGTAAAACCACATTTGCATGAGCTGGATAACCCATGTTTGACAGATTGGCATTACATCTTTTCAAACAGTTTGTTGCCTTCGGCACTCTCAGCGTCACGATCGGTTCAGGCGCCGTTTACCGGATGACAGAAAACAGGCCCGGGCCAAAGGTGGCCATCAAAATCGCCAACAGCCGAACATTATGGCGTGTGGTGATGAAGCCTGATCTTGTGATTGGCGAAGCCTATATGGACGGGTTGCTTCGCATCAAAAATGACGATCTGGAATCCTTTGTTGAATTACTGATGCTGAATTCTCGGCACTGGGCCGGACATTGGGCCGGTCGGTTGAGCCTTTTCTTCGCCCATCGCCTCGCCTTTCTGTCTTATTGGAACAAGCCGCGCGCAGCCCGGCGCAATGTGGCGCATCATTATGACCTGACCGATCAGTTGTTCGACAGCTTCCTTGATCCCAGACGCCAATATTCCTGTGCCTATTTTGAGTCGCCAGACACACCGCTTGATGTCGCGCAAAACACCAAAATTGCGCGTCTGGCCGCAAAACTAAGTCTGCGGCATGGCGATGCTGTTCTTGACATCGGCTGTGGTTGGGGTGGGCTGGCGACCGCGCTGTGTACCTGCCGAGAAAATGTCCATGTCACCGGAATTACCTTATCCACCGGCCAGCTTGCCTATGCCACCAAAAAAGCAAAGGCGGATGGGCTTCAACACCGGCTTGATTTTGCCCATCGCGACTACCGCAAACAGACCGGCAAGTTTGACAAGATTGTATCGGTTGGCATGCTCGAACATGTCGGGCCGACAAATTTCAAAACCTATTTCCGCCAGATCAAAAGGTTGTTGCGGCAGAACGGCATTGCAGTGGTCCACAGCATTGGCGTTCACGGACGCGCTGTTCCGGTGAACCGGTGGTTGACCAAATACATCTTTCCGGGGGGATTCCTGCCATCACTCGATCAGATGATCTTGGCAACCGAACATCAGGGGTTGAAGATCATCGATCTGGAAATCATGCGCGGGCATTACGCCGAAACCTTGCGGCATTGGCGGACCAATTTTCATGCGAACATCAGCGAAATCCGTAAGGTCTATGATGAGCGATTTGTCCGCATGTGGGATTTCTATTTGCTGGGATGCGAATATTTTTTCAGAACGCAACAGGGCATGGTGTTTCAATTGCAATTGGCACATGATCAAATGGCGGTTCCGATAAACCGCCAATATATGTGCAAGCTTGAGGCAGAATTTAAGGAGATACTGTGTCGGAAGAGCCCTTCTGGAAACGAAAGACGCTCGCAGAAATGACCCGCGAAGAGTGGGAGTCATTATGTGACGGATGTGGAAAATGCTGTGTTCTCAAGCTTGAAGATGTTGACACAGGCGATATCTATTACACAGATGTAGCGTGCAAATTGCTGGATTGTGATGATTGTCATTGCACGGATTACGCCAACCGCAAAGTGATTGTTCCGGATTGCGTGATCCTGACACCTGAGCGCCTTGAAAGCCTGCATTGGATGCCCAAAAGCTGCGCGTATCGGCGGCTCAACGAAGGCATGGATTTGCCTGACTGGCACCCCCTCGTCACGGGAGAGCCTGAAAGCACGCGACTGAGCGGGAATTCGGTGGCCGGGCAAATCATTCCCGAGGCGCATGTTGCAGAAGCCGATATGCCAGACCATATCCGCGAATGGTAACAACCAACGGAGGCACGTTAAGATGAGTCGTACAATGTGGATTTTGGCAGCTTTGCTGGCGATCCTCGCCATCGCCTCGATCTGGCGAGGCGAGAGTGGCCAGCCACAACCAAGATGGTCATTGTGCAAAGAGTCGTTGGTAACGCAGCTTTTTACCGGTGATTGCACCTTGCGGTTCAACGGCGAGCAAACGCCCTCATAACCACGTCCCGAGTGCCCTTTTACCCCCCTAAATCCCGAACAGCTTTTTCCATTCATCTTCGCTGAGGTCTTTTAAATCCTCACGAGTCTCGGAACCAACCTTCATGCCCTTCATCACCGCAGGGCGCGCGAACATTCTGGCACGCCACGCTTTGACATTCGGATATTGCTCAATGTCGACATGTTGACGCTCATAAGTGCGCGTCCACGGAAAAATGGCAATGTCGGCGATCGAATAATCCCCGGCCACGTAATCCTTACCTTCAAGCTGCTTTTCCAGCACGCCATAGAGCCGGTTTGCTTCGTTGCTGTAGCGGTTGATGGCGTATTCGATCTTATCTGGCGCATAATAATTGAAATGATGTGCCTGCCCCAGCATCGGACCAAAGCCGCCCATTTGCCACATCAACCATTCCATTACGGTCTTGCGCTCTTGGCCGGCCTCTGCAGGCATTAATTTTCCTGTTTTTTCAGCCAGATACATCAAAATTGCGCCTGACTCGAAAAGGCTGACCGGCTGACCGTTGAACCCATCTTGATCAACAATCGCAGGTATTTTGTTGTTTGGGCTGATCGCCAGAAAATCAGGCGCAAATTGATCGCCCTTGCCGATATTTATGTCGTGCACTTTATAGGCAAGACCCAATTCCTCCAGCGCAATGGTAATTTTGTGACCGTTCGGGGTTGGAGCATAGTAAAGATCGATCATGGGGCAGTCCTCTTGGATCGTGTGTTTGAGCCCGATCATTCAAGATCAGCAGGTGAGCAGGAGTTTAGCCCTGTGACCATTGAAATAGGGGCATACAGCGGTGAACGCAATATCGAAAAACGAAGAAACAAAGACTGTTATTTGCAACGCCCGCCAATGGCTGTTACATACGTTTCGCACCATAGACAAGAAGAGTACTCAAGCATGTTTTTTGCTCCCATGGAATTCAAAGACGCTGGACTGTCACACAACCCTCTAAAGGCATTGGTGGCCCCTCGCCCGATTGGGTGGATATCATCCATGGGTGCTGATGATAGCATTAATCTTGCGCCATACAGCTTTTTCAATGCGCTGTCCGAAGATCCTGCCATTGTCGTTTTTTCGGTTCAGGCGGCAACCACCGGGCACCAGAAAGACAGCCTTCGCAATGTCGAGGAGACTGGCGCCTTTACCGTGAATATTGTCGGCGCGGCACAGCTTGACGCGATGAATACCAGCTCTGGCGACTATCCCTATGGTGAGAATGAATTTGTCGCCGCCGGGCTTGATATGATCCCGGGCCAGACGGTCTCAACACCGCGCGTTGGTGGGGCGCCCGCGGCACTGGAATGCTCGCTGTTGCAGACCATCAAGCTGCCAGCCAATGAGCGCGGCGGTCATTACACTGCTGTGCTTGGCACGGTCACCGGTATTTTCGTTGATGATAATGTTGTCGTTGACGGGAAAGTTGACCCTGCAAGCCTGGCGCTTGTCGCCCGGATGGGATACCGCGACTATGCGCGTATCAACGATTTCTTCCAGCTGGACCGCCCGGTGATTGGCACCTGATACAGGTGCAATAGCATCAGTTCACCGTACAGCTGGAAATGACCACGCCGACATAGCCGCGCAGATCAGATTTTTCAAAGCGTAGCTTGAGAAGCCATCGCTCTGCCGGAATAAAGGTTTCCAGCGGCAATAGACCGCTGCTGGTTTTCTGGCCATTCAGGAACACCTGACGAACTTTGATTGGTAATGTTGGGTCAAACCATGGGGTTTCGCGGGCGGCCCGCTTACCTGTTTCACCTTCGACATGCAAATTCAGTCCACCGCCAAAAAGCGCCAGCTTTGATTCAGGACCAGCGTAAAGCGGCGTTGCAACCGCAACATTCTGCCGCTCTACCTCGCGGCAATTTGACGGGACGCCGACCCCCTCTACAGCCTGCAGGATCTGCTCTGGCTTTACCCCACGCGCGATTTGTTTGGCCACAATTTGTTGCAATCGCGCGCTTTTGCCCTCAATCAGCTCACTCGCCTGTTGACGCGCTTCTGCTTGCGATAGCGCCTGACGCAATGTCTGCACTTCCGTACTCAGGGCAGTTATGCGCTGATTGTTCTCATGAATGACCAAATCAGCTTCTGCCTGCAATGATGTTTGCTCGGCGTGCCCCCAAAGCCAGCCAAGCCACAAAACACCCGCAACCACACAGACACGAAACAGAAGCAGAAGCCAGTTGCGCATCTCACGGCGGCGATATCGTTCCTGTGTCTCAAAAAAATCCATGTTCAGTCAGCTCAAACGGGTGTGGCCAAATCGGTTTCGTTCTATATCAGATGAATACAGCAACCAGATGAAAAGGCAAGCAGATGAAAAGGTAACAGCACAGCAGCTTTACCTTGAAATCAAGGGCGGTGCTGGGCACGATACACAGATGAACCGTTCCGTAAAGTCCAGTCCCAAAACCGCAACAGCAAAGCGCCACACGCCGCGGGCGTGGCAACGGATGCTGAGCGGTCGTCGCCTTGACATCATTGACCCCTCACCGATGGATATCGAGATAGAGGACATCGCCCACGGACTTGCCCGGGTCAGTCGCTGGAACGGACAGACCAAAGGCAAATTTCCGCTGTCTGTGGCACAGCACAGCGTCATTGTGGAGAAACTTCTGCACGCCAACGCACCGCATCTCGACCAGAAATGGCAATTGGCGACATTGCTTCATGATGCCCCTGAATATGTCATCGGCGATATGATCACGCCATTCAAGGCGGTGCTTGGTGATCATTACCGCCAGATCGAGTCCAAACTTGACGCCGCCGTCCGGATCCGCTTTGGCCTGCCAGCCACCTTGCCAGATTACGTCACCAAAGCGATCAAACGAGCCGATCGCATGGCAGCATGGCTTGAAGCCACACAACTTGCCGGATTCAGTGAGGAAGACGCAAACAAGCTGTTCCCAAAGCCGCGTGGCACCCCCGCAACCATGCGGATCAGACCCCGTCCACCAGCCGAGGCCGCCAGCCAGTTTTTGCGGCGCTTTGATATTCTTGGCGGCTATCGGAAATAACCGGCAAAAGACCTATGGCGAGGATGACCGCGTCACCCGAAGGCCGGTGTTTTTTCTCTGTTGCCGCTTAACCTTGCGGGCCCGCGTCATCTCCTTGGCTTTACCAAGGGTCATACAATCAGGACACACACATTTGCCCGCAAGATCAAAATTTTGTCGAAGGTTCGGCAGTTCCATACACCAGCAATGATCCTTGCCGGGTGGTGCGCCACAATTAAATTGGGTTCCACATTCATCGCAGACCAGTTTATTCATGCCCGTCTCCGTTTCCTGCTATGTCCTCGTTCCATCAAAACTATTGCCCAATTTAACCGGCCGACACAACACGCATGTTCAACGCAACGAATAAAGCGCTTCCACGTCCCTTGATTTCAGCCACCCTTAGCCGTCATCCGATCAAGCAGAACAGCGACATGTTCAGCCTCCCGGCCGGTTCCGTCCTTGATCTGGCAGCGACATGACGTGCCATCGGCAACAATTCCGGCATCGGAAGGCGCATTCCTGATCGCAGGCAGGAGACTGGCCTCTGCCATCTTCATCGAGACATCATAGGTGTCGGCACCATACCCAAAAGCACCTGCCATACCGCAACAAGACGTCTCTATCACCTCAACCTCAAGCCCGGCCATGTCAGCCAACACGCTTTGCACCGGCTTGACCACGTCAAATGCCTTTTGGTGGCAATGCCCGTGCAGCATGATTTTTTCAGGCGTTGCTGAACTGTCAAAATCAAGCGTGGGCCTGTCCCTTGCGAGGAGCTCTTCAAAGGTCAAAACCGATGCCGCCACCGCACGCGCTTCATCGCCGTCAAGCAAGGCGACAACCTCATCACGAAGCGCCAGTGTGCAAGACGGCTCGAGGCCAACAATCGGAATGCCTTTTTCAGCGAACGGATACAATGTTGCAACCAATCGCGCGGCCTCTGTCTTGGCACGGTCAATAACACCAGCCGACAAATAAGTCCGGCCACAGCACAACGGCTTGGTGCCTGACGATGGCGCAAAAACATCATAGCCCGCACGCGCCAGCACCCGCACCGCCGCACGAATATTCTCCGGTTCAAAATACCGGTTGAACGTATCGGCAAACAAAATCACCGGTTTGGCGGAGCCAGAGGGCATCACCGGAATTTCATCAACGCCAAAAGGTTTTTTGTGCCAGCGCGGCAAGCCGCGTCTTGCGGTGAAGCCCGTTAATTTTTCGAGCACTGAGGCGATGACTGGCACATGCCGCCATGTTTGCTGCAAAAGATTGGCCAAGGGGGCAAAACGTGCCGCCGATGGCGCATAGGCAGGCAAAAAGGCAATCAGCCTGTCATGCAGGGTCAGGCCGCGCTCCGCCGTGCGCAGCGCCGTAACCTCGACCTTCATGCGGGCCATATCAACACCAACCGGACATTCACGCTTGCACGCCTTGCACGAGACGCACAGCTTCATCGTCTCGGCCATTTCATCACTGACCAGAGCGTCTGGGCCAACCTGTCCGGAGAGCGCCAGACGAAGGCTGTTGGCCCGACCTCGGGTAACGTCCCTTTCATCGCGCGTTACCCGATAT
>Ga0181590_10004192_pt1 | contig 12013 bp, 21 predicted proteins | sample 071ome_34_FD_132446 | JGI IMG/M metagenome (GOLD analysis project Ga0181590, IMG submission 132446) | Coastal salt marsh microbial communities from the Groves Creek Marsh, Skidaway Island, Georgia - 071411BT metaG (megahit assembly) | ecosystem: Environmental > Aquatic > Marine > Intertidal... | reverse complement strand
TTTTTCATCTGAGTTAGATGAAAAGAGATTCACAGAGATTGACACTATGGGTGCGATTGCTTGTCAAGGGGGTGCTTGTGAAATTACTTTCTAGAATTAAACGTACTTTCAGATGGTATAAGTTTTTGAAAGACAAGAAGTACTCTTTATATAATTGCGTTGTTGGCTCATTGCATAACTCTAAACACTGGGAACCTGCGGGTACTTGGCCTTACCACATGAAAAAAGTATCCAATGACAAAAGTGAGCATAGACTATATAGTAGTAAATATGAAGATCTTTGCATGTAAGGAACATAAATGGAAGAAGAATACTGGGCAGAATGTATTGCTTGCGAAACCGAAACGCAAGTACTAGTCATTGATACAGAGGAAATACCTCAGTACTGTCCAATGTGTGGATCTCCCATAGAGTTCGAAGTTCTAGAAGATTGATATAAATAGCCTTGTAACAGCAGGGCTATTTTTTTATGTGGTATTATAATGGAGAAGAATTTGATGATACGCCTGAAGAATATCAAGGGTTTGTCTATGAGATAACAGAACTCGACACAGGAATGAAATACATTGGCAAGAAGTTTTTTTGGAAGCCAAAGAAGTTGCCTGTCACTAAAACACGCAAGAGAGCCGTTAGGAGCCGCACAGAAAGCGATTGGCGTAAATATTATGGTAGCAGTACCGAAGTAAAAATGTTAGTAGAAGAAAAGGGTTCTGCTAACTTTAAACGTGAAATACTTAGATTATGTAAAACCAAAGGGGAATGTTCTTACTATGAAATGAAGTATCAGTTGGAGAGAGATGTGCTCTTGAAACCTGATGAATATTATAATGCTTTTGTAGGGGGTAAGATCCATCGAAAACATATAATAGGAAAGTAAGATGCAGCAAAACGAGTATGACGTACATATAGTAAAAATAGTTGATGGTGACACAGTAGATGTTGACATCGATCTTGGGTTTAATATCCAACTTAAAGATGAAAGGGTTCGTATCATGGGTATTGATACTCCTGAGTCTAGAACACGTGACAAGGTTGAGAAGCTATTTGGTATTGCAGCCAAAAATAGACTCTATTCATTATTAGAAAAGGATGCTAAACTTATCACAACTGAAGATAAAGACGGTGAGGATATGAAAGGTAAGTTTGGTCGTATCTTAGGTGATTTTAGAGCGGCTGATGGAAGAATGGTTACTGACATTATGATCGAAGAAGGGCATGCGGTAGCGTACTTTGGCGGTAGCAAAGAAGAAATTCAAATGAAGCATATGGCTAATAGAGAAAAGCTTTTACGTGAAGGTGTCGTTGACAGAGAAGAATATGATAGATTAACATTAAACAGTTGACGAATCATAAAAATAGTATATAATTAATTAAACCCTTTTAGATGGGTGGATATATTAGCGAGATGAACATATGATACTGATAGATTATAATGCTGTTGCGATTGCAAGTGGACTTCAATATAAGAACGATCTTGACGAAAATTTAATTAGACACACCATACTTAACAGTTTAAGATTGTATAGAAACAGTTTTAAAGATAAGTATGGTGAACTAATTATATGTGGTGATGGAAAAAATAATTGGCGTAAAGAAGTGTTTCCAAACTACAAGTACAAAAGATCCGAAAGCAAATCTAAGTCAGATGTTGATTGGAATGAACTTTATAGAATTATATACAAAGTGTATGATGAGATTAGTGATAATTTTCCGTACAAAACGATATTAGTTGATGAATGCGAAGCTGATGATGTTATTGCGACTCTTGTAGAAAGAACACAAGAATTTGGTCAGTACGAGGCAGTTATAATTATTTCTGCTGATAAAGACTTCGCACAACTTCAGAGATACGATAATGTGAGGCAGTACTCTCCCTTAAAGAAACAGTTTATTAATGAGAGCAATCCACGAAAACAACTATTAGAACTGATTTTAAAAGGTGACGCTTCTGATGGAATACCTAACGTTTTAAGCCCTGATAATAGTTTTGCAGATGGCATACGCCAAACACCTTTGAGAAGAACCCACGTAGACAACTACTTGAGTTGATCTTAAAGGGAGATCAATCTGATGGTGTGCCTAATGTTTTATCACCTGACAATAGTTTTGTTGATGGTATTAGGCAGACTCCCCTACGAAAAAAGAAAATAGAAGAACTGATTGAAAAGCTATATGATACTTACAAAAATCCATATGGAAAAGATGAAGAATGGATGCGTAACTATCTTCGTAATAAAAAACTTATAGATTTAACAGAAACACCCAATTCAGTAAAATCTAAAATACTAAATAGCTTTGAAGAGCAAGATAAGTGGAACAACAGAGGTAAAGTATTTCCTTTCTTAGTGGAGAAACGTTGCCGCATGTTATTAGAGGATATAAAGGACTTCGTTTAGTATGGTAAATAAAACTACGTATAATGTATATGAGATTTTAGAACAAGTTTCTGAAGCTAAAGGTCGCACCGACAAAATAAATATCTTAAAATCAAATCAAAACAATTGGGCATTAAAGGATGTGCTTCGTGGCACCTTTGATGAAATAGTTGTTTGGAATTTACCAGGTGGTAAGCCGCCATATGAACCTGCGGATGAGAGATCTGTACCATCCAATCTAATGCAACATAATAGAAAATTTGCTTACTTCATTCCAAATGGTCCTGGTGCAAAAATGCCAGCAGTCAAGAGAGAAAAGATATTCTTGGATATATTAGAAACAGTACATCCAAGAGATGCAGAGCTTCTTGTTGGCATGATAAATAAAAAAATGCCTATAAAGGGTATTACCAAAAAACTTGTACAGGAGGCATTTCCAGATTTAATTGTTAAATAATATGTAACATAGGAGAAAGTATGAGTAGAATCCAACTTGATAGACTGAGAAAAGATTTAGAAGAATTAAACCTATACATAAATAAAATAGAAGAAAAGGGTAAAATGGATCTAGTGTTAAAGTTAAAACGCAAACGTGATTTTCTCGAAACAAAGTTGGAAGCTGCATAAAATATAAAGATTGGGGTTGCCAATCTGATTAAAAAAGGTTATAATGATGCCTACGTATACTATGATAAACGTATCTACAAGTGAAGAAAAGGAAATGATTTTATCTCTAGCAGAACGTGAAAAACTTCTGTCTACTGGCGAATGGAAGCAAAAGCTGAATACACCTAACTTTGTTACTCAGCATGGTTCCACGCTAAATAAAGCTGGTGACGGTTGGAAAGACGTTCTGCGAAAGATAAGGTCTGGTTCTGCTACAGATAATAAGATAGATGTATAAATGACTAGACGCACCAAGAGTTTGAACAACTCTATGACTGTAAGGTTAGCTGATCTTTTACAGTATGATCCGCTCACCGCTAACCAAGAAGCTGCATACACGGCATGGGATGAGGGGGATAATTTGGTTCTCACTGGATCGGCGGGAACAGGAAAAACCTTTATTGCTCTATATCTTGCTTTAGAAGATGTGCTAGACGATCAAGAATATGAAAAACTAGTTATCATAAGATCCATGGTTCCAACAAGAGACATGGGGTTTCTACCAGGAAACAAAGAAGAAAAAGAAGATGCTTTTACTTCCCCATATAAAAACATATGCCACGAATTGTTTGGCGATAAAAGTTCTTATAGTAAAATGTTAACTTCAAATCAAATAGTATTTGACTCAACGTCATTTATTAGAGGAACCACATACGATAATTCTATAATAGTAGTAGACGAAATGCAGAACCTAAACTTTCATGAGTTAGATTCTGTAATCACTCGTGTGGGTAAGCATAGTAAAGTAATTTTCTGTGGTGATTATAAACAAAGTGATTTTAAATTTGATGATGAGAAAAGTGGTATTATGAGATTTTTACAAATAGTAGAACAGTTAAAGAACTTCACGATAGTAAATTTTGGTTGGGAAGATATTGTACGTTCTGATTTTGTAAGAGATTATATAATGACAAAAGAAATGTTAGGATACTAAGAGGAAAAAATGGCAAAATATTCTAGATTCGATTCACGTAACAAAAAACGTGGTAAACACAAGTCTGAGTCTATTGAAAAGGATTTACGTATTAGAGAAGTTTCATCTAATATCAATAATAGAAAAATGCTAAACGAAGTTATGTATGACGATGAGTATGATTATGAAGAGCTTGAGCCGCAGCAACTACGGGGATAATCCTGACTTCGTACATATTTTCAAAGCTACTTCACACGATCATTATAAACCAATGTTTTTAAAATCTATCGAAGAAATGATAGAAAAAAATAATATTGAATTAAATGAAAAGGGTTACTATTACGATTATAATATACCAAAAGCACCAAGAACTTATGCTACGCTAATGGATCAACTTTTATATCCGTATGCTGTTGAGCTTGGAGAGATGTATGGTTTAGTTCCAAGTCTTAAGTACAAAAAATATTGGTTTCAGCAATACTTTCAAAATTCAGATTTTGGTTGGCATCAGCATAATGGGCATTGGGCTTGTGTGTATTATTTAGAACTTCCTGAGATAACTGAATCTACTGAGTTCTTAAACTACGGACAATTTAATATAGAGGAAGGTGATATTATATTTTTTCCGACATTTTTAGTGCACCGTTCACCTAAAATTATAAGTAACCAAAGAAAAACTATTATAGCAACTAATTTAGATTTCAACGTTGACAGAAAAATGATAGAAAATTATGGCGAAAAATCTTTTAAACATTGACGATCATTATTTAATATTTCCAAAGGACAGTTGGGGTGGTACAGATCTAACTAATCCTGACATGGTTAATCCGTGGATAGAAATACAAGCATTGATCAATCCTAAAAATGTAATCGAAATTGGTATGTGGGCAGGACATGCATCTTTAGTAATGATGACTGTATTTAAAAATCTAGAATCCTTGACAAGCTATGATCCATCTGATACGTCTAAAATTAACGCAAGACAAATAAAAAAGTTTTGGCCTCAGCATACTTTTTATCAACAGCCTATATGGGGTAAAGAGCATAGACATGATGATATTGATTTGATCTTTGTAGATGGAATGCACACAGGAGATAGTCCAACAAGAGATCTTAGTTCTTGTATGAAAATTAAACCAAGATACATATTAATGGATAATTTAGAAATGGTTGATGTTCGTAAGGCAGCTAGAAACGTATATAGATTATACGGTAAAAAATATGAACCTAAGTATTTCTTTTATGTTAATGAGAAATACAGTTCAGAACAAAACTATACTATGATTTCACCTGGTATAATGGGTCTTTTTAAAATGGAAGGTAATTATGACAATTGAAGAAATTCTAAACAAGCGTTATCAATGGGAATGTCTCGTAAGTTATCGAAAATCATTTGATCTTCATAGTTATGAAAGTGATATAGATAATCTAAAGAAGTTTATTGAGCATGGTCATAAAAATAATAGATTTCGTAAAAACTTTGAGGCTGCTATGGAATTAGCAAAAGAGATTGTCGCATACTATGAGCAACCTATGGGAATATTGGATAAATGATTGGCGTGATAATTATGGATTAGATACCATAAGATGGAAAACTACTGTCGGAATTGGAGACAGTATGTATGGCCTTAACATTGCTTATATGAGAGCATTTGTTAATCAGAAGCCAACCAAATTTCAGTTGCATTTTTTTCACAATAAAGACTATGTTCATCATTATGAAGATCCTGAGAGTGTATTTGAAAGAGTAGAATATATTCGTGATAGGTATATGTGGAAGGATATTGTCGATGTTGAATATGTTTTTGAAAGTGATGACTATGCATTGTATAAAGAATTTTATCAAGGTATAACCAGAAGAAATAGATCAGAGCTATATAGGTATTGGGCGCTAGACCCTACAATAGACACGACTCCGCAATATGGCAAGATTGTAATCTGGCGTCCAACTTTTAATGCGAGTCAGCAAGTCGGTAATTCTAAAATGATATTACTAGATTGGGAGTGGGACAGACTTTTAGATAGACTAAGAGATTTTGGCTATGATGTAGCAGAAATACATTATAGAACTCCTATCAGAGAAGCACTTTATCATATAAAAACTTGTGAATGCTCTTTATCATACGAAGGAATGTGGCACTACATCAGCAAGAATTTGTTTAAACCTCATATAGTGATAAGCGAATCTTCAATATCTAGTTGGCATACTCCTGCTGCAATTGTTACAAAAAATAATTTCTATATAGATAGAGACTTAAAAAAATTAGAATATACAATAGAAGCGGCAACCGAAAGAGTTGAAACCTACAAGAGAGTTTTTTTTAATTTTGTAAATGGATGGTGAGATGCAAATAGATAGGGCAGTTATAGAAATACAAGGCGGTTGTAATTACACATGTCAAATGTGTCCACAGACACACCCTGATGGGACTACAGGCGCACGTGGTAAAAATTGGATGCGTAAAATGCCTTTAAGTGAATTTGAAAGGTATGTCGCTGAATGTGCAGAAGCAGGGTTAAATGTTGTAAACCTAGATGGATCAGGCGAAGCTACCATATCTCTTGACTTACCGAAGTATATTGAAATAGTAAAAAAATATAATGCACAGTGCGTAATCTTTTCAAATGGTTATCGTATGAATGGTAACTTTATGGAAGAATGTGTAGATGCAGGATTAGATTTTTTTAGATTTAGTATCATAGGCTACAATTATGATAAATATAAAGAGTGGATGAATAGTGAGAATTTCTATAGAGTTTTGTCTAATCTACACGAAATGAAACGATATGTTGTTCGCTCTAAATCTAACTGTGTTGTTGCAACATATCATCTGATATTAGATAATGATAATATTAATTATGAAGTTGAAGAGTACAAAAAAATTGTCAAGTCTGCTAATGTCAAAACTGAAATTTGGAAAATGCATAATTGGAGTGGAGTATATGAACCTGAATATGACAGAGTTGGTAAAAAGAAAACTTGTGGACGCCCTTTCAGCCCTGATCTCGTTATCCGTGCTGGTGGGCTTGATGGCAATACCGGTGCTATCCATCCTTGCTGCCAAGTATTAGGTAGGGATGATGAAGCTGTTTTAGGACACGGTTCACTTAACACACTTGAAGATATTTGGTATGGTGACGCTTATAATACACTGAGAAAGCAACATGAAATGGGAGACTTCCCAAATTACTGTAAGGACTGTGATTTCTTAATTGACGATCCTGAAGTTTTGGTGTATACTAATCATGGACGTGAAAACTATAAAATGTATGGAACAAAATTTAATTTGGACGATTACAGATGACAGATTTTACAGAAGATCCAATATACCTTCCAAAAGACACTAAGGTGTTTATTATATGTGATCCAAACGACATGTACAGTATGGAAGGTAAAAAGAGAGTTGAGCATGAATTTCGTGTGTTTGGTTATGACAACATTAGTATACAGCACCATGTTACATTAGATCAGATAAACGATTCTGTTAGAAAGCTTGGCATAGATCTTCCTGTCAGAAAAGAAACAATGGGAATAGCAGGAGTTTATGAGTGGTACACCTTTGCCAATGTTTTAAAGAAAGCTAGGATACTTGAAAATATGTTTATTGTGGCATTTAGTTCAAGTAGTTTGACTAAGGATATACCAAGAAGAATTCGAAGGTTAGATTCTACTTGGTATCATGATAAAGATATTGCTGTTCTCAATAATTTTGGAGCGCAAGACATATTAGATAAGGCGCAGAATTTTAATATTATTAGAAAAATGACACAGAAACCACCAAGAGAAATCATAAGATCTTTTAGACCTACAACATGAAATATAAAATTATGATGATTGCTATGAGTGGGCATCCTATATCTGTGATGTATCAGAGAAGTGTTCTACCTTCATGGGAAAAATTTAATCATAAAGTTGAAATTTTTGAAGCCGTGACGCCAAAAGACTTAGTGTATAAAAACAAACTTGAGTTTGGTAGGTTGAGAAAAAGAGAGTTTACTTCTACAGAAAAGGCTGTTTGGTATAGTCACTTTGAATTATGGTGTGCGTGTTTACGTAAAAAAACTCCAGTGGTAATTATAGAACATGATTCAAAATTGGTAAAACCTTTACCTGACATGTCTAATGAAGGATATAAATTTTTATCTTTTATAAACAGAGATTACGGTAATAAGGGTAAACATATAGCGCCAGGTTCAGGTTATTATATAACTCCTACAGTTGCAGAAAGATTAATTTCAAACGCTGTGTGTAAACCAATTACAGTGAATAGCGATGGTCACATAGGTATCACTTTAAATTTTTCAAAACAAAACAAAATGAATGACTTTTACTATATTGAACAGATTAATTTTGATGGACTAAATACAATAGATCACCGAAATCAAAATAGAAAATTTATAGGTTTAGATTATGAAAACTTTGATTTACCAAGTATACACGGGCAAGCGTAAAAATTTATATGACTTTTGCACAGCATCAGTAAAAGCCTACGCAGAGAGAATAGGTGCAGACTACATCCGTCAACGACAACCTATTCTGATGATCAGACCGGATCCTTTTAATACAAATCGATCCAATGAGTCTTATATGAAATACGGTGGGTTCTTACCTATCTACGAAAAAGAAAATGCTTTTACATATCTCAAAACATATGATCAAGTAGCAGTTATTGATGCGGATGTGTTCATTCGTTCCGAAGTTACGGACTCTATTTTTGATGATGTTCCCTTAACATTTGATTTTGGTGCTGTGGTTGAGCGGGATATGCCAATCACAGACAAATATAAGAATAAAATATCAAACTATTCACGTATGCAATACGGCACAATCAAGACTGTGGATTGGAAATGGGATAAACTAGGTGCTGAGTTTATGAACATGGGTGTCATGGTTCTTAACAAAGGTTTGCTAAAATATTTGAATGGCGAAACACCTGCACAGTTCTTACGCAGACCTAGATTTAAACCTTTCGTTGACGGACTTGGACCTTGGAAATGGTCAACTGATCAAACGCTTCTTAATGTTTGGATCAGAGAAGAAAAGATGAATATAAAAAAGCTTGACTGGAAATGGAATGGCTTGTATACTGCTAACAACCGTATCAAAGAATGTAACTTTGTTCATTTCTTTTTAAAAGATCATTTGCCTAACAGAGGCGAGAATGTAGAAGAGTTGATGAAAGATATCTGATGAAGAATATTATTCTACAGCATTGGACAGGTAACCTGAGAGAACTCGAAAAGCTCTCTATGGAAAATATGCAAGCCTATGCAGAGTTTTGTGGTGCAGAGTATCGCTTGATCAGAGGTAATCTATTCAATCCTAATCTCAGACCTGAGTGTCAGAAAGTCTATATGCTAGACGAAGAGTTTGATGACTATGATACTGTGGTCATGGTTGATATGGACATGTTCACACGTAAGAGTATGACAAAGAATATCTTTACAGACACACGTGGTATTGGTAGACACTATAAAGTACAGCCAATCCTAAGAGAAGGTATCGGTAAACGTTTACCTCATTTGTGTGATCCAAAATATCCTTATTGGGGGGGTTCTATCTATCGCTTGGAAAAAGATATGCGAAAGCGATTACGTAAACATATTGTGCCTCTTAATATGTTAAACTTTAATCAACACAATGTTGACGAAGGTATTATGCATCATCTAGCCACAATGGAAAAGCTAGAAGAAGATGAGAATACATATCTAGATAGACAACAGTGGAACTATTCTAGTTTTGATGAAGGTGTAGAAGATGCATACATTATTCATATTCGAACTAAAACCAAACCTGGTGGACCGAAACAAAACAAACTAACAAACTATAAAGCTTTGGCAGAAAGAGGATTGATATGAGTAATAAATGGCAAGAGTTTTTAGTTAAAATAAAAAGAGAGCTAGAAGTTTATGGAGATTATTTTCTGCAAGGACAGACAATATCGCATACTATGCATCCAAGAAATAATTACTATCAGTTAGCAAAAGGATTATATGATTATCTAAAAGATAACAATTTTAATTTCTCTTTTATTACAGAGCCTACCTATGGTGGTCCACATATTGTTTATAATGGGTTAAGTCTAGTCACGCTTCAATCTCTTTATAACATTTGTTTAATTTCCGAAAAATTTGGGAACATCAACAACTTTGATCATATAGTAGATATTGGTGGTGGATATGGAAATTTATGCAAGATGACTTTTGATTTGGGCTTTAAGGGTAAGTACACCATATACGACTTCCCTGAAGTAAATCAAGTTCAAAAGAAATTTTTAAATAACACTTGTGCAATGAAAAATATTGAATACAAACAACTTCAAGACGATTGGGAAATTAACGATAACTCTTTGTTGATAGCAACGTACAGTATGAGCGAAATGCCTATAGAAGATAGAGAGATTGTATCTAGTAATTTAGACAAGTTCAAATCTGTATTTGTGATCTATCAAAAAGCATTTGACAATATGCAAAATAAAGAGTATTTTAACTCATTAGTAAAGAATCATCCTGAATTTGATTTTAATAGTGTTTTATGTTCTTTACGAAAAACAGAAGTAACTATATTGTCTGGAGAGAAAAAGTGAAAGTAATGATCACAGGTATGGCGGGGTTTATTGGTTACCATACTGCTATTAAGTTTAAAGAGTTAGGTCATGCTGTTTGTGGTTTTGATAACTATAACGGCGTTGTTTATGAAAAAGGGATCAAAGAAGACAGGGCCGAAAAACTTTATGAAGATCATTATATTCAATGTGGTTGTGTAGATTTAAAAGATGAAAGAAGTCTATCAAATTATGTTATGGAACATAAACCAGACCTTGTTATTCATTTAGCAGCACATCCAGGTGTTCGTATATCAATGGATATTCCAAATGACTATATTGAGAATAACATTGGTGGTACACAAAACCTAATCAAAGTCTGTGAGTATTATGGTATTGATAATGTAATATATGCTTCTACATCTTGTACCATGCACGGTAATCCTCTGCCATGGTCACCTGATGAGAAGCTAGGTCCACAGCTAAGTCCATATGGATTTAGTAAACAGACAAATGAAAATCAATTCAATATATCTAAGATAAAGAATGCAGTAGGTCTGAGGTTCTTTACTGTCTATGGTCCATGGGGCAGACCTGATATGGCTTTGTATACTTTCACTGAGAACATTATAAAAGATAAACCTATTGATATTTACAATGATGGTAATATGATCCGTGACTTCACTTATATTGATGACATCGTTCAGGGTATTGAGATCGTATCACGAAATATGTCTGAGCGTGAAATATATTGCATAGGTAATGGAAAACAAGTACAGTTGATGGAGTTCATCGATCATATTGAAAAGAACTTGGGTAAGACTGCTGAAAAAGTTTACAAACCAAAGCATCCTGCAGATGCACTAGAAACTTGGTCAGATACAACAAAACTACAAGCACTAGGATATGAGGCAAAGACACCAATCGCAGAGGGTGTAGCAAAATTCATAGAATGGCATAGGAATTATTATGGACGAAATATCTGAAAAGATAATCAACGAAAACAACATCAATGTTGTTTACGACATAGGAGCTTATAAGGGAAGTTTTTCTATTAAAGCTAGTAAAACTTTTCCAAATATTTGCTTATATATGTTTGAAGCAAATCCGTATAGACAATCACCCATACCAGTTACCGATAAAATAAAATGGTTTAATGGCGTTTTGTCAAATGTAAAAGATGTGATAATTAAATTTTACTACAGAAATAACACAGGAGATAGTTACTATAAAGAAAACACTCACAATTATAATGATGATGATTACAAGCTTTTAACCACAACCACACTAGAAGATATAATATTAAAAAATGATTTAAAGCTTCCACAGTTTATTAAGATTGACACTCAAGGTTCTGAGTTGGACATTCTTTCTAAAGTAGATTTATCGGAGTGCGTTGCTATTCACTGTGAAGTTCCTGCAGAAGGGCAAGTATATAATCATGGTGCGCCATCCTATGAAGAATATATGGCATTCTTTAGTTCTAAGGAGTTCATATATAATAGGGTAGTGAA
>Ga0181590_10004189_pt1 | contig 12022 bp, 11 predicted proteins | sample 071ome_34_FD_132446 | JGI IMG/M metagenome (GOLD analysis project Ga0181590, IMG submission 132446) | Coastal salt marsh microbial communities from the Groves Creek Marsh, Skidaway Island, Georgia - 071411BT metaG (megahit assembly) | ecosystem: Environmental > Aquatic > Marine > Intertidal... | reverse complement strand
CGGTTGTCGTGGCGGCAGTCCGGTTGAGAGGCCAAAAGCTGATGTGGCCGCCGCCACGGCTTTGCGAGCGTCATTGGCCGAATCGTCAGCCGCTGGCGGTGGTGAGGCCGAAGAGCAGAGTCAGGGCACCGGGTGGGCGACTCTCAAGGGTTCCTTCACCTTTTTGGGGACACCGGCGGCACCGAAGGCGCTCGTAGTCGACAAGGATACTGAGGTCTGCTCGAAGGACGGAATGAAACTTTATGACCAGAGCCTGATGGTTGATGGTTCAACCAAGGGACTGGCGAATGTGGTTGTCTTCTTGAGGAAGTCGAGTCGAGTGAAGGCTGAAGTGCCTCAGGAAAAACTGCTCTTCGATCAAAAGAACTGTGAATTCATGACCCCCGTTTTTGCCGCCCGAGTTGGGCAGCCAGTCAGTGTCAAAAACAGTGACCCGATTGGGCACAACACGAATATCTCTGGCACGAGTTTCAATCAATTGATTCCTGCTGGGGACTCGACCGTCTTTACGCCTGGGCGGGAGACTGGCCTGCCCGTATCAGTCACGTGCAACATTCACCCATGGATGAAGGCATACGCAGTCTTCCGTGAAGATGGCTATGTGGCGGTATCTGCCGCCGACGGTAGTTTCACCATTCCTGACCTTCCGGCTGGTGAGCCGCTGGAGTTTCAGGTCTGGCATGAACGTTCGACCGGAAGGAGCGGGGCGCTGAGCCTCGATCAACCGGAACTGAAGTGGAATGCCAAGGGCCGATTCAAGATTACGTTGAAAGAGAATGAGGTTCGTGACCTGGGTGCCCTCGAGGTGCCCGCAGATGCCATCAGCGGTTGAGCATTGCCAGCCATGTTGGCTGGTGAAATCCAAAATTTGACAAAAGCAGATTCACGACGGTGTTGACGGAGTGCACGACAGTGGCCGACCTGACCAAAGCGAATATGAGGCAGACCCATCCGGAACAAACCGGGGCTGCGTTTGATCGACCATCACAGCCGCTCGGCTGCCGCTGGGTTGTTCGGCTTGCGGTCATTTTTCTGGTGCCTCTAGCCGGTGCTGGCTGTGGCCCGACGCCGGAGGCGTCCTTTCGGCTCAACCTGTTTGAGGCCTCTTCCCAGCGTCTCAAGCCGTCCCAAGAGCAGCAGGTTGCCACGATTCTGGCAGCGTTATTTGGTACCCCAGACACGCCGGTTGTGCTGCCGGAAACGGGGCTTGATGAGGCTAAATTGCTGCTGGCCGCGGGGCCGGTACGAAGTGACATCGTAGGCCGGAAAAACGGTCTCTATCGCGAGCACTGTGCCCATTGCCATGGCGTGACTGGTGACGGCATGGGCCCGACGGCGGCATTCCTCAATCCCTATCCACGGGATTATCGGCCGGGGGTCTTCAAGTTCAAAAGTACTGAGAGGGCCGACAAGCCGACTCATGAGGACCTTGTCTTGGTGCTTCGGAACGGTCTGGCTGGCAGTTCCATGCCCTCTTTTGATCTCTTGAGTCAGGCAAAAATCGACGCGCTGGCAGAGTACGTCAAGTACCTCAGTATTCGCGGCGAGGTCGAACTGTCCCTCATGCGAGCCTATTTTGAGTTGGATGATGAAGATCAGGGACGCCTGCCAGAGACCCGAGAATTTCTCATCGAAGAAATCCTTCTGCCGGTAGCGGAGTCATGGCAGTCGGCGTCGGACGCTGTCATCGACGTGCCTGAGATGCCAGCCGACCTCGATATGGTGGCTTCCATCGCCAAGGGGAAGGAATTGTTCTATGGCAACAAGGCGAACTGCGTGAAGTGCCACGGGGTGACGGGCCTTGGTGATGGACAGGCCAATGACTACGACGACTGGAATAAGGTTGTTGTTCAGGCTCAGAAAACAGTCAGCGGTGGCGTGGAGCAGGCAGCGAAGGCGTCAACCTGGGAAATGGATTCTGAGGAACTCGCTGAACACGAAGCCGACCTCGTCTGGCTTGAGCGATTTGGCAAGGTCCTCGATGGCAATGCCCTGCGTCCCCGAATGATTCGGCCACGAAATCTTCGGCAAGGCATCTACCGGGGTGGAATGAGGCCGCTTGACCTCTACTACCGAATTCATGCCGGTATCAATGGAGCGCCGATGCCAGCCGCAAAGGGGACGGTTGCTCCGGAGGATATCTGGCACATCGTCAACTATGTCCGCTCGTTGCCCTATGATTTCAATGGAACCCTTGGTGTTGATCGGCCCATGGCGGCCCGTGATCGCCTGTAATTTCTGTCAAGAGAAGCCAGTACCACGAGTTCTGGAGAACGTGAGATGAAACGCCTTTCAGCGCTATTCTGGAGCCTGCTGTTTCTGGCTGTACCCGTGTTGGGTGTGGCGACCTTTGCAGTGGCTCCCGCCTATGACATTTGGTTGCCAAAAGATGTTTCGGAGCATGGGCCGGCCGTTGACGGGCTGTTCTATTTCATCCTTTGGCTGACGGGGGCGGTTTTTATCGCAACCGAAGGCGTGCTTTTTTGGTTTATCTGGAAATACGATGAGTCAAAATCGAACGGCGGCGTGAAGTATGTCCACGGCAGCCACACGCTTGAAGTGGTGTGGACGATCATTCCAGCAGCAGTGTTGTTGTTCATCTCGATTTATCAGATGAATACCTGGGCAGACGTGAAGATGCGACGGCCCGATATGGCGCCGACGGTCGAGGTGATCGGGAGGCAGTTTGAGTGGCGACTGCGGTATCCGGGTAAAGATGGGATGCTCGGTACGCCGGATGACCTCCATCTCGTCAATGACCTGCATCTTCCGATTGACGAAGATGTGTTGATTCAGCTGAAGAGCATGGACGTGCTGCACAGCTTTTTTCTGCCGAATGTCCGTATCAAACAAGATGCTGTTCCCGGCATGAAGATTCCCGTCTGGTTCAAGGCTCGTGAGGAGGGCGTCTTTGACATTGTCTGCGCCGAACTCTGCGGCTGGGGGCATTACAAGATGAAGGGGCGAGTGACTTTTGAGACACGAGAGTCATTCGATCGTTGGCTTGAGCAGAAATACGCCGAGCAGGAAGCGACCCAGCCGGCTGACTCTGAGTCAGCTGCGGTGGCCAAACTCAGCCCGGCGTCCCTGCTTGCCCGCCGGTAGAGACAACGCGCGAGATGGTGATTCATTGACTATTGGATTGGGTTGAGAGCACGAAAACGACACAACGATTTCTCCGGGCTTCGGAACAGGGGGCCTGGAGCAGATGTTTTGAGAGCCTGGCGAAGCGACGCCTTTTTCTGTGAGGGTACTGATGAGCACTGCAGACACCACTGCCGCTGGCATTGAGCAGGGAACGCATGTTTCGGAAACGGCGGCCCATCCGCAGCCGTCGCCGTCCAAGGGAAGCCTGTCGACCTTTTTGTCGACATATGTCTTTTCGAAAGATCACAAGGTTATTGGCCTGCAGTTTCTGTTCTCGACCCTGCTGTGGTTTCTCGTGGGGGGATTGTTGGCGTTAGCCGTTCGCTGGCAGGTGGCCTGGCCCTGGTCGGATGTGCCGGTCCTTGGCAAGTTGTTTGCCCAGCAGGGCGGGCAAATGTCGCCAGAGTTCTACACCATGCTCTTTACGATGCACGCCACCGTCATGATCTTTCTGGTGATCATTCCGGTTTTGGCTGGTGCGTTTGGGAACTTTCTGATCCCGTTGATGATCGGGGCGGATGATATGGCATTCCCAACACTCAACATGCTCAGTTACTGGTTTATGTGGCCGGCCTTTGCCGCCTTCAGTGCGAGTTTCTTTGTCGAGGGTGGAGCGGCATCGAGTGGGTGGACGAGTTACCCCACCCTGGCCACGAATGTAAATGCGGCTCCAGGCAGTGGCTGGGGGCAGACGCTCTGGCTGGTCGGCCTGACCTTCGTCGGCGTGTCATCAATGCTCGGAAGCGTCAACTACATGACCACGATTATCCTGATGCGTGCACCGGGGATGACGATGTTTCGTCTGCCGATGACCATTTGGGCGATGTTCATCACGGCGGTACTCCAGGCGTTCGCCTTGCCTGTGCTCACTGCTGCCGGCTTCATGCAGTTGTTCGACCGGACGCTCGGTACGGGCTTCTTCACGCCGGAGGGGAATATCGTCAACAACGCAGTTGCGACCGCTGGTGGTGGGCAGCCACTGCTTTGGCAGCACCTGTTCTGGTTCTACAGCCACCCGGCCGTCTACATCATGATTTTGCCGGCGATGGGCATGGTCTCAGACATTCTCACCTGCTTCGCCCGGAAGCCATTGTTCGGTTACCGTCCGATGGTTTACTCGGTTGCGGGCATTGCCGGGCTTGGCTTCATCGTCTGGGGGCACCACATGTTTATGTCGGGGATGAACCCGGCTCTTGGTGTCACTTTCATGGTGTCAACAATGATGATTGCCTTGCCAAGTGCGGTGAAGACCTTTAATTGGCTGGGGACGATTTGGGGTGGCAAGATTCAGTTCACCACGTCGATGCTCTTCGCCCTCTCGTTTGTCTCGATGTTCATCATCGGCGGGCTGTCCGGCATCTTTATGGCAGCGACCCCGGTAGACATTTTCATTCACGACACCTACTTCATCGTGGCACACTTCCATTACGTCCTCTTTGCAGGGACCGCGATGGGTGTCTGGGCAGCAATTTACTTCTGGTTCCCGAAGATGTTCGGGCGGACGATGAATGAGTTTTGGGGGAAGGTCCATTTCTTCCTCACCTTCATCTTCCTGAACGGCACGTTTTTTACGATGCACATCCTCGGAGCGGTTGGGTTCCCTCGTCGGCTTGCTGATGCCTATCACTATGAAACGTTCCATCATCTCCAGCCACTCAATGCGTTTATGACGTATTGTGCGATTGGGATGGTTGCCACCCAGATTATTTTTGCGGTGAACTTTTTCTGGAGCATGTTCTTTGGCCCGGTCGCTGGTCGAAACCCGTGGAATGCCAACACGCTTGAGTGGACGGCACCAAGCCCGCCCGGCCACGGTAATTTTGACTACCAGCCGGTTGTTTACCGTGGTCCTTACGAGTATTCGGTGCCTGGTGTTGAGCAGGATCATCTGATGCAGACTGATCCCCCTCATCCTGCTGCTGCAGCGGCAGCAGCTGCGGCCCACTAAGGTTGATTGGCCGCCAGTTGGGCCGGCCGCGGGAAGACACACCATGTCCGCATTGCAATCCACAGTCACAACGAATGCCCGTGCGGGTAACTGGGCGCACTGGGTGGCTTGTTGCCTCGTGGCTGTTACGGGCGTGCTCCTTGGGTTCGGCGCGATGGTGACCACCTATGAGGCGGCGATGGCCGTTCCCGACTGGCCAGCAACATATGGTCACAACATGTTTTTGTTCCCGTGGGCGGAGTGGCTGTACGGCCCGTGGGATCTGTTCCTTGAGCACGGCCACAGGATGCTGGGAGCGTTGGTTGGATTCATGACGCTCGTCTTGGTGGCATCGATCTGGCGGACAGGGCAGCCGACTGTCGTGAAGGCTTTGGCAGGAGCGGCGGTGCTGCTCGTGCTTGTGCAGGGTTTGTTGGGTGGGCTTCGAGTGTTGCTTGACGACAAGACGGTCGCCAAAGTGCATGCCTGCACAGGCCCTCTGTTTTTTGCGGTTGCTGTCGCCATCGCGACGCTTACTTCACGATGGGCCGCCCGGACGGCTTCCCGAACAGATCATCGATTGACCAGTCAAGGCTGGCTGGCGGCCGGTCTGATGGTGGCTGCCTACGTGCAACTGGTGGCCGGTGCCCAGTTGCGGCACCTAGATGCATCCGTTGGCCCTACGACATTTCGCTGGTTGGTTGTCCTCCATCTTCTCGGCGCAGCAGTCGTGACGCTGCTAAGCCTGCTGGCAGCTGCGTCTGCGTTTGGTTGGTTGGGGCAGGGCAGCGCTGGTTCATGCGTAGCCCAACGTCGCTGGTCAGCTGGTCTGGTTGCCCTGATTGCCGGTCAACTTGGCCTGGGGTGTGCCGCCTGGATTGTCAGCTGGGGGTTGCCGTTGGGGTTGTTGCCCGATGCCGTAGCTTCAGCCTTCCCTGAGCCATCCGGCGTGGTCGTGGCGCGAAGCGGGTTTTCGGCTTTGATTGTCACCGGCCACGTCTTATTAGGCATGATGATTCTGGCTGCAAGTGTTGTGCTTTGCCTTGTGAGCGGTGGTCTGCCTCGGCCTGTGGCAGTGCAATTAGCCTCTGGACGGAGGGTGCTTGCATGAGCCGTTTGACAACCTCTGGACAGCCACTTCCTGGCGGGATGCTGGCAGCGGTTTCAGCCGACATGCCTGCCATCACCAACAGTCGGGTGGTGCGTCTTGCTGATGTGTCTCAACTGGTTCGTCCGCGAATTGCACTGATGGTGCTGGTGACTGTCTTTGCGGCAATCTGGTTGACCGCCCAGCCAGTCGGGATGAGCGGGATTAGTTGGTTGGCAGTTGCGGGCGTGCTTGTTGGAACGGCGCTTGTCGCAGCAAGTTCGAGCATTGCCAATCAGATTCTCGAGCGGGACTCTGACCGACTGATGGCACGAACAGCGTCGCGGCCCGTGGCTGCGGGCCGGCTTTCCGTGAGCAGGGCGTGGCTTGTGACTGTTTTGAGCCTGCTGGTAGGAGCAGCGGTGGTCTGGGGCTTTGGTGGCCCAGCGGCCATGCTCGCTGCTGTCGCGACCTGGGTACTCTATGTTGCTGTCTATACGCCTTTGAAGCAGCGGACTCCGCTCAACACGGCCGTGGGAGCCGTCGCTGGTGGGCTGCCTGTCGCGATCGGCTGGTTTGCTGCCGACGGCCCGGCACGGTTAGCAGCCGGAGACATGGTTGGTGGGCTGGCCGTTGCCGCGTTGGGCACGGTGCTTTACCTCTGGCAGTTTCCGCATTTCATGGCAATCGCCTGGCTCTACCGACGGCAGTATGCTGCCGCCGGTTTGCAGATGCTCACCGTCGTGGACCCAAGCGGACTGCGGGCAGCAGGGCAAGCTCTGGCTGCCGCATTGGCAATGGTGCCGGTCAGTCTGGTACTGGCAGTGCCTTCTGCCAGCACTCGGCTTTTCCTTACCGCTGCGGTTGCCTCAATCGTTTATGCTGGGGCATCCGCGTGGTTTGCCTTTCGTAGGGATGACCGTTCGGCTCGGCTTCTCCTGCTGACCTCGTTGGGAGTACTTCTGGTGTTGATGTCTGCTGCGGTCACTTTTGGTGGCCCTGCAGTGCTTGGTCAGACATAGTCTTTGGTGACTAGCCTCTGATTTTATTGCTTGCCGCTCGTTTTCCTGATTCCACTTTCCAATAACCTAACCTCGAATTTTTCTGATGAACGCATCTGCTGCTTCCCTCGGACATGACTCTCATGGCCATCACGGGCCCGTCTTGCAGTATCAGCCAGGCCTGCCGCTATCCCGTGGAAAGCTGATCATGTGGCTGTTCCTGTCCACTGAGATCATGTTCTTTGCGGCGTTGCTTGGTAGTTATGTGGTGCTCCGGTTTGGGGCTGCCGTTTGGCCCAAGCCGCACCACGTTCATCTCAGTGAGCCCATTGGGGCGATCAACACGTTTGTTCTTATCTGCTCAAGCGTCACCGTGGTGTTAGCCTTGGAGGCTGCTCGGGCCAACAAAAAATCGCTCGCCAAGACATGGATGCTGTTCACCCTCTTGTTGGGGTCACTTTTTCTAGGCATCAAGGCCTATGAATACGCCGCAAAATTTTCACACGGAATCTATCCTTCAGCGCCTCGCGGAATGGTCTATGAACGCCCCGACCTCTATTACGGTTCGGCGGTGCGGGCTCGGTTGAGTGAGCCCGTGATTATTGAGCGGATGAAGGAACTCTTCACAAAGCCGGAAGCGGAACTGCGGCCTGAAGAAGTGACCGGGCGGCAGCGGTTAAAGCAGGTCAGGGACATGGTCAATGATCCCAGCCAGCAGGCCTTCGATCTGGCTGTGGTCGCTGATCAGATCATGCCCTTGCCGGCTGAATCGGCCGACGGGCATGGCCATGGCGGCGGCCTCAACGACACCTTCTCGTGGCTCAAACTGCCAGTCGTCATTCCTGGCGGCAACATGTGGGCAAGCACCTATTTTCTGCTGACTGGCTTCCATGCTGTCCACGTAATAGTCGGGCTAATCGTCTTTGGCATCCTGCTGCTTTATGAGTTGGGTCCGAAGCGTGCCGGAATGATCGAGAATGCCGGCCTCTATTGGCACTTTGTTGATCTCGTCTGGATCTTTCTTTTTCCCCTGCTCTACCTGTTCTAACTTTGTCGTGAAGGACGTTGTGGCCTGCAGTGCCACCGTCTCCTGAAAACCTGTCGGGAAAGGCTCGTTATGTCTGCAACACCCTCCGGCCACAGTCCTGCCAATGTCCATGGCCCGGTGACCTCACCAGGCGCACTGCCCGAAGATGTCGGCAGTGAAACTGCAGATCATCATGCTGATGGCGGTCATGGTGGTCTGGGGCAGTATCTCGCTGTCTTCGTCGCCCTCTGTTTCTTGACGACGATGTCTTTCTTTACGTATTCGCCCTACTGGCCTTGGCGAGATGAACCCCAGGTCGGCTGGGCCTTCATGATGGCTGTTTCCTGTACGAAAGCCTTGCTGGTGGTTTTGTTTTTCATGCATGTGCTCTGGGAGGCGAACTGGAAATACGTGCTCACCATCCCTGCAGCCATGATGGCAATTTTTCTGGCAATCATGCTGATTCCAGATATTGGTCTCCGGAATCGAATGGTGTCGCAGGAACGTGCCCTGCACATGGCACGTGGATCTGATTTGCTGTTACTTGAGCAGGCTGCGGCTGCTGGAGAAAATGCTGATGCAAGCCACGAAACTGGAAGTCATGGCCATTAATCCGTGTGTTCTACACTCAGGCCAGGTGTTCTCTGCTAGTGGGATTGCCCATCTCCAGGTGTGGAGGGTAGTCGCGGCTAGTTTCGTGTTGGTTTTGGTGAGTGGCTGTGGGACGTCACTCCAGAGCCCATCGGCCGCACCCGCTTCGAGCCAAGGATCTTTGCAGCGGCGAAGCGCTTCGGATGAGCCACTTCCAGCTCCCGAGTCGATGCCACCCGGCGAACCAGCGGCCCGGTTTCAGTTGACCGACCAGCAGGGCGATGCCTTCGATTCAGCGAGCCTCGCCGGCAAGGTCTGGATGGGCAGCGTCTTTTTTTCCAACTGTCCGGGGCCTTGCTTCCGGGAGAATCAGGCGATTACTGACATTCTTCGCGAGATTGACGATCCTGATTTTATTGCAGTCAGCCTCACATGTGATCCTGAGAATGATACGCCGGAGGTGCTGTCTCATTATGCCGAACGCTTTGAGGCTGATCCCGCACGCTGGAAGTTTCTCACGGGTGATATGGATGTGATTAAGCAGGTGGGAACGAAGACCTTTCTCCTTCCAGTTGAAATCGGCGTGCATTCAGAGCGGGGTGCGGTCTTCGATCGCCAGGGACGTCTGCGGGGGAGTTATCACCTGCTGCAGGAAGACCGGGTGAAGAGGCTGAAGAAACTGATCCGGGAGGTACTAGCTGAGGAGGAAGCAGCTGAATCGCCAGCTGAATCACCGGGAGAAGCACTGTGAATGCAGCATGGCTTCTGGCGATTCATCCGTTGGCGACGCTTAACGCGGTACTCAACGGACTGGCAACCTGCCTCCTCATCGCTGGCTGGATTTTGATTGCTCGCGGAAACTGGAAGGCACACCGTGCTGTCATGGTGGCTGCCTTCGCCGTGTCGGCAGTGTTTCTGGTTTCGTATCTTGCCTACCACTATCTGGTTGGCCATGTTTCTTTCGCGGGCACTGGAACGGTCCGGATGGTCTATCTTGCCATCCTGCTGACCCATATCGTGCTCGCGGTTGCCGTGCCGGTATTGGCTATTGCGATGTTCGTGCTGGCCTGGCGAGGCCGCTGGCAGCAGCACAGAAGACTAGGACGCATCACGCTGCCCATTTGGCTCTATGTTTCAATCACAGGCGTGGTGATTTACTGGATGGTTTATCACCTCTACCCCGCCAACGCGGAGCATGGCGGTGGGGAAACGCCGGTGGAAATCAGCCTCGAGCAGCCCCTAAGGGCAGCCGAGAGGATCGAGAAACTGCCTGTCTAACGGTTTTCATGTTTGGCTTCCGCCGCAGGCATCGCCTCTGGCAGAAGTGCTGCCTATAATTTGAGTATGAGATACGCCCGTTCGATTGCGCTGTTTGTGGTGTTTGCCGCTGTCTTGTTGGTGGTCGATGCAGTGGCATGCCCAACCTGTAAAGACGGTCTGGCCGCAGCCGATTCGCAGGGGGCCAACGTCGCCCGTGGCTACTTCTATAGCATCCTCCTCATGCTGGCGATGCCTTTTACGCTCGCGGGCTCATTCGGCCTTTATGTCTGGCGCGAGATGCGGCGGCAGCAACAGGCCGGCACAACCGGCGAAGTGATGCCGGGCGAACACCCTGGAAGTGATTCGGTCATCGAGGGCGGGCGGGAGATTTGCCATGAAACGCGTCTGCCAGCCGCAACCATGTAAGACGGCCAGGGCGCCCCGGTCATGCTGGCGGTCGCTGGTTTTCCCGCTGGCAACCAGTCTTTTCCTGACGGGAGGGGCGTTTGCGGCTGAGTCGCGACACTCCCTCGCTGACTACCTCGCGAAGTGGCAACTCACTCCATCAGGCTGGCGGGATTCCTTTCAGCCGGATGGGCCGCCTGTTTCTGTCGCGCTGTCACCGGCAGCCGGTAGGCTGGTGGTTCGGCTTCTCGACCGGTTGGATGCGGCGCCGCCGGAATGGCAGCAGGCCTGGGCAGTCGAGGCGTTGCCACTGACCCACGAGACTGCTTCTGATTCGCTCGGGGCCTGCCGGCCTGTTCGGCTGGAGGGCACGATCACCGAGGCCGTTCACGTTAACTTGTCGGAGGAACTGGCTCTGGTGGCGGGCCGTCGTACGCTTGGGCAGGTGACTCTCACTCAGCCAGGCGGGCTGAAGTGCCGTCTGCTCGTCCCTGAACTTCCGATAGGCTTGTTCGGTAACGCTGGCATCGGTCAGCGGGGTGGGGCGATAGCCGTGCTGGTAGCCGAGGAAAGCCCGCAAGATTCAGGGCCGGAGTCGTTTTTGGCTGTGTCGACGCGGTTTTCGTGGTGGCCTGAGACGCCTTTAGGCCGCCTCGGCATGGACTATGGGCTGTTTGGATCGGTCCGTGACGGCCAGCCACTTGTGGCGGAAGAGGCGGAGGCGTTTTATGCAGCCTTGGCGGCCTGTCGAAATGCTCCTGAACCGACAGTGAAGCTGGAGACGGGGGAGGGCGATCTTGTGCCTCTGCTCGACCCTGCTGCCAACTGGTTTGATCACCATCGTGGTGAACAAGTCGTCGTGGCGGGAACAGCACGACGAATTGTTCGGGTGCCTGTTCCAGAGCCGCGTTGGCAAATGCTCTTGGGGCGTGATCACTACTGGGAAGTTTTTGTGTTTGTCCCCACCCCGCTCATCGAGGTTGCCGGACACCTTCAGGAGAGCTTTCCTGTGGTCTGTTGCTGCCTCGAACTCCCGGCCGAAATCCCCCGGGGAGCGAGGGTCAACGAACCGGTGTCTGTGACCGGATTTGGTTTCAAGCGGTATCGCTACGAAACCAGACGGGCTGCAACTGCGTCGTCTCGTGGCCAACCGCAAGAAGCGCCCTTGCTGGTGAGCCGATCAGTACAGTGGTTGCCCACTGCGGCTCCCATTGGTCTTCCTCTGTGGGGAAAGTGGCTGCCGGCAATGGCGGCGGTTGTGGCTACCGTAGGACTCCTCTGGGCCTTCCTACGCACCGGCCGGCGGCGTACGACCGCAGCCTTGCCCGAACAGATCGAGATCCCGCTGGTAGCAGGCGGTGCTGCTCCCGATGAGGAGTCGGCAACACCTCCGTCCCGGCCGGGGGGCGACCTGTTCATTTCTCCAGAACCGGCACCGCGTGGTGATTCCTGCTCGGATTAACCAGTAGTCCGACTGCGGACTGGTGTCAGTTGCAAGAAGGCCAGCGAGGCAAGGCCGCAGCCTAGGTTGCCTAGCCTGCCCTTGTTCGCGGCTGGCCGCTCGAGGCCGGCAGGTG
>Ga0181590_10004177_pt1 | contig 12042 bp, 4 predicted proteins | sample 071ome_34_FD_132446 | JGI IMG/M metagenome (GOLD analysis project Ga0181590, IMG submission 132446) | Coastal salt marsh microbial communities from the Groves Creek Marsh, Skidaway Island, Georgia - 071411BT metaG (megahit assembly) | ecosystem: Environmental > Aquatic > Marine > Intertidal zone... | reverse complement strand
TTAGATATTGTTGATGTATCCATTGCTGGGTTAGACGCTTCAATGGTTTCCGTTGAGAGTCGGTTGGATGTTGTGGATGTTTCTATTGCGGCGTTAGACGCGTCAATGGTTTCCGTTGAGAATCGGTTGGATGTTATGGATGTTTCTATTGCTGGATTAGACGCTTCAATGGTATCCGTTGAGAGTCGGTTGGATGTTGTGGATGTTTCTATTGCTGGGTTAGACGCGTCAATGGTTTCCGTTGAGAGTCGGTTAGATGTTGTGGATGTATCCATTGCGGGTTTAGACGCGTCAATGGTTTCCGTTGAGAGTCGGTTGGATGTTGTAGATGTATCTATCGCTGGGTTAGACGCGTCAATGGTGTCCGTTGAGAGTCGGTTGGATGTTGTAGATGTATCTATCGCTGGGTTAGACGCTTCAATGGTGTCTGTTGAGAGTCGGTTAGATGTTGTGGATGTTTCTATTGCGGCGTTAGACGCGTCAATGGTTTCTGTTGAGAGTCGGTTAGATGTTGTGGATGTGTCAATTGCTGGGTTAGACGCGTCAATGGTTTCCGTTGAGAGTCGGTTAGATGTTGTTGATGTATCCATTGCTGGGTTAGACGCGTCAATGGTGTCCGTTGAAGGGCGGTTAGATGTTGTGGATGTGTCTATTGCTGGGTTAGACGCGTCAATGGTTTCAGTTGAAGGTCGGTTAGATATTGTGGATGTGTCCATTGCTGGGTTAGACGCTTCAATGGTTTCCGTTGAGAGTCGGTTGGATGTTGTTGATGTGTCTATTGCGGAATTAGATGCTTCAATGAGTTCTGTATTTAATGAACTCGCATTCGGGGATGCAGATCAAGTTGTGTATAGAGATAGTGGGAATAATTTGGCATCTTCTTCATACTTTACTTTTGACGGTTCAAACGTAATCATTGGTGATGCTGGAGACGGTAATTATTCATTTGAAGTTGGTGGAGATGCCCGTTTCCATAAAAATTTAATGATTAATGGAAACGTTAATATTGACGGTTCGTTAGTTATTCAAGGCGGAGCAATTGAAATTCAAACTACAACTGTTTCTGTATCCAATAACATTATACGAATTAACGACGGTTTAACTGGCATTCCAAGTACTTCTCTCGAATCTGGAATTATCGTTGAGAGAGGAGACTTGTCTGATTATTATTTTGTTTTTACTGAGGAACACGATTTGTTTAAAGTAGGAATAAGTGGCAATCTACATCCGGTGGTTGAGAGAGAACTAATTTTAAACGATAGAAGCGTTCCTATATGGTGTTGTACCGGTGATGGATATGAAGGACGATTAATAACCGACACTTCGTTTATGTTTGATACATCACAAAACTTATTTGTTCCAACCGAGGTTTATATAGGAAATTTGGGTGTCAGTGGAGCCATACACGCATTGGACGCTTCTATGACTAGTGTTGAGTCTCGATTAGGTGTATTGGATACTTCTGTTAATGGTTTGGATGCTTCAATGATATTAGTTCAAGCACGACTTGATGTTTTAGATACATCCGTTAATGCGTTGGAATCATCCGTTGGTGTGTTGGATACTTCAATGGTAGTGGCTCAAGACCGTCTTAATGTATTGGACACATCCGTTAATGCTTTAGAAATATCTATGAATGTGGTTGAAAACAGAGTTGATATATTGGATAGTTCTCTCAACTTAACAAATATACCTGAACCATCAGTCATATTTAAAGGTGACGCAAATGATTTATCCGGTTCTAATAACTTTGAATATGATAACAATAATGACATGTTAGTTATGGGTGGAGGTACATTTTATACATCAAATGAAATAAATACTGATATTTCTCTCGCAACCAAGGTATATATAACAGGTAATGGTGATAGTCCAACATTAACACTATATGATGTTAATACAAGTGGAACACCAGCTATACAATTCATTCGAGGAAACAAGGAATATGGTATGGATATTTATACTGATTATAGAATACGTTCTGATGCTGGAATATTTTATATAGAATATGATGCGTCTGGTGTTAATCCAAGTTATACAAAACCAATTCAAATTAATGCTAATGACGTTGGTATTAATATTGAGCCAGATGCTACACTCGATATTCAAAATAACTTTATGAACAACTTTGTTACACAATTGTCTGATTTATCAAATCAACAAAATGTTGTGTTCCGGGTGCGTCCAGACGCAGGTAATGCAAGTAATTTAGCGTTACAAATGTCAGCATTTGATGAAGATACGTTTATTATTCAAACAAATAATCCAACAGCCACACTAGTAAAAGACCTTATTATTAATCCATTTGGAGGTAATACTGGTTTCGGTTTAACTGACCCTTTATATACCGTTCATATCAGTGGAGATTTGGTTATTAACGAGAGAAATGTAGAAACGAGCTTAGATATTATCGATGCTTCGGTAAATGGTGTTATTCAAAACGCATATAACAACTCCAGTACAGGACTAGTTAGTGGAGGATACATTTATGTTAATTCGGGTGATAATACTAAATTTGATTTATCTGGTGGTAATGGTCAAATCGTTAATGCTAAAACAACAATAGTTTCTTGGTCAGATTATATTGGTGTGGATGTTTCATTTTTGGGTGCTGTTACAAACCCCTTAACAGATAGACCATTTACACAAATTTATATTGATGAAAGTGGTAATATACATCAAGAAGCAGGAGATATTACACCAACCCTACGCCGTGATTATATTTATATCGGAAAAATCGTTCATGATACAAGTAATGGCATTATTCAAATTGCTTTTTCTCAACCTGAAATAGCATACAGACCCGCTAACAATTTCCAAGATTTTGTAAATGGAATAGCAAATGTTATTGTTTTAAATGGTTGTACCATTACTGCTGGAACTGGTCTTGGATTAAATATTAATGAGGGTTCATTATATGGAACAGGTATTAATTATAATTCAAATATAAAATCACCAAATATTAAAACTATTTCAGCACAAAATAATTTTACGTTTAGATACCGTTATTATAACGACAATACAGAATCGATTGATTTAAGTGCTATAAATACAACACAATATGAAGTTGTTGGAGGTAGTTTAACAACACTTCCAAATAACAAATGGGCAAATACATATGTATTTATATTCCCATCAGGTCTTATTCGATTACAATACGGTCAACAACCATATGATAAAACAGAAGATGCGTTAGCTGGATTTAATGATTTGCAAAAAGAAACTAATATTGAAAATAATGCAGTTTTATTGGCTATTATCACTTATGAAAATGGTGTAACTGATTTTACAAACGCGGTAATTACAACAGCCGATAGTTTTGGTCAAGTTGGTCGTGGAACTTCAACTGGTGGAGCCGCAAACACAACAACTCTTCAACAAGCATTTAACAATGAAGATGATGGAGCATTTGAAATATCTACAACAAAATCGTACAGTGTAAATGATGCTGTTGGAAACAGTATTCTTAGTGTTAGTAATGAAAGAATTGTTATTATACCGACTGACGCATCTTTTTCTCTCGGAAGTTATACTGATGTTGAAACAACGTTGGATGGATTAGACGCTTCGATGGTATCAGTTGAGGGACGTTTAGATGTTGTGGATGTATCTATTGCGGGGTTAGATGCGTCAATGGTATCGGTTGAGAGTCGGTTAGATGTTGTGGATGTATCTATTGCTGGGTTAGATGCGTCAATGGTATCGGTTGAGAGTCGGTTAGATGTTGTGGATGTATCTATTGAAAACTTGGATACATCAGTTAATTACATTGAAAACAACTATCTTCCACTTGCTGGTGGAACAATGACAGGAACACTTGAAATAGACGCAACGGTTTCTCCATCTATTATCATTGATTCTAGTGGTGATAATCAAGGTTCAATACGATTTAAAGAAAATTCGACAGAAAGTTGGTTAGTTTCACATGCAAATACAAGTGGAGCAGTAGGTTTCCAAATATATGGGTATGCTGGTTCAGGCGATTTTTTAATATATACAAATGGTTCAAATGAAAGATTGCGTATATCTCAAAGTGGTCAAGCAAAATATACATATAATGCAGGAACAGGACAAGATACAGATATGTACGGATACTATAATCAATATAATAATGGAAGTGCTGGTTTGGTTGTTAGAGCAAATACTACATATTCTGATATATATACAACAAATACATCTCATCCTTTAATTTTACAGAATTCACCTAGTGGTAAGGTTGGAATAGGAACAACAGTTGTAAATATAAATGGATTAGAAATTAATACAAATTCATCTGATAAAATACGAATAAAGGCATATACTTCAACAACTGATAATTGGATAACATCATATGACGAGTCGAATAATCGTGTTTGGATTATAAATATGCTTGACCGTAGTGTGCGTAATTCATTTGCGTTTTATTCCCAAAATACAGGAACCTATATGATGTTGCTTGATATATCCGGAAATGTTGGCATATCAACCACAAATCCACAAGAAAAACTTCACATTGGTGGAACAACAACCGACCGAACACAACTAATGCTAACAAGTAGTTTTAGTAATTCAAATATAAATCAAGGTGTAATTATGGGTTTAAACAGTGGCTCTATTGGAGGTGGTATTTATAATAGTTCTGGTTCCGATTTTATGTATTTTGGAACAACTTCCCGTAAAGCAAATGGTATGGCATTCGTGACAAATCTTGCCCAGTCATCTCATGTAGGTCAAACAGACGCGGTCATGCAAACAAATACGAAAATGGTTATTAATAATTCAGGTGCGGTTGGTATTGGAACAACAAACCCATCCACAGCATCCTCCAAATTCCAAATATACGATTCGACTCTCAAATTCTACGTTCAAAACAACGGCGATGTATATTCAGCAACTGGTAATTACTTAACAATATCCGACGAAAAACGTAAATGTAATATTGCTTCCGCATTCTCTACCATTCAAGGCAACCAAGTCCCAACTACCATCATCAAAAAACTTCGCGCGATTACATACCAATTCGCACCAAACATCAACAATAGCATTGATAATCAAAATATCGGTGTATTAGCAAACGAAATCGGCGACGAACTTCCAATCATAATTACTAAAACGACAACAGACACACTTCTCTCGAAGTATGATACAGAAAATTACCAAAACGCAAAATCCGTAAATACAGACCAAGCATCTTGTGTAAATTACAGTGGATTAGTCGCAACATTACTGGAAACTGTGAAACAACTAACAACCGAAGTTCAAGAATTGAGAGAAATCATTGATTATAATAGTGGAAAGGCGGGTTCGTCTACTACATATTTCTCTCAACCAGCTCAATCAACGCCATCATTAATAAATCCATTCGAGAGAAAAGACAATGGAACCACTCCATATTATTTGGGAGGAACATACAACATTCCATATTCCGACATATTTTATTCTGCTTCTGGCGACCCAAAACTTGTGAGTGAGCTGGAAAACAAGGCTGGAATTTCATATGAAAACTTCAACAATTATACCAAATCACTGGACGAAACATCTATTCGCATTTCAAAAACATTGGTGGTTAATAATAAATTGTATGTAGTTGGATATATAACATTAACTACAACCCCAGACACTCAACCCGAGTTCATTTCATATATTTCCAGACACAATGTAGATGGTTCTCTCGACCATACGTTTGGAAATTCGGGAATTCGCATTATTCACTTTACCAACATTGTGGATGGGAACCAAAACGTATTAAACAAATACACAATTATTAAATCGTTTGATTATAACAGTTACGACCAACACCTTTACTTGGGAGGCTATATACGTGTAATTAATGATGTTCGTTTATATATAACCAAACTTGATTTAAGTGGTGATATAATTCAAAGTGATTTTGAACACGTTGGAGACAATGAAAACTTGTTCGATTTGAAATCTTATTTCACTCGAGAATATTTCATTGGAAATGTTAATGACGGTTATTATACAAAAACATTAATTGGATACAAACAAAACACTACATATACAACGGCAACCATTGATTTATCAGATACATACAATCAAACCGATTTATCCAACACAGAATACGGTTATAACCTTTTGGACATTAACTACCGTCAATATGTTGGTGTTGTTAATATTAAGGATGACAACCGTATCACTGACGCATCATATAACATCCGCCTTATTCCATTTTCAAAAGGTAATTTATCCACATTTGGTGAATACTCTGTAACCGACCCCAGTTCCAATTCATTATTATTCATTTCATCTCAATATTCAAACGAAAACATATACTTATTTGTTCTCTCAACAGGAATTAAAACAGAATACAAAATAATCAAATTGAACGTATCATTTGAATTGACTACCTCCAATGATGAAATATCATCCGAAGGATTTACTTCAACGGGAAAAGACACTATTCGCAACGAATCACCATCAGATTTAAACAACTATAAAAAGATAACAACCATTTCTCTCGATACAACATTCGGTACAAATGGTTTTTTGACCGTTGATTATTCATCACTTGGAGAGAACTATGAACCCAACCGAGAGAGTTTCGTATATCATCAAATGGCGTTATCCGGACATCATCTGTTAGTTCCTCTCAATTTATCGATTGTGGAAGATTTAGAATATTCTCTCAAAAAAACAAATTACATATTGGCAATTGCTCGTATTGACACTTCAACAGGCGAATTGGATCCTACATTCTCTCAAAGGTCTCCAACTGACTTATTCACTACATCCACAACATATGCCGAAACACAAAAAGCATTTAATAAATCAAAGACGGGAATACTTACATTTGACGCACTGAAACAATTGGGGGTATCTCATATAAGTGGTGTTCAATACATTGGTTCAATTACTTCTTCTCTCATCGACCCATCCAACATTTATGTTGCAGGGCATGTAGAACCATATGTATGCAAGATACAATACTTTGCTGTTAACGCAACTGACGGTTCTATCAGAACCAATAAACAATTATCACCATATGATGCGAACGAGTTTAACTATAAGGTTGATATAACAGATGTATCTTATAATGACACACCATTCAATCCCACGAGAACAGAAGATTATGCGGAGTTTTTAAGTAAGGGACCAATAACAAATAAAATATATGTATGTGGAGAAACAACACAATTGGCAAGCGACCTCATTCAATCCACACGAAAAACCTGTTGGATTACTCGTATGGAAGATGCTATTTCAGGAACGATTGACACAGCATTTGGAGAGAATGGTTCAATGACTAACACAAATCACTTCCGAGAGAACATTGTTGGCATAACATCCATGCACGGATTTATCCACATCAATATTTACAATATGGAAAATCAAAGTATATTTGCGGTTCGAGAGATAGATACAAGCAATGTTTATATTGCAGGTTTTGTGGGGAATAACACTGAAACAGACCAAAACACTACATTGTATGTTGCTAAATTGAACCATCATACATGTTCTCTCGATACCACATTCGGAGAAATGGGCAAGGGAATAACATTCACATCCATTGGTAATGCCACATCGGATTATGTGTGGAATATGAAGATTGATAATAACGGACGAATTTTAATGTGTGGATACACGACACTTCATTCAAACGCAACCGAAGATAGTGATGGTCCATATAGCAAGATGTATTTGTTAAGATACACATCATCAGGACAATTAGATGCCACATTTGGTAGCAATGGTATTTGGATACCTCATTTAACAATTTCAAACAGTTATGACCTCGACCACGACGAATATGGATATAATATGTTATATAATAGTGAAGACGACAAATACATTTTAACAGGTGATACATACATTGCGACTGACCCCGACAATGACACAGATGTATGCTATAATTTCATTTCCAAAATGTATGTTATTGATAACAGTTATAACCGTTTAACGGATGTATCGTTTGAAGTTTATGGTTTGTCAGACCAAACATATGATTTATCATACACCGCAACAACATACTATAACGAATACACATTTGATATATCGTGTAGTGATTGTAGCAATAATTCAACTTGTTCTCTCGATATTCGTAATGAAGGAAACCAATTCACATTGTCATATACAACTTGTGAAGGCTACAAAGGTGGTCCATCAACAATTAATCTTCATATAACTGCGAATGACGTAAGTTATACTGAAATTTCGTTTAATCACGGATACACCGCACCAGAAAACATTGATGAAGGATATGATAGTTTATATAGTGCAATAATAGACGCTCAAGGGTGTCCAATTGTGGCAGGACAAGTTGGGTTCGTTCCAACATTCGTAAGATACGACCCAAATTATCAAACCCCGAGAGAACTTAAATTGGATAGAGATACAGATATAAGTAATTTAATTATCTTCGCATTAACACAAACGGATAATGGACGTATTATATTTGGCGGATACACTCCATCGAAGTTATCGTTTAATGGAGAGAATCAAAATTTACAGAACTCGATTGTTTATGGAGCATTAAAAATAAGTGCGATGGATGGAAGTCTATCGAGAGATACCGATTTCTACAACGGGTCATATTACAAAGAAATCAGCGTATCCAATAATCAATCCCAACAAATTTACTTCGCAGAAAGTATTGGAAACGACGTATTTATGGTAGGTTTAGACCAACGACTTGGAATGCGCGTCAATTTCAACACAGTATTTACTCCTCCTTCTTAAACTGTCTCGCACGTACATTTTGCCATTCTTGGAAAGACATTTTTTTGGCTTTTGGAGCTTGTGTTGTTTGTCTAGAATGATATTCTTGGATTTTTCCACGATGTTTATAATAATTTCGCGTATTCAAATCCTTTTCATTGATTTTAATACTTGTTTTATTGTTTGGTTTATTTTTGGGTTTAACAAAAATATCATCATTTATGGCTGGTTTTTCCGTTTTATCATCTTCTGTTTCAATATCTTTATTAATATACAATTTCAAATGTCCCGAATTTAAACAATATTTACGCGCAATTACGTCTAATGTGCTGTGTGGAATTGAACGGTCAGACCAATAAATAAATCCATCGCCATCATGTCCCATATACACAAGTCCTTGAGGAGTTGCTTCTGTTACAATAAAGTTCGCTGTTGGCGTTATGGTTTTCATATAATTTTTCTTATCTGTGTGTGTAATTTCATCTTCTATTTGATATCTGTTTTGGAATTCACGTGTCCATAAACGCGAACCCATAATTCCTAATTGCGTTTTTTCCCAATTTTCAAATCTACGAATACGACGCATCATTGGTGCCCACAAAAAGTGAGCAACAAACCCAGACGATAACACGAGAGAACTCGTCATTATCAACGCAAAGTTAGCAACATTAATAAAAGTATTTGTAATAGACATATTTATACTATGATGTATAATTAAATTCTATATTCATTTATAGCGTCGCAATTCTTTCATTTCTCAAATCCTCAATTTCAGATTGAAGGTCTGGAATGCGGACACGTTCGTAATTGGATAAACCCGGAAAGAATCTAACCAAATACATAGTTGCCACTTTCTTTCCATAGAATTTTTCAACAATAAACTTATACATATTCAGTTGAAGACAATAATGCCAATAATCCGTTCCAGGCAAATGTGAAATACATTTAGTTACTGCATTTTCCCAAGGATTTGATTTACGAAATTCCTTTGCGCGTTTCCAATCATACAAATGAAGAACTTCATTTCCATCTTCATCCACACTTTTATAAACCATATCAATAATTCCATATACCTTTGCTTCATCATCAAATACTTCCCATTCGGTTCGGTATGGTTCAATGTATCCAAATAGACCCTTTACCCGGTTTGCTTCAAATTTTTTAAACAATTCAAATTCATCTCCATTATATTTTGGACGTGTTTCTGTTTCAACAGACAAATCCAATCCATTATAAAACGATTCAATGGCATAGTGCATTTCAGTACCATTTTGTGCCGCCAATTTACCTTTATTTGACCACAATTCCTTAATAGCATCAGCAGTCATTCCAAAATATGGACTGTTCGGCCACTTCTTTGAATTCATCATTTTTTCAATAACTGCATCCGCATCAAATTCTTTAAAATTAGAGTTCACAAATCGTGTTACACCACTATATCCTTGGTTTCGTGCCTTTTCGCCATCAATATCATACTTAAAATTTTCGGGTTCAATACAAATACGTTCATCTCTTGGATGTCCATTTTTGTTTTTTAAAAGGGGTTCAAACCGCTGTTCCAAAACCCATTTATTCACATTCAATCTCGACATATCGGCAATTTCTAGCTTGCTCATATTTATTTGATACTAAATATGAACTAATTCTTCTAAATCAATTTTAGCGTATAGATATTTTGTTGTGGGTTAATGTTATTTTGATGCTCGAGAGAAGCATATGAAGGATTGGAATTCCTTGAATAGTTTCGTTATCCAATAATCTATCAAGGTCTTCTATTAATGTGGATTTTTCTGGACGATAATACAATTGATTACAATTTACAATGATTTTAGCAACTTCTCTCAAAATATCTTCACCTATATCTACTTTGCCACCATAAATTGTTATTAAGTTATCTATACTGTCCTTAATATTTGTTTCATTTACTTGACTTTTATTTGTTGTTTTATACAAAAAACTAAAGTGAATACAATACAAAATAAACATAACATATGGTGATTTTTTTGTATCTTCATCACTAATTAATCTAATATGACTGTTGATAACCGAATTTTTCTCATAATTAGTATATTTACTTTTGATAATTTTACCTATATGAAGTGTTATACGTGCGAGTTTTCTCTCGTTAATGGTTTCCATCATTGATTTATCGTATGAATTAAAGAGTTCGGTTAAAAGTGTTCTTAAAATAATATCTTTTGTCTCTCGACGGTGGTATCTTCTAAAGCGTAAGTTAGTAGTAGTACAACATCTCGCACAACATGAAAAAGGAACACAATCAGTTCTATCTACATCTGCCATTTAAAATTATATAAGATATTTCTATTGTCCTATAAACTGGAAACATACAATTAACAATTATATAGCGTTAATATAATATGTCATATTTCGTTAGAAAAAGTAATCGTTGTAAAAACTGTGTAGGTGATAGTGTTCCAGTTCAATATTTATCACCCGCAACATCTTCATCTATGCGGTCGTTTTCTCTCGTTCAAACAACTTTACAAAAATCCGAATTAGGTGTTAAACGAGGAAGTGGTGGAAATTCATATTCGGGTTATCTTCGTCGCAGATTAGGTGTTGCCCGTTGTTGTCCTTGATTTGTTCTCTCGGTTTATTATAAATGAATTCGCACAATATAATTAGACGCGAACAAACATATGAATTAGTAACTAAACAATTATCCGTTCATTCAGAAGATAGAGACATAACAATTTGGAGAGAACCATCTGAGTTTGCGATTGAATTACCCGAAGACTTACGTAATGTTGTCTCAATTAGACTTACAAATGCGGTTATTCCTTCAAATCAATATGTATTTACAAACAATTATCAAAATACTAAACTGGCTTTTAAAATTTCACCCGACATAAGTGGAAACACTGGTGATGAATATGATTTGTTGAATGATATATCAACATCTATTATTGAGACTGTCGCAATGACCGAAGGATTTTATGAACCAGACCAATTAGCAACTGAAATCGCACGTATTTTAAATGATACTATAACTGCTTTATATGAAGTTGATACTGATTTATCCGCAACTACATACACACACTTTATATGTCAATACAACAACATTGAACACAAATTATATATAGGCAATAACCGTGATAACTTTGAAATTATCCCAAATAAAAAAATAAATTATACCATTGATTGTGGATATAAATATGTATATGATAATTATGCGAAATGGGGACTTCCATATTATTTAGGATTTGATAAAACCGGAACATATACTTCGGTTGAAAGTGTGAGTGGTATATTTGATGGTGAAGTATGGATTACACCTGACGCAAGTGCGTCTACCGTAAAAATAGTTTCTCCAACAAAGGTGTTAGATATTTTGGGAGAAAACACGGTTTATATGGAACTTGACCG
>Ga0181590_10004166_pt1 | contig 12057 bp, 10 predicted proteins | sample 071ome_34_FD_132446 | JGI IMG/M metagenome (GOLD analysis project Ga0181590, IMG submission 132446) | Coastal salt marsh microbial communities from the Groves Creek Marsh, Skidaway Island, Georgia - 071411BT metaG (megahit assembly) | ecosystem: Environmental > Aquatic > Marine > Intertidal... | reverse complement strand
ACTCACATTTATGATGAATGAAGATGACGGAAAAAGCAGCATGGGGATCAGCGCCATATTGGGAGAAATTGGATTTAGTGGTGGTGGTGGCGGCGGTCAAAACTTTGAAAAAATTACTTCCTTAGCCACGTCTCGATTAATCCTTGAAAAGTGCTTCTATCGGGAAGTGGCATTAGATGGACAAAAAGACTTTTTAGGAAACCATATATTAAATACTCAGGCGGTTGAATTTGACCAAATTCAGTTTCCATCATTCTCAGACACCGGTCGCAGAAGCGACAAAATGCTTGAATTAGTCAATAGGCTAGCTAAGGTGGTGAAAGGAGACCCGTCCAATGGAAGAGAAGGTTTGTTGTCGGTAGGATACGATGAAGAAACGACCATTCTGGAGATAAAAGCCAAAACGACCATTCCGGAATTATCTATCGTTTTGTCAAACACGTTGTACGATGTACTAAGCGCTTACTACTCCGAATCGAGCATTGAAAAGCAGCAAGCGACGTATTTCCACGTCAGGCATAAGGTAGATTCTATCCAAGGTGAAATTAACGCAGCTGAGACTAAACTCGCTCGCTTTAAAGATCAAAACAAGGGACTTATTTATAGTCAGTCTTATCTCCCTGCTCAGAGACTCTCCCGAAAACTTGAGATGCTCTATATAATGTACGGCGAAGCCAGTAAAAACCTAGAGACGGCAGAGTTTTTACTACAAAGCGCCACACCTTACTTCCAGGTCATAGACCGACCAATAGGTCCCTTCAAACCCGTTGGAAAATCACGGGCAAAGGCTGGCATTATCGGAGGTCTTCTGGGAGGTCTCCTCGCTGTCGCCTTTATCGTTTGTAGACGATGGTTTTTGGATAGATTAGAAGAAGAGCGAGTTGAATAGAGTGATATTTTTCCAGTCGAAAAAGTGCGCTGGCCTGCCAGAAATGCGGGGGACGCGAGGAGCTGTGTGCTGGGAGCATATTTCTGGCTTGTCTTTTTTGGTTACTTTTTTTGACTAAGAAAAAAAGTAACACACGTGGATTCTTTACCACTTTGTTAAACAATATCATTATAGATGAATGAATAAAACTGCTTTAATCACCGGAGTCACCGGTCAAGACGGCGCATATTTGGCGCATTTACTTCTTCAAAAGGGATACGTTGTCCATGGCATTAAACGTCGAGCTTCGTTGTTTAACACCTCTAGAATTGACGATATTTATCAAGACCCACATGTGGAGAATCGAAACTTCATTCTACACCACGGTGACTTAAGTGATAGCACGAATATTATCCGAATTGTACAAGAAGTACAACCGGATGAAATATACAATCTTGGTGCGATGAGTCATGTTCATGTGAGCTTTGAAGAACCTGAATATAGTGCAGATGTTGATGGTGTGGGCACACTACGTATTTTGGAGGCAGTCAGAATTCTTGGGTTGACAAAAAAAACCAAGATTTACCAAGCTTCAACTTCTGAGTTGTATGGTTTGGTTCAGGAGGTCCCTCAGTCTGAAACAACACCTTTCTATCCTAGGTCGCCATATGCAGTCGCGAAACTATACGCGTATTGGATAACCGTAAACTATCGGGAGGCTTATGACATGTTTGCTTGTAATGGGATTTTGTTTAACCATGAATCCCCATTACGCGGTGAAACTTTCGTTACGCGAAAAATCACACGTGGTGTTGCAAAGATTGCCCTAGGACTTCAGGACAAAATATGGATGGGAAACATCAACGCGAAGCGCGATTGGGGCCATGCAAAAGACTATGTCGAAGGAATGCATTTGATTTTGCAACAAGACCAACCTGAAGATTATGTGCTGGCAACAGGCCATACAACCGAAATACGGGAATTTATTCGAATGTCATTCGAGCAAATAGGTGTTGAACTTGAGTTTAAAGGTTCCGAAGTGGATGAAGTGGCGATTGTAAAATCTACGGATGGGAAATACAACATACCTACCGGTAAAGAAGTATTAGCCATTGATCCTAAATACTTCAGGCTAACTGAGGTCGAATTGCTGATAGGAGATCCGACTAAAGCTCAAACCAAACTGGGTTGGACACCAAAGTATGACGTTAAATCGCTCTGTGAGGAAATGGTTGCTGCCGACTTAGAGCTTTTCAAACGTGATGAGGTGTTAAAGAATGCCGGTTTTAAGGTGAAGCAGGAGTTTGAGTAGGTTGGCGCATTGGCATGTTGGCTGGTTAGGTGATTAGGTAATTGGCTTTGGGTTCGCTGGTCTTCTATGAAAATGCAGAATACAATAAACCTAAAACGTCAAAGTTCCAAAGCCCTAATACGCTAACAACCTAATACGCCAAATACCCAACAACCTAAAGCGCTAACTAGCTAACACACTGATCAAATGGACAAATCTTCCAAAATATACGTAGCAGGACATCGGGGCATGGTTGGCTCCGCTATTGTAAGAAAACTCAAGAAAGATGGATATAGCAATCTTGTACTGCGGACTTCAAAAGAACTCGACCTGAGAAATCAAGAAGCAGTGTCAGCTTTCTTTGCAAGCGAGAAACCAGAATATGTATTTCTAGCGGCGGCCAAAGTAGGTGGCATCCACGCGAATAATGTATATCGTGCAGAGTTCCTTTATGATAACATGATGATTCAGAACAACGTGATTCATCAAAGCTACGTTCAAGGTGTTAAAAAACTTCTATTTCTAGGTTCATCGTGCATATACCCCAAGAATGCTCCTCAACCCATGAAAGAAGAGCATTTATTGACCGGAGTTCTCGAACCAACAAACGAGCCATATGCTATTGCTAAAATTGCAGGCATTAAGATGGTAGAGAATTACGCTAGGCAATATAGTTGCAATTTTACAGCGGCTATGCCAACCAACTTGTACGGTCCGAATGACAATTATAACCTCGAGAACTCCCATGTCCTCCCTGCCCTTCTGCGCAAGATGCATTTAGCAAATTGCTTAGAACAAAATGACTGGAAAAGAATCCGAGCTGACATCCATAAAAACGGACTTGGAAATGTAGATGCTAGCAGCACAGAAGAAGATATCCTTACAACGTTAAGTAAATATGGAATAAACCAAAGACATACAACAAGTGTCGAAATCTGGGGCACCGGTTCCCCTCTACGTGAATTTCTGCATGTTGACGACCTTGCAGAAGCATGTTATTTCATCATGCAGGAATATAATTCCCCTCAATTTTTAAACGTGGGTAGCGGTTCTGAAATAAGTATTAAAGACCTTGCACATTTAATAAAAGAAACCGTTGGTTTTAATGGAGAATTAGTATTTAACTCGGACAAACCTGATGGAACACCAAGGAAGTTGATGGATAGTGGAAAGTTAACAAATTTTGGGTGGTCAAATCAAATTAATTTAAACGCTGGAATTCGTAGTACTTATCACAGTGTCAAAACTAGTGTTTAGTTGACGAACAACTTAAAATCCAATACTGTAAAAGCCGCAACGTGGAATTTCTCCAAAGTTGTAGTCTCTCAAGTACGAAACTTTGTTGTATCTACAACACTAGCAAGGTTACTTCTGCCAGCAGATTTTGGACTTCTAGGAATGGCAATGATTTTTGCAGGATTCGCAGGTTCATTTGTCGATTTTGGATTTGGAAATGCTGTTATTCAAAAACAAAAAGTTAGCGACATACAACTGTCGACAATTTTTTGGTTAAATAACATTCTTGCAGTTTTTCTAGGTGCTATAATGTTTCTAACTGCGCCATTTGTCGCGAAATATTTCGAAATGGCAGCATTAGAAAACATTACCAGAATCATGTCGCTTACCTTTGTGATTAAGGGTTTAACAACGCTTCAAGAATCACTGTTTCGAAAAGAGTTAAACTACAAGACATTATTTAAAGTTGAAATAACCTCAGGAATTATTTCTGGTGTAATAGGCATTTACATGGCCTATAATGGCTTTGGAGTTTATAGTTTAATTTACTCCCAGATATGTGGTTGGTTGATTACAACCACCTTAATATGGATTTTCAGCTCATGGAAACCTAGCTTTACGTTTAACCTCAAAGAAGTTCAACCATTATGGTCCTTTGGTTATAAATACTCGTTGAGTGTTTTCATCGATTCTATTTTTAGTAGATTAGACACTATTATTATTGGAAAGTTATTTAGTGCAAGTATACTAGGGGTGTTTTACAAAGCCCAATCGTTGTTAAAGCTTGTTGTTTACTTCGCGTTTAACTCACTTTCTGGTGTGTTGTTTCCATCGTTATCCAAACTCAATAATGATACGATAAAACTAAAAAATGCTACGTATCGGATTCTACACATAGTTTGCTTTACAACTTTTCTTTTGTCCGGGCTTATGTATATCAGCGCTGACTCAATTATCATTTTTTTATATACTGCCAAATGGTCTGGCAGCATACCCATCTTTAAGCTAATCGTATCTTTTGCATTTATTATCACTCTCCCTCCAATATTAAATGCACCAGTTCTATCTTTGGGAAGGTCAGACAAAACATTAAAAGTAGAAATAATAAAAAAATCATTATATCTATTTACAATTCCAATTGCAATATGTTTTAACCTTTATTATTACATATTTAGCACAATAGTTGCAGCTTGTTTGGGTATGTTATTAAATGCGACGCTTCTTGTTAAATATGTAAATTTTAACAAATTAGAGTTGTCAAAACTGTTTTTCTCCTATTTAATTCCTTTTGTATTGATATCAGGGTGTTTCACTTTATTCCCCTTTCACATCAAAAATCATTTTGTAAATATCGTTGCTCAATCATTGGTTTATGTTTTTATGTACTACATAATAAACTTTACATTCAAGAATAGAGGATTAAGTGAAGTAATTGAGATAATCAATTTGTTACTTTCAAAATTTGTTCGAAAAATCAAACCTAATTAGTTGTATTACTTGACTTCAGATCGTTTAAATACCAAATCCTTAGAAACGAATCTATTGTACATTCTCCCCGATAGTGATGCTGGCGTTGCCTCGGTCGTTAGAAATTTACTTCGTTTTCATGACAAATCAATAAAGACAACTGTTGTTTTGTTGCATGACGAATTGAACACAACAAAGAATCGAATAAATAATTTGTCATGCGACAACCTAGTAAGACTTGAATACAATAGCAAGTGGTCCAACCAAGCAAAAATCAATAAACGGATAAAAAAATTGATTTCTAGAGAAACCATTATTATTTCCAATGATGGTGGTGTTGAGTTAGAGGCTTTGAAGTCAATCGAGCATCCTATTCGCGTTGTTTATGTTTGTCACGGAGACATTCAACACTACTACAGAGCTATAAAAAAACATAAGCAAATTATAAGTTACTGTATCGCAGTTAGTCAGGTAATTGCCAGTAAAATAACTGATATTTTAGATGATGAAACATTCAAAAATAAGATCTCCAAAATTTACTTTCCTGTACCCCAACCTGAAACTTTAAATAGAAAAGAATCTAACACCATCAGACTTGTTTTTGTTGGATCTTTAATAAAGGCGAAGGGTGTACTCTTGTTGCCAAAAATTGTGGATGGTTTACAATCTTTAGATATAAATTATCATTTAACGATTATTGGTTCTGGTGCTGAAGAAAACAAATTAAAACAAGAGCTAGGTGGTAATAGAAATATAAGTTTTAAAGGTAGACTCCCAAACGAAGAAATATTAAAAATTCACCAAGACCAAGATGTAATACTACTGCCTTCACACAATGAAGGTTTACCAGTTGTTTTGATTGAAGCAATGAAATGTGGAGTTGTTCCACTAGCATCCAACATACCCAGTGGAATTCCTGAGATTGTCATTGATAGCAAAACTGGATATAAAATTAACATCGGGGATGCAGAAAGATACTGTAAAATTATACATAAGTTATATCGAGATCATTCTGAATTAAATCGCCTAAGTAATAATTGTAAACAATTTAGTGCTTCAAACTTTGATCCATACAATCAAACAAGACAATACGAATACATTTATGAAAATAAAGCTGACTACATTGAGATTCAACCAAACCTATGGTCAAAAGTAATTTCGTACATCCCTTTTGGGATTCTGTATAAAGTCAAAAAAGTATTAAAATGAAACTAGAAGAAACACCTCTTGTATCAATATTGATGACTTCCTATAACAGGGAACAATATATTGAAGATGCTATAGTTTCTGTAATAAATTCCACATACCAAAACTGGGAACTTATCATAGTTGATGACCTATCTACGGATCGTTCTTATGACATTGCTGGTAGTTATGCTTTGAAAGATAGTCGTATTTCTGCTTACCAGAATGAAAGTAATCTTGGGGATTATCCAAACAGAAACATGGCAGCATCAAAAGCAAAAGGAGAGTATTTAATTTATGTTGATTCGGATGATATGATTTATCCCTACAGTGTTGAGAGGTGTGTATTTTATATGAATAAATATCCTTCAGCGGGAATTGGCATCTCCCGACCGTATAGTCCAGATGGTATGTATCCAATTGTTTACTCTCCAGAAAATGCTATTAAAAAACATTATTTAGATAATCCATATCTTAATCATGCACCTGGTTCTGTGATAATTCGAAGACATAAGTTTATCGAAATAGGTGGCTTCACAATATTTCGTCACATCAGCGATAACATTCTGTGGGTAAAAATGGCTAATCAATTCGACGTTGTTTTATTACCTCGTGTATTAAGCTGGCCAAGATCCCATGAATTTCAAGAGTTAAAATATGAAATAAAAAAATTAGAGCCTATAGTGGAATTATTCAAGTTCAATATTTCATTTATTTCCAGGTGTAATCATTTCACTGAAAAGGAAAGGTTACAAGCAGTAAGATCAATAAATTCTAATTATACTAGAAAAATACTTAGTGATATTAAGCACTTTAGATTTAATCGAGCTGTTAAACTTATAAAACATTGGATAAAAAACGATTTTGATAAAAAAAATGAGAATCAATAAAAAATTGATTTACTTAATTCAAAATCCACTTAGGATTTTTATTTGGTTACTACTTAAATTACCTTATTTCAGGTTTATTAATGAAAGACGTCATTACAATACGTATGTCCCATTTAAATTCTGGTTCAAACAAAAAGTTTCAAATTTAGGAGGAAACAGAAAAGTATTTTGGCCAGTTCACCCAACAAGTTCCGTGTTTGATACTGAGCACATAGAAATAGGTGTCGATTCAGCCCCAGGTATTATGGGGGGAGCATACATTACTGGTATTGGTGGACTAAAAATAGGTAACTACTGTTATTTTGCAAAGAACATCACGATTGTAACCGCAAATCATGACTTGCTTGACACAAGAAAAAGAGTATTAAAACCTGTATGCATTGGTGATTATTCTTTAATTTCAGCGGGTGTCCACATCATGCCAGGTGTAACATTGGGGAAACATACAGTCGTTGGCGCAGGCGCTGTAGTTACAAAATCTTTTGAAGATGGTTATTGTGTTATTGGTGGAAATCCTGCAAAAATTCTTAAAACTATTGATCCTAAAGACTGCGTGGATTACAAACACATCACTGAATACATAGGATACGAAAAAGTCAAATGACAGTTTCGATAATTATCCCCATGTACAATTGTGAAAATTACATTGACGAATGTATCATATCTTGCATTCATCAGGGCAAAATTGTGAAAGAAATTATCATTGTTGATGATCACTCAACAGACACTTCTGCTGCAAAAGCATTAAAATACATGTCAAGCTACCCTGACCTTGTTTCGTATTTTCTGAATGACAAAAAAGGCGCATGTTCGGCAAGAAACTACGGTTATAAAATGTCTACAGGTAATTACATTCAATTTTTAGATGCAGATGATATTTTGGGAGAAGACAAGATAGAGGAACAACTTAAAAACATTGAAACTAAACCCAACTCTATTGCTAATTGTGGCTGGATAAAATTTAAATCAAACATTAAAGATGGTTCATACCGAGCACAAAATATAGACAAATCTTATGACAAACCAATTGAATGGTTAATTGACAGCTGGAACGGTAATGGTGTTGGTGCGATACACAGCTGGTTAATTCCTCGCAACTTAATAGAAAAAGCTGGCGGCTGGAATGAGAGTTTGTTAAAAAACCAAGATGGGGAATTCTTAGCAAGAGTTATAGCAAATTCAACAAGTATTCAATTTAATCCAAGGGTTTTTACATACTATCGTGCACCAAGTGAAACAAATGTAAGTTCAAATATTTCTGAAGCAGCAATTACATCATTACTGAACTCATATAAATTATATGAAATTATACTCACTAAAAATCAATCGACAGAAGTAGTTAAAGCAATCAGCAGAAATTACCTTGATTTTATTTATAAGTATTACAACCTATACCCAAACCTTGCTAAAAAAGCAATTGAGTATGTTCACCAACTATCAACTCCAATCATCATTCCATTTCAAAATGAATTTGTAAAATTTCTAAATTCAATAATTGGCTATCAAGTCATATTTAAAACCAGAAAACTGATAAAAGGTTACTAGATGAAAATAAGTTAATAAGTTGAAATACAACAAATTATTACATTTCTTAACAAAACATTAGTTTAAATATCTCAATAAATGTTTTGACTTAAGAAGTCAAAACTATTTGAAAGCACCTAAATCATCAACTATCAGAGTAAATACAAAGAAATAACTTGTGCCAAGTATTTTAATAAGTCCATCTGGGAATTTATATGGTAGTGAGCTTGTACTACTTGATTACTTAAAACACACGAAACTTAAATTCAAGATTTACGTTCCAAAAAATTCTAAACTATTTTCAAAACTCATTAATGATGACCTTGTAGAAAATGTATTTACGTTTAACCCCAATAACCTAACAAAGTTTTATTTTATATGGCTACTGTCAACTTTACTAATTAACAAACATAAGACTATCTATATAAATGAAGGTGGACACATTCGTTATATAAAAATCTTAAGCAAAATTTTTAAAAGGCTAAAATTTATTATTCATGTTAGAACCATTTATGATGCTTCACATGAAAGACTAGGCAACATGTCAAAAAACATAACGTTACTAACCGTTTCTAAATACGTTCAAGCCATTATACAAAAAGAAAACAGTGATTGTATTCAATTGTATGACCCATATTCTTTCATATTGAATAAAAAAACGCAAAGACTAAAGTCAATTATTAATATAGGTATTGTTGGTCGAGTTTGTGAGTCTAAAGGTATTTCTCATATCAATGAGTTGATTAATTCCAGAACATTCCAATCTTCAGATCTTCCTCTCCACTTTCATTTTTTTGGTGAAGTTATTGAAGAAGTTAACACAAATAAAATTGTGGCATCAATTAAGTCTTCCAAGGTACAAACAAGTTTTCATGGTTATAAAGAAAAGTCAATAATCTTCGAAACAATTGATATTCTCTTACACATGAACCAACACGAAGCATTAGGACGAGTTATACTTGAAGCACTTGATTATGGTAATTATGTAATTTGTCCCCAAAAAGGTGGATCTGGAGAGTTAGCTAATCTTTTTCAAATCAGCACCACTTTCAATCTTTCTGATATAAACTGGCACCAGATAATATATACGAACATTGTTCATATATGGGAACAAAAAAGCACACAGCTTCAAGAAAGTTTTGTAAAAAACTTTGAACTTAATAAAATGATCTTTGACCCTGAAAAATATGCCTACACAATTGATAATGTAATTAAAGATGAACAATAGCATTTGTTTAATCCACTATCAACCAATTGAATACTATCCTCCAGCTTATAATTTAATTAATGAACTATCGAAAAGTAAGTTTATTAATGTTTTGACTAATCATAACAATAGAAATATTCCAAATTTTGGTTTTAACGCCAATGTCCGAATCAAACGTTTCGCCGTACCTGAAGAAGGGAGAACAAAATTTAAGAGACTGTATCACATACTGAAGTTTAATTTTCTAGCAACGGTTGAACTATTTTATTTGAAACCAAACATAATAGTATACATAGAGAACCAATCCATCCTACCAGTCTTTATATTCAACTACCTGAGTAAAAGAAGAAAGTTTATTTTTTGCCATTATCATGAGTATACTAGTATTGAAAAGTTAAAAACGGAAACATTTGTGTCCCGTGTTTTAAGTAAATTGGAGCCATCTGTAATCTCAAAAGCGGTGTGGATATCGCATACAAATGATGATAGAGTAAAGCTGTATTCAGAAAGGTTTCCTCAAATCAATAAATCCGTTTTACATTCTTTTCCTAACTTTCCTCCTAGACATTGGCAGGCAAAACGTAATAACAAGATAGATTTACCGCTAAACATTGTTTATATAGGATCTATTTCTTTAAAAAATATGTACAGTAAGGAATTTTTAACATGGGTTTCAATGAACGTAAATAAAGTTAATATGGATATTTATTCCATAAACTACACTACAGATATCATACAGTTCATTGAATCCTTAAATGCACCTAATATAAAATTTCACCCCGGTGTACGTTATGATCTACTTCCAAGAATTATGGACTATTATGATGTAGGCACAATCTTATATGATTCATCTCAGACTAACTACGTTTATAACGCTCCTAATAAGTTGTTTGAGTATTTGGCTTGTGGTTTAGATGTTTGGCTATCAAACGACTTAATATCAAGTCAGCCATATTTATGCAAAAACTCATTTCCTAAAGTTATTAGTTTAGACTTTAATAATCTTGATAAATTGAATGTTGAAAGTTTAATTGATAGAGAAAATATGGTATTTAAGGAGGCTGACTATTTCTCTGATGTATCAACGGAAGAATTAATTAACAAAATTGAAAAAATCTTATCCAGTAAGGAATAATGTTAAAACTCCTTTTTATAGGACCTACATTTTACGGCTCAACCACTTCTATGCGTTTGGATGCCATTCAAAATTATTTCGGGGATACCTGTGAGATTACGGTAATCAACACCCAAGAAATAATTGATAAACATAATCGAATTGCACGAATACTGGCTTATCGATATAAAACTGGGCCAATCGTAGCTAGTTTGTCAAACATTGCTCTAGAAACATCCATAACCTATGACTATATCTGGATGGAAAAAGCAGTTTTGTTTCAACCTAAGTTCATTCAGCAACTAAAAAAACTAACTCACTGTTTAATTCATTTTAGCCCAGACCCTGCTTTCCTATATCACAAATCAATAAAGTTTAACAAAAACATCTCTTATTACGACTTCGCAGTAACCACCAAATCTTTTGAACTCGATTATTACTATCAATTTGCCGGAAAAGAAAAAACCATTATGGTAAATCAAGCATATTCACCAAACACACATTATATAACTAAACCATTTTCCGAACGAAAAAAGGAAATTGTATTCATTGGCCATTTTGAGAAGAATCGTGGGGAAACACTACAAGTATTATTGGACAATAATTTTCCTATAGCCTTGGCCGGTAGAGATTGGAATCGATTTGTTTCTAAAAACAAAGACAATTCCAATTTTACATTTTTAGGGGAAAAACTCTATGGTGATGCTTATCGTGAGACACTTAATACCTATCAATTCAGTATTGGGTTTCTGTCAGAATGGATACCTGAGAAACACACCACAAGAAGCTTCGAAATTCCTGCCTGCGGCTGTATCTTAATTACTCCGACTAATCCTGAAATTTCGTCTTTTTACGGAGAAGATGAGGCCATTCATTATACGACGTTAAAGGAATTAACGTCTAAACTGAAATACTTCTTTAGTCACGACAAACAAAGGGGAAAAATAGCCTCACGATGCCATCAAAAAACAGTCAGCAGTGGGTTTACCCATTATGATGGAATAGAACATATTTTCAACACCATTTCTAAATCGAAATCACATTAGACCTACGAGTAGTTTTGTTATAATTTTTTCTATTCTAGTATTATATGCTGGGGAACAATGGCAGTGGTTTAGCTTGCTTACAGCCATTGTTATATTACAAGTTTTACTGGGTATTGACTTATTAATCAATTCATCTAAAGAATTCAGTTTTCTTAAAGTCATTTCTAACCTAGCGGTTTTTCAATGGCTTCTTTGGCCTGCTATCTATTTTACAGACATTAATCCAGGT
>Ga0181590_10004156_pt1 | contig 12074 bp, 2 predicted proteins | sample 071ome_34_FD_132446 | JGI IMG/M metagenome (GOLD analysis project Ga0181590, IMG submission 132446) | Coastal salt marsh microbial communities from the Groves Creek Marsh, Skidaway Island, Georgia - 071411BT metaG (megahit assembly) | ecosystem: Environmental > Aquatic > Marine > Intertidal zone... | reverse complement strand
GATACATACGCAACCGATAGTGATGTATCAACATTAAGGGGTGACTTTAATACCTACACATCATCTAATGATGATGCCACCGTGATTCAAAACGATAGGATTAGTTCATTAGAAAGTACAAGTGGATCACATAACACGAGATTAAATAATCTTGAAACCTTTGAGACCAAAGTTGATGGTGGATTAGAATTTACAGGATCCAACGTAACAATTAAGGGTGACCTATTAGTTAAAGGGACTGAGACAAGAGTTGATTCAACAACCGTTGAGGTTAGTGATAACATAATCTCTTTAAATGGAAGTGGTGCTGTTAATGGGGGTATCGAAGTAAGAGATACCACATCACCGGGCGTACTATCGGGTTCTTTATTATGGGACAGTAGTAATAATCATTGGATTGGTGGTACTAAAGGTAGTGAGGAGAGAATTTTAACAACTACCGACTTAACTTCTTTAGATAATGACATAAGTGGTTTAGATGGTCGTTTAGATTCCATAGAAATTAAGACAGGATCCTTAGACTCAACTAACACCACCCAAAATAGCAGGTTAACATCATTAGAATCATTCACAGGTAGTATTGATAATACATATGCGAGTGATGAAGACGTAACAGACCTTAGAAACGACTTAAATACCTATACATCATCTAACGATACATTAAACAATACACAAACCAATAGGTTAAATGCGTTAGAAACTACGAGTGGTTCACATGGTAGTAGAATAGGTAGTTTAGAAAGTGCTGATTCGGATCAAGACAATAGATTACAATCACTCGAATCTAAAACAGGTTCTTTAGATAATGACATTAGTGGTTTAGATGGTAGATTAGATTCTGTGGAATCATTTACCGCGAGTATTGATAGTACATATGCGACCGATAGTGACGTATCAACCCTAAGAGGTGATTTTAATAGTTACACATCATCTAATGACAGTGACATATCATCAATACAAACATTAAACACCACACAAAATAGTAGACTGAATAGTCTTGAGTCTAAGACGGGTTCTTTAGATGGTGATATATCTACGTTAGATGGTAGAATTGATTCGTTAGAAGTTGAGAGTGGGTCTATTAGAGGTACCTTTAATAGTTACACATCATCTAATAATACATTAAACACCACACAAAATAGTAGATTAACATCATTAGAATCTGCAACAGGTTCTTACTTAACAGAACACCCAAACATTACACCAGCACCATCATCTAACAATAGTGGTCGAACTTATATACAGGATGTTCTTCTCGATTCAAATGGTCACGTGACAGGTTTGACGACAGGGACTGAAACTGTGGTTAACACAGATGAGTATGTAACAGGCGCGTCGTGGAATAATAGTACTGCGGTCTTATCATTCACAAGAAATGACGGTGATACATTCAACGTAACATTATTAGACACATTAAGTGATGTTACAGTAACAGGAGGTACCTACGACAGTGGGACACAAACATTAGAATTAACCAAAAACGACGGATCAACAATAAGTGTTAGTGGTTTTGCTATTGATACAGACATTAACTATTACACTACAGGGGCAACCTTTAACAACTCAAATGGAGTTTTAACTTTAGGTATTAAAGGAACTTCTGATGTTACGGTTGATTTAGATGGAAGATATTTAACGGGTTATACAGAAACTGATCCAATATTCTCAGCATCTCCATCTGCTGGTATAACCAATACAAATATAAGTAATTGGAGTACGGCATATGGATGGGGAGATCATAGTGTAGAAGGATATGTAACAAATGATGAGTATACAACAGGTGCGACTTTCAACTCAGGTAATGGTATTATCACATTTACAAGAAATGATGGTGATACGTTTACTGTTGATATTGACGGTAGATACCTAACATCATACACTGAGACCGACACATTAGATAGTGTTGCGGATAGGGGTAACACAACAAACCAATCATTGAATATTGGTGAGTATATCTCAATGTCTTCAGCACAACCTAAAATTAAACTTATTGAAACCGACACAACAGATAAGAATAAAGAAATCTTAGTTAGTGGTGGTGGTTTATACATAAGAAACTTAAACGACGATGGTTCCGTTGGTAGTAACCTTATCAATGTTAGTAATGGAGGTAACTTAAATGTTACAGGTACCATATCTGCATCGGGATATAATGACTCGAATTGGAACACCGCATACGGATGGGGTGACCATAGTACAGAGGGTTATTTAACCTCTTACAATAATGAATACACAACAGGGGCATCATTTAATACATCAACAGGTGTATTAACATTTACAAGGAATGATGGTGATACGTATGATGTTGATTTAGACAACAGATATTTACAACTTACAGGTGGTAGTTTATCAAGTTTAAACATGAACGGTGACCTTAATATTAGATGGTCAGGTACAGATACTACGAGTTATGAATTGTTCTTCTACAACCAAAGTTATCATGCGAAAATCTACTCTACGGGTGGTGATTTAATATTAACCAATGGTACGGGAGAGAAGATGAGAACAACATCTTCAGGTATAAGTGTAACAGGTTCGGTAACCGCAACAGGTGGTAACTCCTCACAATGGAATACCGCATATGGTTGGGGTGATCACAGTGTAGAAGGATATGTAACAAATGATGAGTATACAACAGGAGCAACATTTAATAGTGGTAATGGTGTAATTACATTCACAAGGAATGATGGTGACACGTTTACTGTAGACATTGATGGAAGGTACTTAACTTCATATACAGAGACAGACACATTATCGTCTGTAACTTCAAGAGGTTCCTCAACAAGTACAGCGGTCACATTTAGTGGTGGATTAACCGCAAGTGGTGGTATTAACGGACTAACATTATCCAACGGTATTTCAGGTACCAACTTCAATATCACAGGGGTTAATCAATTAGAGATTGCCGATCCGGGTGAAGGTATTGTATTCAAACAAGGATCTTCAGGTGATATAACACTCGCAATTGTAGATGATTCTAATGATAACATTCTAAACTTATCAGGTACGGGGGCTTCGTTCTCTATAAATGGGGCAACAGTGGCCACACAATCATGGGTTTCTTCGAGAAATTACTTAACCTCACACCCATCAATTGCAGGGGTATCGTCAAACAATAGTGGTAGAACATACATCCAAGATATCTTAACAGATTCTAACGGACATGTGACAGGAATTACCACAGCAACCGAAACGGTAGTTAATACTGATGAGTATACAACAGGAGCAACATTTAATAGTGGTAATGGTGTAATCACATTCACAAGGAATGATGGAGATACCTACACCCTTGATATTAGTGATACTCTATCAGAGATCACAGTAACAGGTGGTACATATAACAGTGGAACTCAAACCCTTACCCTTGTCAAATCGGACGGTAATTCAATAGATGTCTCAGGTTTCGCGGTCGATACAGATATTAACTATTACACTACAGGTGCAACATTCAATACGGGTAATGGTATTATTACAGGAACCCGTAATGATGGTGGAACTTGGACTGTAGATTTAGATGGTAGATATCTAACAAGTTATACAGAGACAGATACTTTAGATAGTGTCGCGGATAGAGGGAATTCAACGAATCAATATCTACAGGCGTCGTATTTCCAATCAACGGGGAGTCAATTACTAAGAAGGTACAGTTCAGGTTGGACATATACCACACATGATGTTGTTTATAATGGTTGGACCTCAAGTACAGGTGATTACACCTATTTGAAATCTGCAGGAAATAGTAGTGGTGGTCATGGTATTATTGCCGTGGGTGACAACGGGTTTTGGATTGGTAGAACTGATTTAGAAACGGGAGCATTAACCGATAGTTCAACTAACCCTATTGGATATACTTTACTTAGATCAGATAGTTCGGGTAATGTTACCATATCAGGTACAATTACGGCATCGGGGTATAACAAATCGAATTGGGACACAGCGTATGGTTGGGGTAATCATGCGAGTGTGGGGTATCTAACATCTCACCCAACTATTCCGGGTGCTTCGTCTAATAACAGTGGTAGAACATATATACAAGATGTACTTACAGATAGTAACGGTCACGTAACAGGATTAACAACTGCAACAGAAACAGTTGTTAATACCGACACTAACTACTACACAACAGGGGCAACCTTTAATACAGGTAACGGTATAATTACCGGTACAAGAAATGATGGTGGTACTTGGACGGTTGATATTGACGGAAGATACTTAACTTCTTACACTGAAACCTCAACTCTATCTGATGTTGTTGGTAGAGGTAATTACTTTGGTAATTCACAATCAGGTTTTGTAACGAATAATACGTGGGGATCTGAATTCAGAAGAATTAAAAGAATTACATTCACAAGTGGTGGGTCGAATTGGGATACTGATAATCACGGTATCTTCTCAACGGATGCGAGTGGTAACTATAATGACTCTATGTCTGTTAATTCATTTAATGATTTAACATTCAGAGTTGATACCAACTCCAACAATAATACGAGTTATGTTAGGTTCATGCAACACTCCACAGGTGCGGGAACTGAATGGTTCAGATCAGGATTTGATGGTGGACAATACATTAACTTATTTAGACAGGGTGGTTATGTTGCATTTGAAGGTTTAAATCTCGCAATTTCAAACAGTAATAGTACTCATGGTTTCAATAACTACTTTAGAGGTGATAGTACACACTTAGTAATTGGTACGGGAGGTACACTTTATCTAAACTATGGACAATCCTCAGGAAATACAAGAATATATGGTAACATTTACTTAAATGATACTATTGTCCTTAACTCGAGTAGGGTTCTTCAGAATGTGTCAGGGAATATATCAATGTTCACCAATGATAGTGGATATCTAACCTCACACCCATCAATTGCGGGGGTATCATCAAACAACAGTGGTAGAACATATATACAAGACATACTCACAGATAGTAATGGACACGTAACCGGTATCACTACAGGTACTGAAACAGTAACCAATACAGATACTAACTATTACCTTAATGCAATTAGTTGGAACTCGAGTAATGGTATTATCACACTTGGTAGGCAAGGGTTAAGTTCATTAACTCTCGATATTGATGGTAGATACGCACAATACGGACACCAAACAAGTACAAATTCTGACTTTAATAATGTAAGGACTTCGGGTATCTATACCTTAGACTATGGTGGACAGGCAAATGCGAACAGTCCTGATGGTGGTGCATGGCACGCATTATGGCACGCAAGAAGTGGTGGAACAAGACAAGCACAAATCACCATACCATATAATAACGATAATATCTACTTCAGAAGAGCACATAACTCAACTGCAGAAACATGGTATGATTGGGTTAAGATATGGCACGAAGGTAATGATGGTGCGGGATCAGGTTTAGACTCTGACACATTAGATGGTCAACAAGGGTCTTACTACTTAGACTACAATAACTTCACTAACAAACCGACTATTGGTAATGGTACTATGACGATCTCCGCGGGTGGGGGTATGTCAGGTGGTGGGTCATTTACAGCAAACCAAACAGGTAGTAGTAGTGTGACAATATCTCACGCAGATACTTCTTCACAAGCATCCTCTAACAATAGTGGTAGAACATATATACAAGATGTCTTATTAGATGGTTATGGTCACGTAACAGGATTGACCACCGCAACAGAAACAGTTGTCAATACAGACACAGTAGATTATATAACAAGTGCAACATTCAATACAGGTAACGGTATTATTACCGGTTCAGGTGTGGGTAGAGCATCATTCAGTGTTGACATTGATGGTAGATATTTACCATATGGTGGAGGTACTATCACGGGTGATCTACAGGTTAATGGACACATTAGAGGTGGAGGTCAACAACTCGTCTTAAATGCGGGTGAATCACACTTATACGCTACAGGACAAACCGCTGAGTACATTTACTTAAATGCCGAACAAGGTCTTGAGATTAACTCTGAAACAGGTAATTGGTCAGGTGGATGGGCAGCAAGAAAGACAGCATATCTAAGAGGTGATCAATTAACGTTAGATGGTGAGTCATTAACCAAGACTAATATTCAAAACTTTAAGACCGCATATGGATGGGGCAATCACGCAACACAAGGTTATGTAACAAATGATGAATATGTAACAGGCGCAACTTGGAATAGTGGTAATGCGGTATTAACCTTTACAAGGAATGATGGAGATACATTCAACGTAACATTATTAAATACGTTGAGTGATGTGACTGTCACAGGTGGTACGTATAATAGTGGTAACCAAACATTAACATTAACCAAATCAGACGGTACTACTGTAGCTGTATCAGGGTTCGCGGTTGATACTGATGTCAATTGGTACACAACAAGTGCATCCTTTAATACGGGTAACGGTATAATTACCGGTACAAGAAATGATGGTGGTACTTGGACCGTAGATATTGACGGAAGATACTTACCACTTGGTGGTGGAACACTTACAGGTACAGTCTCTTTAGGTGAATTAAGAATCGGAGAACATGCGGTACATGGTGGTTATTGGGGTCTTTGGAACTCTGAAGCATCCACATCTACAACACAACAATACATGATCATCAGTGCAGGTACTGACACTTATATAAATGGTGATAATGTATACATTAGAGCGGGTAACAACTCAAATAGTAACGAAGTTAAGGTAACTACAGGTGGAACATACATTGGTGGTAACAAAGTTGCCACTGAAAGTTGGGTAACAAGTAATCCTACTCACCCATCGATAAGTGCGGCAAGTAGTTCTAACAATAGTGGTAGAACATACATACAAGATATATTATTAGATGGTAATGGACACGTAACCGGTATTACTACAGGTACTGAAACTGTAACCAATACAGACACAAACTACTACACGACAAGTGCAACGTTCAATACGGGTAATGGTATAATTACAGGAACTCGTAATGATGGTGGAACTTGGACTGTGGACCTTGACGGTAGGTACTTGACAGCGGAGAGTGATACATTAGCAACTGTAACGGCAAGAGGGTCATCTACCTCAAGTAACATTTACTTGAATAACGCATCACCAACACTATACTTACAGGATACTGATAATAGATCTGCGATGATCCATGTTAACAGTAACTACTTCTATATCCTAAATGGTAGTGCTAATAACAGTACAAGTTGGGCTCAACAAGCAAACAGTAGATGGTTATTCCAAGGTAACTTAAATAATAACGATATCACATTTGGTGGTTCGGGTGACTTCGCCGGTGTTGTTACCGCAACAGGTGGTAACTCCAACAATTGGAATACGGCATACACTTACTCACAAGTTGGTCACTTACCACTTGCGGGTGGAACCATGTCGGGTTCGATAAGTATGGGTAATAATACCATTACTAATGTTGAGTCATTAACCTTCAACGATCCGGGACCAACTGAAGGTATTATATGGGCAGGAGGAAGTGGATTCAAGATTGTAGAATCACCAAACGACCTTTCAACAAACACAGGTGGTAACTTACAGTTTGCTGTTGGATCTACAAGAATATTAACTTTAGGTTCGAACGGTGAGTCGGAGTTTACTGATAAATTAACTCTAACATCTTCCACTTCAGGATCGACAATATTTGATATACAAGGTACAAGTGGTCAGTTGTTCTCAATTACCGATGATTTAACGGGAGACTTGTTCTCAGTATCGGACGCATCAGGTGTACCAATCCTTAATGTAAATGCAAATGGTTCGGTAACACTTGATCCACTTGGTTCTCTATATGTTGGTGATAATAAAGTAATCAACGGCAGTGGTAATATCGAGTTTGATGGTCCTGTAACCACAACAAACCAAGGTAGGGGTATCTATTGGACCGCATATGATAAAGAAGGAACAACAGACGCATCTGATACCGCACATATCCTACACACAACCAATAGTGGTGGATTATCAGGTTCCGTTATTGAGATTAAATCTCATAATGACGCTGCGGATGGTGTTAACTTTATTGTAAATGCGACGGACAGTGGTGTTAGAATTAATGGTAGTGCAATCGCAACACAGACTTGGGTTGGTACAAACACATTAAATCAAACTGAGGGTGACGCGAGATACGCACAACTCACGGCGAGTAACAGTTTCACTAACTCGTACAATGAATTTGGTAATAGTACGGGTAGTGTGTCTAACGATGGTAGATGGAATGCAAGGGTTAACGTTGCTGGTAGTTCTCATGCAAGACTTGATGTAAAATCAGTAAGTGATGGTATTATCACTTCTATGTATGCACACACAGGACAAAACGTAGGTAAGATTGGTACATATTCAAACCACTCACTACAATTAATGGTTAACTCAACAGGGGTTGTCACAATTGACTCTTCAGGTAATATATCAACATCAGGTACATTAAGTGCATCAGGTTATAACAAATCAAATTGGGACGATGCACATGGATGGGGTGATCACTCAGGATTATACTTACCTATTGGTGGAGGTACAATTACAGGAGATTTAGTTGTTGGTGGTGGAGACTTAACAATTAGTAAGGACGGTAACTACTCAACAATCTCATTCCCCGCACAAACTAATGACGCGGGATTCATTAGACATTATGAATCAAATAACACCGCAAGGATGGAATTCTCGGTGTCTGATGATTCAGGCACAACCGATCAATTCCACTTCGGTTACAGTGGTGATTTAGATAGATTTATTATTTACTCTAATGGTAGTTTCTTATCACGAGGTTCAGGTACAATTGCGGGTTCTCTTGGTTTACAAGGTGACTTAGATATGTCCGCAGGTACAACGGCAACACTTGCTGGTATCTCGGGTACAGATCAAGTGGTAGATAATAATTATGGGGCATACTTACATTTAGGTGGATGGGCCGTAGGAAGAACGGACGCAAGTGCGGTGTTAGTGAATACGGCATATAGGGCGGATTACGCAACGAGTCTGTTCGATATGAATATCAGTAGATTCACTAATGATTCGGGATATGCATTAAGAAAATCAACAACCTTTACGAATCTAACCACAGTAACATTTACTCACGGTATTGGACACGATAATGTGATCGTACAAGTCTATGATGGTAATGGAGATCTGTTCTTCCCATCAAGAGTCAATGTTCAGGGTGGAGTTGTTGAAGTTAATTTTGAGGTAGCAAGATCAGGTAGATTAGTAGTAGTCGGATAAAAGGAAAATGTATGTTAAGAGAAAATGTTATAGTAAGTGGTTCGTTAGATGTACAAAGCGGACAGTTCATAATACCAAGAGGACCGAGGGCAAACAGACCTTCGAGTCCTGAAGTTGGTTCTTTATATCTTGAAGAATCACCAAGTGGTAGTTTTGTTGTAACATACACAGGATCATCTAATGATGATGGTGGATGGGAACCCGTAGGTTCTCAAAATACCGATAGAACCGCATTCAAGTATAGAAATATAATTAACTATTCCTATTTAGCAGGAGGATATAAATCCTCATCTCCATGGAAGAATGTACATAGGGCAACTCATGCAACGGATCAAACAGTTCATATTGGTGAACTTATGGATTATCCCGCATCTTATACTTCGGGTGCGTGTAGTAAAACCATACTATTCATATGGTCAACCAATAGTGACAATGCGTGGAAATCAGCAACTCAAGTTCACGGAACACACACAACAGGCGTACACATGGTCAATGAAACCGCATACGCTCACCAAACAAAATGGGACTTATTGAATTCAAGAGATGATCCCGGTACTTTATTTAAAGAAACGGAATTCGCATACATCTTTGGTGGATCAGTGGCGGCAGTTGAAAAGTTTAACTTAACTAACGAGTCTATGTATACTACTTACTACCCAAGTGGAACGGGACCTTATACAACCACAACAACATCTATTACGAGTACCCTTGGTGCTTCGGGATTTTCGGATGAGAATTATGGTTATGGATATGGTTCTGAGAGTGGTAATAAATGTCACTTTGCAACCGATACTTTCGAAACAAGAGCATCATCATGGGCATCAAGTGGACAACAGAAAGGGATTAGTTCTAAAGTGGGTAAAGGGTACTGTGGTAATGAAGGTACCTACCAAGGAGGATATAACCTTAGAAGATGGGATGCATTTACCGAAACAAACATTGGTAATGTACCTAAACCAAGAGGTAATTGTGGGGAAGAAAACTTCTCCATGGGACAAGACTTCCAATACATGTTAGCGTGTTATGGGGATAGTCAACAAAATAATGATAGTTGGAAGTTTACATACTCAACTGACACGGGAGTTTTAAATCCCGCGGGGTTAGCTCCGGGTGTTAATGCAGGTGCATCCTCAGGTCATTGTGGTTGGAGAAATTAAGTATTTATAGATATGTTATTCGAAAATTTAGAAATAAGTGGATCATTAAGGGGAGAAGGTAACGACTTTAAAATGCCGAAAGGTGCGAAAGGAGATCGACCATCATCACCTGAAACAGGATCACTCTATTTAGAGGAGGCTACATCAGGTAGTTTCCTTATGGTTTATACAGGTATTTCTAATAATGATAGTGGTTGGGAAAGAGTTTCACACCAATCAAATTTCGGGAAGACAGCATTTAAATATAGACACATTATTTCTTATTCATATTTAGCGGGTGGATATAAATCATCTTCACCATGGAAAAATGTACACAAAACAATTAATGCTACCGATCAAACTTCTCACTTAGGTGAGTTATTGGATTATCCAGCGTCTTATACTTCAGGTGCTTGTAGTAGATTTACTTTTTTTGTATGGTCAGTCAATACAAGTGGTGCATTTATGGGTCCCACAAGTGTAAACTCCACATACACCTCCGCAATTAACATGTGGAATGACACTAACCTGGCACATGATGCTAAATTTGATTTGTCAACGAACAGATCGGATTTAGGTACTTTATTCAAAGAACACGAATACGCATATATTTTTGCGGGTGGCACAAGTACAATGGAGATTTTCGATCTCGTTAATGAAACTAAAATAACACGAACAATATCCTCAAGTGATTCAAGTGAAGGGGCAAGTGCATTTTCGGATGAACATTATGGTTATGGTTGGGGATCGTTCGGAGGATTCAAATTTACATTCGCAACAGAAACTCAGTCATCATCAACAAAATGGGGTGCCCACGGACAACAAAAAGGAATCAGTTCAAAATTAGGAAAGGGTTATGTGGGTAACGAAGGTTCATATGCGGGAGGATATAACCTAAGAAGATGGAGTAATCAAACAGACACAAACATTGGTAATGTGGCTAAACCCGATGGTAACTGTGGTGAAGAAAACTTTACTATGGGTCAGGATTGGCAATATATGTTAGGTAATTATAATGGTGCACAAAATAATAATAGTTGGAAATTCACATATGCGACCGATACGGGCGTACTAAACCCTTCAGGTTTATCACCGGGAGTTAACGCTGGTACATCATCGGGTCATTGTGGTTGGAGAGATTAAAATTTAAGATATGATATACGAAAACATGTCCGTTAGTGGATCGTTAAAGGTGGATAAGGTCACTGCAAGACCTCCGAAAGGTTCTGCGGCGAATAGACCCACGAATCCACTCTCAGGATCTTTGTACTTAGAGACATCTGATGTCCATACGAGTTATTTGATGATATATACGGGTGTAAGTAATATCGACGGAGGATGGGAAAGAGTTGCCGCACAACAAAATATGGCGACAGGTTTTAAATTTAGACAAATCATCAACTACTCTTACATAGCCGGTGGATATAAGAGTTCGTCACCATGGAAGAATGTTCATAAATCAACTAACTCCACAGATCAAACATACCACATTGGTGAGTTATTAGATTACCCGGCGAACTATACCTCAGGGGCGTGTAATCTTAGAATATTTTTTATGTGGTCGGTGAATACAGATGGTGCCCACAAAGGACCAACGTCCATACATAGTACCACCACATCGGCGGTTAATATGTTCACAGATACCAATTACGCACACCAATCACAACATGATATACAATATACAAGATCGGATTGTGGTACTGTTCATAAAGAACATGATTTTGCATGGATCTTTGGTGGTAATAGAACTGAGGTGGATAAGTTTAACTTAAGTAG
>Ga0181590_10004155_pt1 | contig 12074 bp, 9 predicted proteins | sample 071ome_34_FD_132446 | JGI IMG/M metagenome (GOLD analysis project Ga0181590, IMG submission 132446) | Coastal salt marsh microbial communities from the Groves Creek Marsh, Skidaway Island, Georgia - 071411BT metaG (megahit assembly) | ecosystem: Environmental > Aquatic > Marine > Intertidal zone... | reverse complement strand
GGTAAGCCATTAAGCGCGTCATGAAGATAAGCATCATGAGGAATAGGATCATCGCGACTCATCCCATAATATCGCCTGGTGCCATGTATGCGCCTAGCCATCATCGGCAAAGCTTTAAGCGTGATAAATAATTTCGTCTTTTTGCTTGTGATTTGTCGGCCTTCATACCAGCAACAATCGCAAGCTTTCAGCTGAATCCCGATCTGGCGATAAATCCGCGCCGCCACACCAATAGCCATATGACCGCGCAATGGCAGGAATGCCATGCCCTTTTCCCCACTCTGATAATAGACCTCAGCCAAATCAAGGCACCGCTTTACCGCAGAGGTGATGGCGATCTGATGATGTTGGCTCGTGACATTATGCGGATTAGCAGCAGCAACAATTTGTTCAGGGGATATGTCCCCAAGCCATTCCACCGGCAAATATCGGCGTCCATTATTAGCATCTTCAAGAACATCGCGAGCAATATTGGTTAATTGCATCGCTATGCCCAGATCAATCGCAAAGCCATACGCCCGGCGATCGTCACAGCCAAGCACCGCACACATCAGAAGTCCGACCGTGCCAGCAACATGATAACAATACCGAAGCAGATCTTCTTCACTATCGAGACAAACCTGACGCTGATCAGAAATCAGGCCATCAATTAGCGCAGCGATTACTGGTCGCGGCAAATCCAATTCATGGATCAGATCAGCAATATCCGTATAGAGCCTATGTCCATGTTTCTGGTCATCCAGAATACAGTTTTTTAATTGAAGCAAATCTTGCGACCTGTCTTGGTCATCATCATCTGCTAAGTCATCTACCTGACGGCAAAATTGATACAGCCGCGCTGCGTGATGTCCTGTGGTTTTCCCTAACAATCTCCGTGCCCAGGCAAAGCTTTTGCCATGCTGGCGTAGGGTCGCCTCCGCATCAGAGGCATGGTCTAATGTCGGGCTGTTGCTGTTGCTCATCATCACCTTGCCTTTTTTCGATCATAAGGCCTTTTCATCTTCGATCACAAGATTTTCCACTACTTTCGCGGAACAGAGAACGCCTGGCATTCCTGCCCCTGGATGCGCACCAGCCGCCGAAAAATAGAGATTACCAACCCTGCGATCGCGATTATGGTAGCGAAACCATGCTGACTGGGTGAAAACAGGGGCGATAGAAAAGCCAGCCCCATGCATAGACCGATAATCCTTTTTAAAATCATCTGGGGTCATAAAGAAATCTGACGTGATATGGGATGATAGCCCCGGCATAATCGTGCGATCTAACGCTGTTACAATTCGGTCACGCATGACCGTTCCCATTTCACCCCATGGAATTTGGCCTTGGGTGTTTGGGACAGGACATAGCACATAAAAGCTATCCATCCCTTTAGGGGCAAAACTTTGGTCTGTTGCTGTTGGGCGATGTAAGTAAAGCGAGAAATCATCTGCTAGAATCTTTTTGTTAAAGATATCATGCAGCAATTCCTTATAACGTTCCCCCATCCAAATGGTGTGATGGGCGACATCGGGATACTGGCACGTTGTTCCAAAATAAAGCACAAATAAGCCCATGGAATATCGGGTCATTGCTTCTGGAATGATTTTACCTTTTGCCCCAGCAGAGGGGGCAATCATCTGCTGATAAACAGTTGGGGGGTCAGCATTGCAAATCACCCGATCAGCTGTGATGACCTCACCATCGGTTGTCGTCACGCCTGTTGCTTTTTTATTGTCGATATTAATCTGGTCAATATCGGTGTTCAGCATGATGGTGATCCCTTGGCGTTCCATCAGATCACGCAAACTGGCAACGATTGCCCCTGTCCCGCCCATGGCAAAATGCACCCCCCATTCGCGCTCAAGAAAATGGATCAACGCATAGATAGAGGTGGTGTTAAATGGATTTCCGCCAACCAAAAGGGGATGAATAGAAAACGCCTGTCTCATCAGGTCATGTTTCATATACCTGTTCACCAATTGGGATACTGTCAGATGACTTTTCAGCCGAAGAAGTGACGGGATTTGCGCCAACATTCTACTCAAGCGGTCAAAAGGCTGATCTGCTAATTTTCTAAACCCAACATCGAATATTTGTTCTGATGCGGTAAGCAGATGCTTATACCCTTCGGCATCTGCTGGTGAAAAACGGGCAATTTCGCTCATCGTGTCTTCTACCGTTGCCCGATAATCAAATTGCTCACCCGTGCGATCAAAATAAAACCGATACCATGGGTCTAACGGGACAAATGTTACATGATCGGATCGCTTTTCGCCAAAGAGCGCAAACAGCTCATCAAAAAGGAAAGGGGCTGTAACCACGGTTGGGCCAGCGTCATGGCGAAAACCACCATGTTCAAACACACGTGCCCTGCCACCAAGCTGATCGAGCCGTTCAATCAGCGTGACTTCATCGCCTCTGGCGCGCATCCGTAAGGCCGCGGCTATTCCGCCAAGACCACCACCAATGACTAATGATTTCTTTTGATTTGGCATTAAACTTGATGCGCCTTTATCAGACCATCACTGTTGATGATCAAGAGTCTGGATGCGGACAGAATGGATCAGCTTTTGCACTGGGGCAACGATCTGACGCATGAATTTAGGCATATTTTGATAACATTCCTCGCCATGCGCAAGCATATCTTCCATCATGCGAGAAGTTTGGCTTATCGCATCAGAGTCCCGAATAGCATCCAACCAATGCGTAATATCACTAGGTTTGCCATCATTGAGCCAAGCATTAAAACGTGCCTTTTCCCTAGGCTGGAGATTTTCTCTATACAGCACAATCACAGCATTGGGGGCGCGGCGGATCAAATCTGTGGCGCTATGTTCAGAGCCATCCGTGCCAGAGAAGTTTAACAAATCATTAGCCACTTGATAGGCTGAGCCGATTGATTCAAAATATTTACGCGCATCAACCATTAATTCTGACCGTCCAGCCATGAGCGCAACCCCCTCAATAGGGGCAATAAATAATGGAGCGGTTTTACCGCGAATGATATCAAGATAAGTGGCCATACCCGGATAGCCATGTTTGCGAAACTCTTTCGCTTGGCCTTCGGTTGTTGCCAACATATGCTTGGTCAGGACATGGACAAGTTCGGGTGTATTAGCATTGATCGCGGCGTCTGCTGCCAATTTGAACGATAAACCTATCAGCCAATCGCCAAGCGCAAGCGCGATATCACGTCCATATTTAAACCATACAGTAGGACGATTTCGGCGCAGCTGATCACCATCAGAAATGTCATCATGGATGAGTGAGGCATTGTGCAATACCTCAATCGCTGCTGCCCAGCAAATCGTTGCCTGATAAGTGGATGCCTCAGGATGGCTTTCAAAATGCTTATTTGCTGAGAGTGCTAACCGAGCGCGCAGCATTTTGCCTGTATCGCGAAAATGATATCGGGCAGCTTTTGCAAGCAAGTCATCATCAGCAGGAATATGGGATTTAATCAACCGCATAATTGCGGCCAATGCATCAGTATCAGATGGGGAAGGAGAGATCGTAATCTGATCAGAAGCTAGAGTTCTGCGGATTATATCATCCATATTGTCAGTTTCCCTCATATCCGATTATAATGGGGTGGACAGCTCCTTCAAAAAGGGGGGGAGAAGGAGCTGTCCTTTAAGCGTTACATTAGAACTAAGCGTTATTTGACTCAGTTGTTGCAACACTCCAAATGATGACACCAAATGCAATCTTGTTGAGCACGTCAGCAAGGTTATAGATGATGTTCAAAGAATTGAAATCTGGCGTATCGCTGAGCATGTAGCCGAACAGATATCCTAGTGGATAAATCGCCCAACCAATGGTCACAATCCAACGCATGGTGGAGAAAGCAGATTGTACAGATGCGGGTGCCTTTTCGGCATTCAACTGTCCTGCTTCACCAGCAAAGATTTCATAAAGAATGTAGGCCCAACCTGCCATACCAATAATAAAGCCAATCGTAATGGTGGCTTCACCAAAAATACGGGCATTTTCATCAGTAAAGCTGGTTTCACCAATGTAACCACCGATAAGCATGACAAGCGTACCGATCATCAGACGCCAGAAAATACCAGAGGATACTTTCGTAATGGCACTAAGGATCAGGTAGAATTCGATCATCAGAAGTGGCACTGTGATGAGCCAATCAATATAACGATATACGGTTGGTGTTGAGCCGAACTCAACCCAAACATCACGCATATAGAAATAGTGAACGGCGGCAATCATGGTAACCATACCGGATACTACCAGTGAAGTTCTCCACTTGGCAGAAACACGGCCAATTTCAAGCCAGAAGAAGGCAGTAGCAGCAATAAGTGCCATTGAAATCAACCAAAAGGAAATACCGACATAGTCATCTGGTGGAAGCATTTTCGTTTCAGCAAAAGCGGGCATTACAGACAGCATTGAAATTGGTGTTGCTGCAATAATTGCCCTTTTTAGGGTCTTAATCATAATTTTAGCTCCTCAATATTGAGTTCTATCACGACGTGTTTTTAGATGTTAAAAACATCCCTAAAGACTTAATTTTTTTAGATTAATTGACAATATGTCACATCTATTATTTTACAATAATATTTATAAGTTATTGATTTATAATATTAATATGTTACATATTTTTATAATTATTTTATGATAAATGTGAATTTCGCATAGGATGCTGAACTGTTGGTAAGCTGTATTCATGGTTTTCATTGCTCTTTGTCAACCTTATTGCAATGATAGAGCCAGTTGATATCACCGCAAACAAATGGAATACGAACATGATGAAAACCGTTTTTCTTGGAGGTTTTGGGTTACTTTTGCTCATTGGTGTGATGGTAAAGCTCTTTATCTGGTTAGAACAAACCTCACTTTCAAACACCAAAAAACACTTTATTCATCTGGGTATGGGCATATTTATGGTCGCGGTCGCCGCAACGGTCATCAAATGGCATCGTGATGTCTGGATAGTTGAAAAAATGCTGTCGCAGTAAGGGATACCAAAAACCCTTAGCTGTTTTGCTGAGGTAAAGTCATGGCCTGTTTTACCTGACCAAAAGCAAAATGAGTTTCGATTTCTCCTAGCCCAGGAACACGAGTGAGGCTTTGGCGGACAAACCGCTCATAATCTTTGAGAGATTTTGCAAAAACCTGCAGCATATAGTCACTGCGTCCAGACATCAGATAACAGGCAAAAACTTCATCAAGGGCTATAATAGCCTTTTCAAAACTGGCAATTTCAGCTTCGGTTTTCCGCTCAAGTCTAACCGACACAAAAGCCATAATTGGCAATCCATAGGCTTCTGGGTCAACGATTGCACTATATCCTTTGATGACACCCGCTTCTTCGAGCATCTTGACGCGCCGCAAGCAAGGCGTAGGGGAGAGATTGACCGTTTCACTTAGCTCTTGGTTAGTGATGCGGGCATTTTGCTGTAACGCATTCAAAATTTTGAAATCAATATTATCCATTAGTCATTATTAGCATAAATTGCTAATTTTCAAATTATTAATGGCGATATTTAGTGATTAATAGCGGCAAAATAGTGTTATTATAATAAAATAATTTAAAGGGGGATGTTTTGCACACTGATATCACACCGCCTCATCCACAGCACCAACACCATGATGATGCGGCATCTTTGGTCAGATCATCTGTTTCCCTGTCTGATAAATATAACCTTGATCAAGATTGGGTTTATCTGACAGGCACCCAGGCCATTATCCGGCTTTGCCTTCTGCAAGCGTCGCGCGACCGCGCTATGGGATTAAATACTGGCGGTTATGTGACTGGGTATCGTGGCTCACCGCTTGGTGGGCTTGACCAACAATTTATCAGCGCAAAAGCTGAGCTAGATGCGGCAGGGGTTCTTTTTCAACCGGCGCTTAACGAAGACCTCGCCGCTACGGCAATCTGGGGGTCACAGCAGGCAAGTCTCCGTAATGAGGGCACCCATGATGGTGTCTTTTCCCTATGGTATGGCAAAGGGCCGGGTGTTGATAGATCAGGGGATGTGTTCCGTCATGGCAATCTGGCAGGCAGCGCCGAAAAAGGGGGTGTTTTGGCGCTTTTGGGAGATGATCATTCTTGTGAGAGCTCTACCACCTGTCATCAGAGCGAATATGCGTTGGTTGATGCGATGATGCCAATCTTAAACCCCTCTAACATCGAAGACATTGTTACCTATGGTCTTCATGGCTGGGCGATGAGCCGAGTGTCAGGATTATGGGTTGGGCTGAAATGCGTCAAAGACAATGTGGAAAGCAGCGGTTCTGTCTGGCTTCCTGATCATCCGCAAATGCCCGTTTATCCTGACATCAATTTGCCAGAAGGGGGCGTTAATATTCGCGCGCATGATGATCGCCATGAACAAGAATATCGGCTTCATCATTTTAAAATTCACGCGGCACAGGCTTATGCTAGGGCAAATGTTTTAGATCAAGTGATATGGCCTGGTGGAAAATCCCCGAAGATCGGCATTATCAGCACGGGCAAAAGCTGGATGGACACCCAAAGCGCATTAGCCATGCTGGGGTTGGATGCCCAACAGGCGTCGCAATTACATCTCGCCACGTATAAGGTCGGCATGGTCTGGCCCTTGGAACCAGAGGGCATAAAGGCCTTTGCTCTTGGCCTTGATCAACTGATCATTATTGAAGAAAAGCGCGGTCTCATCGAAAGCCAGGTGCGCGAGATTCTCTATGGTCTTGATGGTGCGCCCAAAGTGATTGGCAAGCGCGATGAGGCTGGTAAAGTGCTGTTCCCTGCTGATGGGGTGCTTGATCCGGTTATGATTGCCCGGCAACTGGCCAGCCGATTGCCTGATGGCAAAGATAGGTCAGCACAGCTTTGCACAGAGCATCAGCTAGAGCCTCTTGGGGTTGAGCGATCCCCCTATTTCTGCGCTGGATGCCCACATAACCGTTCTACCATTCTGCCTGAAGGCGCACGTGGCTATGCAGGTATTGGTTGCCATTGGATGAGCCAAACCATGGACAGAGCAACAGAAGGCTATACCCAGATGGGTGGTGAAGGGGCAAATTGGATTGGAGAAGCCCCCTTTTCTAAACGCAAGCATATCTTTCAAAATCTAGGGGATGGCACTTATAACCATTCAGGGTTAATGGCGATCCGCGCCGCCATCGCAGCAAAGATTAATATCACTTATAAAATTCTTTATAATGATGCTGTTGCCATGACGGGGGGACAAGCTCATGAAGGGGGGCTGACACCCGCCATAATTGCCGCCGAATTGCTTGCCGCTGGCGTGACTAAGATTGCGATAGTTACTGATAAGCTTGCAGATATTGATAGGGCGAATATCCCAAAAGGCGTCACCCTTCATCACCGCAATGATCTCCAAACGGTTCAACACAGGTTAAGTGATGTGCCAAAGGTGACTGTGCTTTTATACGTTCAGACTTGTGCCACGGAAAATCGCCGCCGCCGCAAGCGCGGTCTGGCCGTTGACCCGCCGCGACGGGTGATGATCAATCCTGAGATTTGCGAAGGATGCGGCGATTGCGGCATTCAATCTAACTGCGTGGCGATCTTGCCCCTGAAAACCCCACTTGGGACAAAGCGTGCCATTGATCAATCAGCCTGTAATAAAGATCTCTCTTGCCTGAACGGCTTTTGCCCAAGTTTTGTGACCATTGAAGGGGGGCATCTTCGAAAGCCGATGGGGCTTAGCCATCCTCCTGCTGACCTGCCCTTGCCAAAACCTGTTTTTGATCTTGATCAGCCCATGAGCATCCTGATCACAGGGGTTGGCGGCACGGGCGTAGTGACCTTGGGGGCATTGCTTGGCATGGCCGCACATTGCGAAGGAAAGGGCGTTGGGGTGATTGATATGGCAGGGCTAGCACAAAAAGGTGGGGCAGTTACTACCCATCTTCGGCTTGCGGCTTCTGCTGATCATATCAATGCCATTCGCATTGCCCCAGGATCAGGTGATGTGATGCTAGGATGTGATCATCTCACCAGTTCTGGGGAAGATGCGCTTCATTTGCTTAAACCTGAGGCGCATATCATCGCTAACACTTATGATATGATGACAGGGGCGTTTGTTCGTGATCGTGATTTCACTCTGCCGTCAAAGCAAATTGCAGCGCGCTTAACCGCGGCCGTTCCTGACGGACAATGTCTGATGATGAACGCAACCGAAATGGCAAAGCGTCTTTTGGGTGATACTATCGGGGCTAATCTGTTTCTCTTGGGCGCGGCGTGGCAACGTGGCCTCATTCCTCTTTCTGAGACTGCTATCATAACAGCGATCACGCTTAATCAAGTTTCTACTGATTTTAATATCCTTGCTTTTAGATGGGGCCGGGCCTTTGTGGTTGATCCAACGCAATTTGATATTGCCAAAGAGGTATCCCAACCTGAAACTGTTGATGCCATCATTCGTGACCGGATAAAGCGGTTAACCGCCTATCAAAATCAACGCTATGCTAAAACCTATCAGGACACTTTGACCAAAATCTATGATGCGGAGATAAGGCCGTCACAAGAGTTTACGAAAGCGGTAGCCAAAACTCTTTATCAACTGATGGCCTATAAAGATGAATATGAAGTTGCGCGCCAATTTACCAGCCCTCAATTTAAGCAATCCCTCGCGGAGCAGTTTGATGGCAATTACCAGATTGTGCACCATTTTGCGCCGCCATTATTAGGCGGCATTGACCCGGCTACGGGGCGCCCAAAAAAACGCCGCTTTGGCAAATGGATTAGGCCTTTTCTGCGTTTGCTTGCCCAAGGCAAATCTTTGCGCGGGGGGTGGGCTGATATCTTTGGTTATACTTTTGAACGCCGCATGGAGCGCGCCTTGATAACCGAGTATCAAGACATGATACAGCAAGTGATAACCGGACTTACCCCAGACAATTATCAAATTGCGGTCGATCTGGCTAAAGCACCACAAGAAATCAAAGGGTTTGGCCCTATAAAAGATGAGGCGGTGAAGCAAGTGAAAGCCCGGCAAAAAGCCTTAATGGAACGCTTTCACACCATATAAAAACCGCCCACATAGAAAGGGGGCATTCTAAAAGGGGCTAGGCAACTTGTGATGATGCCGCACGCTGATCTGATACGACCGTAATACGGTTCATGCACCGATAGGCTGGCAGATAATCCGCAACCGCATAATGCATAGTAATTCGGTTATCCCACATGGCGATATCCCCCACCTGCCATTTCCATCTCATCTGTATTTCTGGCCTGTTCATATGATTGGCGAGCCATGTTTTTAGGGCATTGGACTCATTGGTGGTTAGATCGACAATATGGTTTACAAAGGCTTCGTTAAAGTTCAGGAAGATTTTGCCACTGACAGGATGCTTTTCAATCAGTGGGCGAATATTATGACCGAAACGCCCAACGGCATCATTCAGTTTATGAATGCCTGTTTCAACATCCAAATTCGCTGAAAAATTATTTCTAAAATCACCCATATCATGAATTGCTTTTAGATCGCTGAGATACGCTTTCATCCTTTCAGGTAGCCTCTCATAGGCCGCGCTTGTGCTTGCCCAAAGGGTATCTCCACCTACCTCAGGAACCACTCTCGCAACCAAAACAGAAGCAAAAGGTTGTTCACGTTTGAAGGTCAAATCCGTATGCCATGAATTGGTATCAGGCGGGGTATCCGCGTTATTTTCTAATTTCACGATATTTTCAAAACCATCAACATGCGGATAAATAGGATGTGGTTCATCGATTTGACCAAAGCTTTTCGCAAAATTGAGATGGGCAGCAGGAGATATCTCTGTCCCTCGGAAAAAGATCACCTGATGTTCTAAGAGCGCATCATAGATCAGATGCTGCGTTTTCCCATCAATAGGTTTTGAGAAATCAACACCGCTAATTATTGCCCCCAAAGCAGGGGTGATTTTGTTTATGTTCAGCACAATTCACTCTCTCAATCGTGGCACCTTATTTATACAACATTTTTCAACTGCCTAATAATATTTCTTACCTCCTTGCTGTGGCATTGATGGGCATATGTTTGGCTGAGGTCACGCCGAAGACCCTGAATGTAAATGTAAATGTGAAATTGATATTATGTAAGCAGATTAATGATCATTTATCAACCTTTTGTCATTGGAGCTGTATCATGGAAAATCAGTCACAAACCTTCGAAACTCACACTCGCGCGCCCGCAGGCCGCTTTAAGAATGTAACCAGAGATTACACCATTTCAGAAGTGGAACGTCTATCGGGATCAGTCGAAGTGGAACATTCCCTTGCCCGGCGCGGTGCAGATACCTTATGGCATCTTCTGCACACAGAAAATTATGTCAACACACTTGGTGCTATTACCGGCAATCAGGCCATGCAGCAGATACGAGCCGGGCTAAAAGCCATTTATCTGTCTGGCTGGCAAGTCGCCGCTGATAATAATGGATCTGGCCAAATGTATCCTGATCAATCCATTTATCCCGCTAACTCTGGGCCCGAACTGGCAAAAAAAATAAACAACACGTTACGCCGAGCTGACCAAATTGAGCGACTGGAAAATGGAACGACAAGTGTTGATTGGCTGGCCCCGATTGTTGCCGATTGTGAGGCTGGATTTGGCGGCGTCTTGAACGCATTTGAAATCACACAGGCTTATATCGAAGCAGGTGCTGCCGGTGTTCATTTTGAAGATCAATTAGCATCAGAGAAAAAATGTGGGCATATGGGGGGAAAGGTTCTCATCCCAACTCAGCAAGCCATTGCTAACCTTAACTCAGCCAGACTGGCGGCTGATATTGCAAAAGTATCAACCATCATTATGGCGCGCACTGATGCTGAAAGCGCTCGCCTCATCACCTCTGATATTGATGAACGCGATCGCCCTTATATCACGGGGGAAAGAACACCCGAAGGCTTCTACATTCTGGACGATGATCATGCTTTCGAACGATGTGTTGAGAGAGGATTGGCTTATGCCCCATATGCTGATCTGTTGTGGATGGAAACATCAACCCCTGACCTAGATCAGGCTAGACGGTTTTCCGAAGCGATCAGAAAGCATTATCCAGACCAAATGCTTGCTTATAATTGTAGCCCTTCTTTTAACTGGTCAGCTAATTTATCGCCTGATGACATCCATGCCTTTCAAAAGGAAATTGGCAAGATGGGATATAAATTCCAATTTATCACCCTAGCAGGGTTTCATTCGCTGAATTACAGCATGTTCACTCTCGCACAAGCCTACAAGGCCGATGGCATGAAAGCATATTGTGAGTTGCAGAATGCAGAATTCGCCGCAGAAAAGGACGGATATACAGCCCACCGTCACCAAAGAGAAGTTGGTGCAGGATGGTTTGATGCAATTTCCACCACGGTAAAGGGTGGGGTCTCGTCAACCACAGCACTTCAAGAGAGCACAGAAAATGCTCAATTCAACAGCGCCGCTGAATAGCGTAATTGGGAGATATAAACATGTCAGAAACGCATGATCAAAAGAGCCAAGAGGACCGTGTTACAATCATAGTCCCTACTTTTTGCAAAATTGCCATGGAAATCCATAGGCAAAATATGTGGGAAAAAGGATACCGACTAGAGAGCAACGTGAAACAGCATACGTTTTGGGAAGGCGACGGAAAAGAAACCAAAACACTTTTTTCAGGTGAGCAAATGTACGCCGCTACCTTTGTGAAAAACTAGTCGCTGAATAGATTTCATCACATCAATGAAACCTCTTCGTAGTTATGGCATCCAGAACATGAACCGGGCAGTTTGGTCTCTACGCTTAGCTCCCGGTTCATTACGTTTTTTACTCATCTCGTCACCAACGGCTCGCATAACTCTGGTCACCATATGCAAAAAAATATTTATTCTTGGCACGCAATCCTGCCGTGGAAGCCGTTCAACTTAGGCTATCTAGTTTCAGAGAAGATTACGATTTTTTGCTTCCTCAGCTGCGATGATTTTGCGTTGCCGGAGACCAAGTTTTTCAAAAGCAAAAATAGCCGCCAGAACAACAAAAAAACCAAACCATTCTATTAAGGAAAGCTGTTGACCAAGAAAGACAAGCGCCAGAAGCGCGGCAAAAAGTGGTTCAACACAAGCAAGGAGTGAGGCGCGTGTCGTCCCAATAATGCTCGCCCCTTCAAAAAAT
>Ga0181590_10004154_pt1 | contig 12075 bp, 10 predicted proteins | sample 071ome_34_FD_132446 | JGI IMG/M metagenome (GOLD analysis project Ga0181590, IMG submission 132446) | Coastal salt marsh microbial communities from the Groves Creek Marsh, Skidaway Island, Georgia - 071411BT metaG (megahit assembly) | ecosystem: Environmental > Aquatic > Marine > Intertidal... | reverse complement strand
TATTTATAGGCACCCTGACCAAATTTGCCTCCTGCATGAAGGTTAGTGAGGACGAGTTCCACCGCCGGGATCTTGAATTTGGGGTGTTCGTCCACTGGAATACCACGCCCGTTGTCCCGAATGGAAACCGAGCCATCCACATGGATGTTTACTTCGATGCGGGAACAAAAACCAGCCAGATGCTCGTCGATGGAATTATCGAGCACTTCAAAAACACAGTGGTGCAAACCACGTTCATCAGGGTCGCCGATATACATCCCCGGACGTTTCCGGACCGCCTCCAAGCCTTCCAATTTGTCGATTTTGGAAGCATCATACTTGGCGGCATCTGCATTCGCGATTTGCTCGGGACTTTGTTCTGTTTCGGAATCCATAACTTGTTAGGCTGCAGCTGCTTTTAATCAAGCTGCGATATCCGGTCATTCTAGGTGAAAACTCCATTGGACACAATGGTTTATTTTGATTTTTAGTGAATGTTATCCAATTGGCATGCCCCATGCTTGATGCCCCCGTTTCCAACCGTGAACCGTGTTTGGTTGAATGTTTGAGTGTTGAGTTTGTTACGTGTTTGTTACCAGTTATATGCGTGTCTTTGGGTGTTGCCTTGTCGGTTCCTTGAGACAGGTGGCATTGGATTCGTTTTGAAACACTTGTGGTGTTTCGGTTGTCAGAAGCAACAGTGCAGGAAGGATCGGTCCTGTCATCGCCAGCAGCTTTGGCATGTGCTGAGGTGTGGAGACAGTGCCGAAGGGGCGGGAATGCCTGCCTGTTTCTTTCAATCAATCCAGTATTCAGGACTTTTGACATGGACAAACACGTTGGATTCTTTTTCAGTTGTGCCCTGTTTGCCCCGATTTTTCGGTTTCCAGTGGTTTTGGGAAATGTCGAGGGGCAGATCGTATTCATATCGTAATGAGCAAAAACGCTAAATCCAAGTCTACCAACGATGCTGAGGATCAGCAGGGAACGGTTTCCGCTACCGGCGGCTATGACGATGTCTCCGGAAAGTATGCCGGTCGGTTTTTCAGAAAAGTGGATTGGCAGACCGCCGCTTTCACTGCCTTGTTTGTCTTCATCGGATATCTGTTTTCGATTGCCCCGGATGTGACCCTGGAAGACTCGGGTGAATTGTCCGTGGGATCCTTTTACGCCGGGGTGCCACATCCGCCGGGCTATCCGGTTTGGACGCTCTATACCTGGCTGTTTACCGTTTTGGTGCCCATCTCCAACATTGCCTTTCGTGTGGCGCTTTCTTCCGCGGTGGCGGCTGCCGCGGCTTGTGGACTGCTTTCCCTGATGGTTTCCCGCGGGAGCAGCATGATCGTGGAAGGGATGGAAGAACTCAAAGGCATGGATCGCTCGCTCGAGGATTGGATTTGTCGGGTTTCCGGTTGGGTGGCCGGCATGTTGCTCGGGTTTAACGGATTCATGTGGAGCCAGGCGGTGATTGTGGAGGTTTACACGCTCAGTGTTCTGTCGCTGATGGGCGTGCTGGTTTGCCTGATGCACTGGGTGTATGTTCCCGAACGGAAGAAATACCTCTACTGGGCCTTCTTTCTCTTTGGACTCTGCTTCAATAATCACCAAACCCTCATTGTGGCGGCCATGGGACTCGAAGTCGCCATTGCTGCGGTGAACATACGTTTGGGACGGGATTTGTTCCTGTTCAACAGTGTGATTTACCTCCTGGGCCTGATTGCCAAATGGAACGGCATGCTGACCTCTTTTGATCAGAATATTCCCTTGTTTGTTATCTATAACGCGGTCGGGATTACTTCCATCTGCGTGTTTGTCTGGGCATGGAACAAAACACAGGAGGTCCTGACCGAATGGGGTCCGCTGCTCATTATTGCGGGAGTCTTTTTGTTGGGGGCTTCGTTCTATTTCTACATGCCGATTGCGTCGTCCACGAACCCGCCCATGAACTGGGCATATCCCAGGACCTGGGATGGATTTGTGCATGCCTTTAGTCGAGGGCAATATGAACGAGCGAATCCCACCAGTTCGCCACTGAGATTCATCCAACAGATGTATCTCTATTTCAAAGGAGCTGGTTCCGAGTTTTCTCCGGTGATGCTGTTGATCGGTTTGGTTCCGTTCTTCTGCTGGAAACGCATGGCGAAGCGCGAGCGCGCCTGGATGACCGGGTTGATGGCGGTGTTCTTTTGTCTGGCGGTGATCCTGATGATCCTGCTCAATCCTCCGCCCGACAAGCAGAGTCAGGATTTGAACCGGGTGTTTTTTACTTCTTCCCACGTGCTGATTGCCTTGTTCATGGGGTATGGAGTGGCTTTGATTACCTCATTTCTGGCGCGACAATATGAGGCTCAGCGTTTGCCAGCTCTGGCTGGTGGCGCTATTGCCGCAGCCTTGGCGATCTATGGAAAGCTTGGGCTGGAGCGTGTTCATCCATTGGACCAGTTTACCGCCCTTTACGGTATTCTGCTTGCGGTGGCCTTTATCCTGATCTTCGGACTATCGCGTTCCCGTGCGCCGATGAAAGCCATTTTGCTCATCTTTGCCATGGCTCCGTTTTATTCGGTCATGAGTCATTGGTGGGAAAATGAGCAGAGGGGGCATTTGTTCGGCTATTGGTTTGGTCATGACATGTTTTCGCCACCGTTTGAGGTGTATCCGGAAATGTCGAAAGATGCCATCCTGTTCGGGGGGACCGATCCCGGGCGATTTAACCCGACCTATATGATTTTCTGCGAAAGCTTCATTCCGGCCTCCAAGAAACCCCGGGATCCGGATTTCGATCGGCGTGATGTGCGTATCATTACCCAGAATGCCTTGGCGGATGGTACTTATCTGGACTACATCCGCGCTCACTACTTCCGAAGCGCGCAAAAGGATCTTCCCTTTTTCCAGGAGATGCTGCGTTCGACCAAGGAGAAGGAACTGAACCAGACCACCAACTGGGTGGCGAGCGCATTTTCTCCCCTGGATAATGCCATGACGAGTTTTGGCGCATACGTGGAAAAGAAGCGTAAGGATCGAGGCGTCTATCCGGCCAAGGAGATTTATACTCCTTCGCATGAAGATTCGGAGAAGGCCTATCTGGACTACATGGCGGATGCTGCCCAGCGTAAGATGTCCGGACAACTCAAGCCGGGTGAAATCGTCACGGAAACGCCCGATGGGCGCATTTCGGTTCAGGGACAGGCCGCGGTCATGGCGATCAATGCGATCCTGGCCAGGATCATTTTTGACAAGAATCCCGACCACGAGTTTTACATTGAGGAAAGCATGCCGCTGGAGTGGATGTATCCGCATCTCACTCCTTTCGGGATCATCATGAAGATCAATCGTGATGAAGTTCCGGCGATCACGGAAGAGATGTTGCAGAAGGATCATGCGTTCTGGTCGCAGTATATGAATCGTTTGGTCGGTGATTGGGTGGAATATGACACACCGATCGAGGATATTGTGAAGTTTGCGGATGACATTTATCTCAAGGGTGATTTGTCCGCGTTCAAGGGAGACACCAAGTTCGTCCGGGATGATTGGGCTCAGAAAGCTTTCTCGAAATTACGCAGTGGCATTGCCGGGATTTATGCCTGGAGGCTTGGCCCACAATGTCCGGAACATTTGCAGCCCAAAACCGTCGAGGAAGAACAACGTTTGTTGGAAGAAGCTGATTATGCTTTCCGTCAGGCATTGGTGTTGTGTCCCTACAGTCCGGAGGCCGTATTCAGGTATTCCAATTTGTTGGCCATGACTCAACGAGTGGACGATGCCATCATGATCACCGAAAAGTGTTTTGAGTTTGATTATGAGAACGAAGGGGTCCGGCAGTTGTTGCAGCAGTTGCACCGCATGAAGCAGGGGCAAACCAAGCTCAATCAAATTCAGGACACCATTTCAAGTCTTGAACAACAGTTTGTCGCCAGCAAAACCAACCTGGATGTCGCCTATAAACTCATGTCCAATTACGTGCTCACCATGCGCACCAATGAAGCCATTGTGGTGATGGATGAGTTGTTGGCCGATCCGAATGCGCCTGCTGAAACAATCCTGACCGTGGCTTCCGCTTACAACGATCTCAAACAATACGATCGATTGGAAAATGCCCTGATTCGCCTGGTGGAGGTGATTCCAGACAACCCGGAAGCCTGGTTTGATCTGGCTGGCACCCAGGCTTTGATGGGGAAACAGCAGTTGGCTCTGCAGACCCTGAGCAAGACCATGGAACTGAGCCGTGCCCGCAAGCTGAAGAATCCTGCCGCGGTGGATTTGGCACGCAAGGCAAGAGCCGATACACGCTTCAATGCCATGAAGGTGCTGCCTGAGTTTCAGAAGATTCTGAACGGCGAAGCTTTGAATGGTGAATAGTGAATTTGGAATGGTGAATTGCCGGCAGGTAGATCGGACCGTCTCGGTCCGTCCCCGCTAGCGATAGCTACGCGGATTGCGGTGTGTTGGATGCTGTGGGGTATTCCTTTGGATGTTGATATGCAGGGTAATGAAGCCACAAGGATTGCGCGCCGAGACGCCACGCTCTACCTGGTGGACGCCGTCGGTCCTCGCATCAATTCACCATTCACTATTTAAAAGGGGACGCCACGCTCTACCTCTGCCAGGGGTGGAGGCTCAGTAATCGTAGAGTCCGGGATCCTGGCTGTAGCCTCCCATGCCGCCACCGGGGCCTCCATCCATGTCACCCATCATATCGCCGAGAATGTCGCCCATGTCTTCTTCGATTTTGTCGGGATCTTCTCCTGCTTCCAGGCGTTTGATGGCGACGTCCATCTCCTTGGGGAGCACTCCTTCGGGCATGACCTGTTGCATTTTGCGCATCATGTGAGCCATGTGTTTGGGATTGTTTTCGTCGAGGTGAGCCATGTCTTTCTCCAGCTCCCCCATGGCCCGCATCATCTTAGCTTCGTCCATGTCGGACATGTCCGGGCCGCCATCGCCTCCTTCGTCATCACCTTTTGCCCCGCCTTTGATCATGGCAAATGAGCTCATTTGTCTGCTCATTTTTTTGTTGCCACATTTGGGGCATTTCGGATCGCCGTCGGGGTTCAGGCGTTTCGATAGAAAGCTGAAGATGACCCTGCACTTCGGGCAGGCAAATTCATAGATCGGCATATGTCAAACAGGGTTATTTCATGCGATCAAAGGTCTGCTGCAGGATCTGCCAATCTTCGAGTTCGCCCGTTTTTTCGCGAGCTTGGGTGATCAATGACTGTTCATTGGCATTCTTGGTCGGTTCTTTGACGTCGTAGAATACGCCGAAATAACCGGGGAAAGGTGTGTTAGCCAGTTTGAATGCTTCAATTTCGTCGGTGACATCATGGCTATCCGGAACCTCGAGAAATTCACCGCCCTTGCGGGGATTGGATTTGTCGAAGGCGCCGGGGTAAAACTCAACACATTCGCTCAAGCATTCAATGACGCTGAAACCATCATGATCCATGGCGCGATCCATCATTGCCAGGAGGTGTTTGGGATTGGTGGCGGTGGATCGGGCGACAAACGTGGCTCCGGCTGCGACCAATTGCGTCATGGGATTGATCGGCTTGTCTTTGGAGCCGCCAACATCAGTTTTACTTCTGAAACCAAGAGGGGAAGTGGGGGACGTTTGTTTCTTGGTCAGACCATAGACGAAGTTGTCCATGATCACATAGGTTAGATTGACATTCTTACGCGCGGCGTGGTTCAAGTGGTTGCCGCCGATGGAGAAGGCATCCCCGTCACCACCAAACACAAATGTGTGCAAATCCGGACGGGAGAGGGAAACGCCCGTCGCAAATGGCAGGGCGCGACCGTGAATGAAGTGAACGCCGTTTGCCTGAACAAAGTAAGGGAAGCGGCTTGAGCAACCGATGCCGGCTACAGTGGCGATCTTTTCGTGGTGCAATCCACGTTGCTGGATCAGGCGGAAGTAAAGTGCCAGAATGGAAAAATCTCCACAACCGGGACACCATGTTGGGTGGTCCGCCGAGATTTCTTTCTTGGTCAGGGGAGCCCTGGTTGATTGATCGGGTTCGGTTACTTCGGTTTCAGCAGTGTTGCTAGCGCTCATTTTTTCGGTAATTTTGAAATCTTTCCTGTTGGGATCTCTCAGGCGATGGATTCTCGCACTCTTTGGATAATTTCTTTGATCTTGTAGGTCAAACCGTCGGTTTTATTGATGCCCTTGATTTTGGGATCACAATATCTTGCGCGGAGCAAGCCAGCGAGTTGACCGTATCCGTAAAGGCCCTCATCATTGATTTCCACCACAAAGACGTGCTTGTATTTGGCAAAAATATTTTCGAGTCCGTTGGGGAGCGGATTGATGTGCCGAATGTGCAGGGAGGCCCAGTTTTCGCCCTCTTTCTTGACCCGATCCACAGCTTCCTGGATGGGACCCTGGGTGGATCCCCAACCAACCAGAAGGATATCGCCTTCTTCGCTCCCATAAACTTTAGGTGGCTCAATGCTCTCAGCCAGTGCCAGTAGTTTACTGCGGCGTTTGGCTGTCATTTGCATGTGCAACTTGGGAGATCCCGTGGGATGGCCGGATTCGTCGTGTTCCAATCCGGTGATGACCGGGTATTTCCCGCTCTTAATCGGGGTGCCTGGCGCGACATGGGGGCTGATGCCGTTTTCTTTCGAAAGATCGTAAGGTTTGTGATCTTCGATAGGCGTCAAATCCGGTGAAATGTCCTTGCAGATTTCCTTCAGATCAGGCTCTTCAAAGGCTTCGATACGTGTGGCAATGGCCTGGTCGGTCAGAATAATGACCGGTGTGCTGTATTCTTTGGCGATGCGAACCGCTTCCATGGCGGTGTAAAAGGCATCTTCCACATTCGCCGGGGCCAGGACGACACGCGGGGCATCTCCGTGACTGCCGAAACACGCGATGTTCAGGTCCGATTGCTCCACGTTGGTGGGCATGCCTGTGGAAGGACCGCCGCGCTGGACGTCCACCACAATCAAAGGCACCTCTGCCATGATCCCCCAACCGAGAGCTTCGGTCTTCAGGGAAATACCGGGACCACTGGAACCGGTGATGGCAACTTTGCCCGCGTAGCTCGCGCCCAAGGCCATTGCAATGGATGCGATTTCATCTTCGCATTGGATGAACGAGCCACCGTATTTGGGTAATTCGCGGCGCAACAGCTCCATGATATCCGACCATGGCGTAATGGGATAACCAGCGCCAAATCGTACGCCGGCTGCAATCAAGCCGTAGGCCAATGCTTCATTACCATTCATCACGACCTGGCTGGCCTGACGTTTGGTGCTTTCGGTGAAGGCGAAGGTCTGAATCAGGTCTCCGACTTCATACTGCTGACCGGCATTGAATGCGTTGAGTGCCGTCTCGGTGATCTTCGGGTTCTTACCTTTGAATTTCTCGGTAATCAGCCCCTTCAACTTCTCTTCACCGAGGTTGAAGATGCGGCAGATCAATCCCAGCGCGAAAATGTTCTTTCCTTTGTCCCTGGCGGTGCCGCCAATGGCTTCAATGGTCAGGTTACTGATGGGGATACCCACGTGATGGTATTCCTTCTGCCATTCTTCGTTGGGAGTGACGTGATCTGAATCGTAGAGGACAATGCCCTGGGGTTTGAGGGAAGAGATATGTCCTTCGTAGGAATGCTGATAGAAAGCCAACAAGACATCTGCTTCATCGCCAGCGCTCAGGACTTCGCCCGTGCCGATACGCACCTGGAAAATGGAGGGACCCCCGGAAATCGTGGAAGGGATCGTCATGAAGGTCATGACTTCCTGTTCACTCCTGCCCGCGAGCCTGGCAAGGAATCCACCAATGGATTGAATGCCGTCTTGTGAGTTCCCCGCTATGCGGATGACTGCCTCTGAAATGTTCGAATTATTTGTCTGTCCGCCAGTCGTAGGAGCGGTTGAAATGGAATCACTCATTCAGTAATTGGTTCCCATTAACGATTCTGATGCTAATTAAAAATTTGGAGGGTGGCACTCGTTCGGTGAGTGCGACCGCATCGACGCTAAAAGTAGGGCTGCCTTTTGCTACTGTCAAACGATTATAGGAAGTTATCCAAGATTATTTTGAGATACCTTTGAGGAACCATTGAAAATTCTCGCTTGTTCATTAGTGAAACTAATTTTACATGCGTTCAAATTAAGTAAACATCACTGGTTTCCAGCCCCAATTCCTCGCAGGCACTCCAGTAGTCCGTGCCCCGCTGGTTGTGAGGCAATCCATCCCTTGTTTTTCCGCACATGATCGATGACTGTTGGTATGGAATTGCCGGGAGCCACCAGATATTGAGCGACCAGCGGATCCAACATGGGAATATCGTTGAAATGATCTCCGGCTACCAGGATCTGGTCCCGGTCGATTTGATGCAATTTGGCAATCTCACCGACGAGGGTTCCCTTGTGTATGGAAGCATGGCTGAATCGGGCGTAGATGTCATTGCGCACCCATGCCAGGTCCTTGTGTTGCTTTAGTTTTTCGTCGACGAATCGATGGATCTGATCCGCGTCTTCATTGCACCTGGCGATCAGGCATACGGGAGAATGTCTGTCTTCATAGACATGGGCATCAAATCGGTCGTTGATCCAATCACTGACCTCAATCATCAAACTGGAATGTTTGTCGAACAATGCCTGATGGACGGATTGAGAGTGGCTGTTCCAGTCATGGACGGGGTTGAAATCACCTGAATGATGCCGATATACCTCGCGCTCAACCACTCCAATGTAATCCGGAAGCAGTCCGTCATTGTGTGCCAGCAGGCTTTCGAGCAGAAAGTCACGGTCCCGTCCCGTATTGACCATCCATATCGTGCCATTTTGCTGCATGTTCCCGATGCAATCGATCAAGTCCTGCGGGATGCGGGGGGACATGTTTTCGGAATAAAGCGTGCCGTCAAAATCCGTGCACAAAAGGCGAATGGCGTCCAGGCTCATGTTGTTTTTGTCCGTGTCGGCATCATGTTTCATTGATGTATTGGAACAAATGCGTTCCCACTCGAAAAGGGAGGTCAATCTAATGAAATACGGACAGGTTGTCGATGGTTTCCCCAATTCCCGGCGCTCGTTTCGTAATGACCGGCAATGGTTGTAAGACAATGCGAACATTGATTCTCACTTAAATGATAATCTGAAACAGCGTATCCGTTTCGTTTCACCAATGGGTGGTGGCAAGCCGGACAATAGGTCGTGCCGCTTTCGGGGTGATGTCGATTGCCCGTGTAAACAAACTGAATCCCTTTTTCCAAGGCAATATTCCTTGCCCGCAACAGGGTTTGAACCGAAGTTGGCGTACATTGCTGCAGTTTGTAATCCGGATGAAATGCCGTGAAATGCCAGGGGACCGATGATCCAAGGTGGGAAGCGAACCATTCAGCAGCGGCATTTAGTTCTTGATCGCTGTCATTCAGACCGGGGATGAGGAGTGTGGTCACCTCCAGCCAGGTGGACGATTCTTTTGCGAGAAACTGCAACGTTTCCAGCACGGTTTCCAATTGCGCATGGCAGCGGTGTTTGTAGAAGCTCGGATCGAAGGATTTCAGATCCACATTGGCTGCGTCCATGTCCTGAAAGAAATCTCCTCTGGCAAGGGAATGAATATATCCCGCCGTCACCGCCACCGTTGCGATGCCTTCCTCCTTGCATGCTGCTGCAATGTCCATGGCATACTCGGCGAAGATGACCGGATCGTTATAAGTGAATGCAATGGAGCGACAGTTCCAACGCTTGGCGGCTTTCACGATTTGTTCAGGAGAGGCTTGATCCGCCAAACGATCCATGTCCCTGGATTTGCTGATGCTCCAGTTTTGGCAGAAATGACATCCCAAATTACATCCCGCCGTTCCGAAAGACAGCACGGAGGTTCCAGGGTAGAAATGAAAGAGCGGTTTCTTTTCAATCGGATCGATGCAGAAACCACTGCTTCGTCCGTAGGTGGTCAGGTGGATTGCGTTCCCTTGACGTTGCCGGACAAAACAGAAGCCACGCTGACCGTCTCCCAATTTGCAAAAGCGTGGACAGAGTAAGCATTCCAGCCTTCCGTCCGGAAGCATTTGTTGCCAGGCGGGGTTGGCTGCTTTCGAATGCGAGTCGTGCGATATCAAACCGAATCCTCTTTGATTTTTTCGACTCTGAATGTTTGGAAATCCATCGGGGTGTCCAAAGGAATGTTTACCTTTCTACAGATGGCCTCAATCTGTTTCTCCACCGTGTCCAATTGGGGAATGTCCGGCAGCATCAATCCTCGGCGTCCGGCCTTGGTTTGGATGATCAATCCGTCGCATTGTGGGTTTAAAGTCTTCAGATTTGTGACGGGGTGGGGCGGATGAAGAACGCTGACCTCGAATTGAAGATCGTCCAGTTCGTCAGAAGTGACCGGAGAAAACCGATGATCCCGAAAGGCGCTGGCAACGGCATTCCTTCGGGTTTCTTCCACGATGTTGTCTTGCTGAGGCTCAATGGTTCCGATGCAACCCCGCAGATCCCCGTTCCTGCTGCGGATGGTTACAAAGGTTCCTGCTTTCCAGTTGTGTAAGGAGTGGATGGGTTCAGTAATGGAAGGCGCCGCCAATTTCAAATGCTCCATGACGGCCTGCCGAGCCAGTGAGGGAAGCCTCTTTTTCTGTGTGTCTTCGTCATGCGCATGCTTTGAATGATTCGATGGGAAGGGTTCTCTGCTCAATCGTGCGGTACCGTATCCCACGCCAAACGGCGCTTCATAACCCAATACCTCCGGTTGAAAGGCATCGTCGCCTAAAAATCCCAATGCCACCCTGATCGCATCGACGGAATCTTCCGCCACCGTATTTCGTAAACATTCATCCATCATTTTGATGGCTTCAGAATCGGCTCCTTGAACCATTTGGATCAGGTCTTGATCCCAAGCCGCGGCATCAGGATGAAATCCGCACGGTGCGGAAGCGGTGACTCGATGACTCATGTCGCCACTGGCAATCAGGGCAAAAGAGAGACCTTGATCATCACATGCCGAACGAATGCATGTGCCCAGCCTTTCCAACATGCCGCCATCATGAGGACCCAGGCCGATGACCACGATATCTCCACACCATTCAGCCTGACTCAGGAAATACAAAGGCACTGTCGCGCCATGATCCAGACTGTTTGTTGGTATATCAAAAAAGAGAAGTCCCTCATCGGCCCCGCGTTGTTGGATGCCATTTGCCAGGTAGAGGTTATTGGAGAACTCAAAAAAAGGCTGATGCCATCCGAATTGATCCAAAACGCCTCGTAGCACTGTGGGACGGTATACGCCAAAAGCATCTCGTTTTCTTGGTGAATGTGGTGAAACGAGCACCACAATATCCGGATCGGTAGCGGCGATCTCCTTTCCTGCTTGAGCCATCCATGATTGAGACGATACGACATCCCGACTTCGTTCCCCGGCGATGTCCGGGATCAGAATCGGAGCATGCGGCATCCAGGCTACGTATGGTTCGTTTTCGTTCATCCCACTCATTCCGTTCTACTGGAACGATACTCCTTTCACCGAAACAGTCCACTGTGGAATGGGGGATATGCCCAAGTAGGTGCTTTCGCAAGAAAGTGCCCGTCGAGCCGCAAGAAAGTGTCCGTCGAGCGCGAATAGAAAAGCGGTAGGTGGTGTCGGATAGCCATGCCCAGATCGTGCCATGGTAGACAGCTTCTCTTGATTCATGTTGTAGTGCGCACTATTTTAGTGTGCATGAAAAACATTACTCTCAGCGCCAGGGAGGAAGCCATTGAGCGAGGGAGACAGGTGGCAATCAATCGCAATACCACGTTAAATGAGCTGTTCAGAGATTGGTTGGAGCAACTCGGCGAAGGTTCCCTGCGTGAGCAGTCCTATCGACAGCAGATGGAACGGTTTAAGGGCCGGGTTCGGGTTGGGGGACGCAAATTTACCAGAGAGGAGATGAATGAGCGTTGAGTATTTTTTGGATACGAACATTTTGATCTACTCCTTTGATGAAAAAGCGCCGGAAAAACAAGAACGGTCCCAGATGCTCATCGAGAAAGTTTACAGCAAAGACTTGCAACCCGGACGTCGCTTCTGTGAGCTTGAGCTGAGAAATCCGTTCACCCCTCATTCACCATTCTAAATTCACTATTCACTATTCACTATTC
>Ga0181590_10004147_pt1 | contig 12082 bp, 7 predicted proteins | sample 071ome_34_FD_132446 | JGI IMG/M metagenome (GOLD analysis project Ga0181590, IMG submission 132446) | Coastal salt marsh microbial communities from the Groves Creek Marsh, Skidaway Island, Georgia - 071411BT metaG (megahit assembly) | ecosystem: Environmental > Aquatic > Marine > Intertidal zone... | reverse complement strand
GAAATGGAACTAAGGCACCCAGGTTGGATTGCTAGAGCAGTTCCTTATGGAAACAGAATGACAATGTTTTTTGGTTTACCAAATCAACTTTATTGGTCTCGCCCAATGCTTCCTCATGAAAAAGCTACAATGATGAAGGATCAGCGCAGAAACAGACTAAAGAACAATAATAGCAACAGCCTCCACTTACAAGCTTTAAAGGCAAGTCTTGATAAAGCAAAAGCATACAAAACACTTAAAGATAACAAAATTGTTGGTTGGTTTTTTAGAAATCCAATTGACTCTCTTATGTGGATAGCTACTGCTGCTGCGGTTATCTATACTGGTGGTGCTGCTGCTGCTGGGTGGGCTACAGCAAGGCAGGCCGCTGGAGCAGGAGTTATGGCTACCGTTAAAGAAATTTTAAAAGGTGGAGTTAAAAACATTGCTTTAAGCGCAGGTCGAAGCATATTTACCGTCGCCGGAAGAAAGCAAGCTTTAGCAGGTTATGGTTCTGGCTTTGCAAGCAAAGCTGCGACAAATGCACTTAGAATTGGTGCAGTTACTGCTCTTTTTAAAACTGGTGTAGTTATCGGAGACGCTATTTTTTCTGATGCTGCTGCAAAATCTATTTACTATGGCCAACAAATGGCTGCTGCCAATAAAACCTATATTGCAGACCAACTATCTAAATATTTAGCTGGAAGGTTAATACCATTTAGAAAAATACATTTTGTAAACTCAGAAAATCATATTGTTGCAAACAATATTAAAAGTTCAATACACGGAACCTACAATGCTTTTTCTTTAGAGTATAAAAAATACACAGAAGCGAGCACTGGCTCTAGTCGAGCTGGCGAAGTAGAAGTTAAAACTATGAAAGCTTCCGATCAGATTCCAGACTCAAATGTTCGTATGGGTTTTGCTTCTTTTGAAAACTGCAGGGGGCGATGGATGGCTGACAGGTATCTTCAAGGTCTTTTGCTCAGACACGCAAAAGACATGTACAAAGGTCAGCTTATTATTTTGGCAGACCCAAACATCAATCCACATGATAGAGTTATTCTAGCTGATTCTTATACTGACATGTATGGGCCAATTGATGTTGAGCAGGTAGTTTTAACTATTTCTGCGAACGGCGGAGCTTTAACTGAAATAACCCCAGACTTGGTTGTTTATGGAAATAATATGATAGATATGCCTTATGACGACTACCTAAGTATTAAAACTGCTTGGTCTCAAATTAGCTGGTCTGAAGCCTTAAGTGCTGCCGTTCAATTTAATGGCTCTAAGTATCAAAAATTAATTAAGCCAAAAAACGCCGGTAATGTAAATAAGCTTCAAAAAAGCCAAGACAAGCACTTTCTTACAAAGCGAATAGGGGCAAGCACCAACGGTCTTGTTAGGGGTATTTATAACCCAAATGAGTCTTGGTGGAAGCCGCTGTTTGGTTCTCTTGGTATTAAGTTTTATGAATGGACAACTCAAAGACAGCCGTTAATTTTCCAACCTTTGTTTGTCGGTGGAAGGCCAATGCTTTCTGGTATTGACCTTCAAAAAGTTAGCGCTATTCAAAACTTTGAAGACAGATTTGTCCCACTGCTAAAAACATTTAGAAAAGGAAGTAAAATTCTTAACAATGTTGGCAGTGCAATTGCTTATAATGATTATAGAACAACTCTAGACGGATTGCCTGTAGAATTAAAATAAGTGGAGCTAATCAATGAAAAGTTATCAAGGTCCCTCAATTACAGTTGATGAAGAAAATGCTAGATCTGCAAGCGTTGACTCTTTAAGTCGATCTGGTCTTTATTCTAAGTTTGCCTTTCAGCGAGTTTTAATTAAATCTTTTAATGAAGAAGAGTTGTCTTCCAAGCAATTTTCAAATAACTTAGCTACAGTTGAAACTGCAGATGGGTTTGTTATAGAAAATGTAAAAGTAGCAACACCGCTCTCTGAGATTCTTTTTTTTCACGGATTGCCGAAAGATCTTTCTAATATTCCTGGTATTTTATTTTACCTAGGGGAGCCTTCTTCTGGGTTTGTTCTTATTGGTGAAATGTCGAAAGAAAACACTGAAAAGAATCCTCTTTATAATTCAATTTTTTATGTGGTATAAAGTTTATGAAAATATGGTCAGACAAAAAAACAGGAATTATAAGAGACGAAGAAAATAGTCGGGTTATTATTTTTGCTGGAAATGCAGTAGTCCAGCTTGATGGAGAAAATGGTATTATAGCTCTTCAAGGTAGTGTTCGAGAAAACAATGGCGGTGACAGGAAAGAAGATAATTTTATCAAGAAAACACCTGCCTTAATGCAGGTGATTCCCTCCACTGTTGCTACTCCTATTGCACAGGCTACAATTGATTTTCCTATTGGAGATATGAAAAATATCATCCAAGATATATCTGTTATGATGAGTTTTATATAAAATGCACTATGACAACTATGACCTAAAGTGGACTTTAGAGGGTGATTTGGAAATAGAAGGTGGCCAAGTTAAAACTACTCTAGGCGAGCCTCTGGCTTCTATAGCTCAAGATATTCAATCTGCAACTCAGTACCTTCAAGGGTCTTGGAGAAGTGACTTAACAAGGGGTCGTGAATTTTCTGCTGGCGGAGAAAGAAACTCAGAACAAGTTGGCAACGCCGTAAGAGACTCTCTTTACCACGCTATCATACAAAGCACTCCAGTTGATTTAGATGACTTAGAGATTATCGTAGCTCCACTAGACGAAGAGACTCTTTTAAATATTATTACACTAGAAACTGAACCTACTGAAGAAAATGGTTTTACTGGTTCAATACAACTAACCACCTTCTTTCTAGAAAAAGAAGGTGGCTTTTATTATATTTAAGTAGGTTTTTTATGCTAACGCCAATCGACCAATCAATTAGACGTAATGCTGTACTAGATGCAATCAGAGTAAAAAGCGGAATAACTAAAGCCGGTGGTTTTGCTGATTATCTTACAGAAGAGCTTTTAGATGTTATAGAGCAGGTAGAATTAGAGCACTCTGAAAGTATTAACGAAATCAATCCCTTAACCGCAAGTGGACCTTTTTTGGAATTGTGGGCAGAGTTTTTTGATATAGATCAAAACTTTTCAAGACGAGCTTTTTCTTTAGCATCCGATGAAAATGTTTATGTTCAAGCTCCAAACGGTCTAACCTTTGGAGACTTAAATGATGGAAACGATATTATTCTTGAAAATATAGTTATTAGTGGTGCAAATCAACTGAACACAGAAGATGCTGTTCTTAGTTTAGAGGCTGAATTTGAACTTACCGATCCTTCTGTTACTCTTCCTGCTGGAGAATCTCTTGTTTATATTGGAGTTATTGCAAGTCGCTCTGGAAGTGAAGGTAATATATCAGAAAACAGTTTGCGCTCTATTGGTTTTTCAGATTATTCTCAGTACCCCGCACTTCAACTTCAAGTTGGAAACAGATTTCCTATTCAAAATGGTGAAGATGATTATGGCGACGAAGAGCTTTCGGCTGCAATGTCAAGACTTCATTTTGGAAAAGACAGAAAAATACTTGATGTAGTTGTTAATGAAATAGACGAGATTGCAGGTATTTCCAATGTTGACGTAATTGATTCGTATAGCCATCCAAGTTCTATTGACTTTTTTATAGATAGCGAATCTTTTGTCGTTGGCGACCCTTTGGTTACTGCTGCCGAAGGAATTTTAGAGCAGCATGATTTAGGCCACAAAGCTTATATACACAAAGTAGAAAGAATTGGCGTTGCAATTGAAACTAATATAAGTTTTAGAAACCTTAATTTATCCGAAAAAGAAAAAGACGAAACAGTTGGTCTTTTAGAAGTTTTTTGTTATAATTATTTAGTTCAAATTAGAAATGCAGATACAATGGATTTCGTTCAGTTGGAGCAAGATATTCTAACAGCCTTTCCACAAATTGCTAGAGTTGGCTCTGATAATTTTGGTTTTGATGAAGTTCGTGTCTATAAAAATTATTTTGCTTCTTACAGAAATTTTGAAGTTTACACAGAAGACACTTTAGAAGTTGAATTAAATCAAAGAATTTTGCCAGAAGACTCTATAGTAAAGCCATTTATTTTTAAGGTTGCTTAATAATGCCTTTTATTTCTACTTCAAATTCTAGAACATTTTTAGAACAAGTAATTAGGAATGCTTTTCCAGACGATACTTTTGCTAGGACTGAAATTTACTCTAATGTACATAGAGTAATCAATCCGATTTCTAAAGCAATACTAGAACTTCAAATTAATGCTAGAAATGCTTATAGCAATTTTATTCCACAGCTTTACAATCCCAGAACTTTAGATTTGCTTTATAGAGTAACCGCCACCTCTACAGGTACGGCGGTTAAAGGCATACTTGATTCTACAGAATATACACTGACCCCTTCAGCTCCTAACTTGGATAGTTTTTGGTACGATGAACTTCCTTCTAGACTGGAAATTGATTCTACTAATTATAAGTTTATTTACCCAACCGGCGTTGCTAAAGATTATTTAATTACTCCAAATAAGCCTATCTTTGCTTCTAGTTTAGAGACTAACCTGTTTCCCCTCGATGCAACTACCCTTGCTGCTGGTACTTACACTACAGGGGCTACCGGAATAATTAGTACAGGGTCTTCAACTTTTTGGGGAAGATCTGACACTTCAGCTGTTTTTACAAATACAGACACTTCTCTTGGCACTGCAGAGTACTACATAGAATCCACTGGACTTTATACTGGAACAAGCGCACTTTCGTTTGCCTACAATTTTACTACAAATTTTGGTTTTTCTTTACCAGATTCAATTGTTTTTGAGTATGGGTACAAAGGCCAGGGAACAGCCACCGCTACAGGCTCTGTTGCTGAGTGGTATGAAAGAGCTTACCTGCCTTTTGAGTCGACAGCAGAGGACGCAACAGCGTTCTTTAGAGCAACAATAATAGAAACCACAGCCACAAACACAAGCCTTTGTTCTATTGCAGATTTTAGTTTTGCAAGTCTTCAGGCTTTAAGGCCTGACGCTGTACAAAATCAAGGCTTAAATTATGCTTATGTTCAAGTCTCAAATGCTTCTAGAGCGCTAAATGCAAGTACAAACTTAAATTTTACGCCAAAACCAACAACAGTTATTATCGAAGGTTTGGATGAAAACGGTAATATTTCTTCGGAAAGAATAATCATACCCTACAATGGTGTGCATAGATCTTCAAAAACTTACAAAGAAATTTTATCTACTCAAGTCGCTGACATTAACCCATCTACGGCTTTGGTAACAGTACAACTCCAAGACTTTGCAAGCACCCAAATTGAAAATAACAGCGAAACATTCGCTGATGAATATAGAGAAAATCCTCTGTTCTACGGCCTTTCTTCTACAAATGGGACTTCTTACCTAGAGTATAGAAGCTTTGTCGCTCTTGATGTAGAAGATGTAATAGACGGTCATGATGCAATCGAATCGTTTTTTGAAACCGAGTTTTTGGATTCTTCCACAAACAGTATTCATTTGATGGATTTTACGTACGACGAATCCAATCAGTTGATTTACGCCGTTTCTACTGCGACAAACAAGCTATTCGTATATGATTCATTTATTTACTATCCACAAGATAGTGTCGTAAAGAGGATGGACGGCAGAACTACCAATACTGAACTGGAAATATCTAAAGTGGAACTACACAAAAGGTATCTTCAGAAAGGTCAATCAATAACTGTATCGCCAATTTGGTCGCGCAGGTACAACTCTTTGTTTAGACATCGCTGGATTCTTCAAAAGCCCGACCAAAGCTATGTTGGCTTAACAGAAAGTGGAGAAGTCCCTGTTTCTAGTAATTTTTGGATAATCAATTTTGCTGATTTTGATGAAGTAGAAGAATCTAGGTTTAGGCCAGAAAAAATATCTTATACAGCAACAGATTATGGTGATTATACTTTTTATCTTGAGTCTGAATTTAACCAAGGAGATGAAGTCGTTACGTCAACTGATGTTATGATTTTTTCCGTTCCTTATAAGTTGCCTTTAGCAGAACTTGAGTATACAAACTCTTTGTACGATTCTACTAGTTTGGCAGGCGTTGACCTTAATTCAAAAGGTCAACCAGTGCTAGGTTATTATATGACACAAAATGGCTACTCTGACTTTTTGCAAGAATTTGTTTATAATTTCAAATTTGACAACTATTTTTATGACGATAGTGGAAAAGTCTTGTACACTAGAGAGCCTTATGATTCAATTAAAATCGAAGGGCTTTAATTCATGTTAAATTTAAAATTTACAATTGATTTTAGTGAGCTATACTTAACACAAACTCCACAGAATGTTTTAAATGCGCTAGATGGAATTAGCTATCCTCTTGGTATACAAAGAATCGAAGGGGAAAAGTCTGTTGACTACAAAACTAGGGTAAACAAAATTGGTTCAAAGGTTGCAACTCCTACTTACCACGAAGAAGAAGTTTTGTCTGTTTTGCTGGACTCTCCAGTTCAGTGCTTTAGAGCACAGCAAATAGATTCTACTTCTTTTTACAAAGTTAATGTCAGTGCAAAGCATTATTTAGAATTAATCAAATATAGTTTTAGCGGAACCTCTGCGTATACAAGTGAAACTTCTACTTATGATTTATTGAACAGAGATAGCTATAAAGACGTTCCTCAGCTTTTAGACCACGTTACATTTGAACATTCTTCTGGAATCCGTTTTATAGATGGTAATTTTAATCAACAAAGAAACAGAAATTCTCTTCCTGAAAATATATTTCCTTCACAAAAGAACTATCAAGATGGAGTAGATTTCTTTCCAAGTGGAACTGGTTTTAAATTAGAAAAATATATAATACCAGAATCTTTTGTTCTTTCTACCGACAGTCTTCCTGTCGATTTTGTCCTTGAAGAAGTCTATGAAAAAGCTGCCATTACATCTTCAAATCATTATTATGTTGATTATTTAGATTGCGCTATATACTTTGGAACAAATCTTTCCACTTATGATGTTGCTGTATATTATAAATATGTTGATTTAGATTATCCTTTTAAGTATTCTAAAGATCTTTCTTTTGTGAATCTTAATGACTCTGATGTTTTTAACAGGTACAACAGTTATTCTATTTTAGATACATCCTTTTTTGGTGAAAAATATTTTGTTGATTCCACAACTGTTTCTACTGCTTATAACATCGGCTTTCCTGGTTTAAACCCAGAGCTTTCCTCTCTTGTTGACGCTCTGAGAGGAGAAGAAATTATTCAAATATTGGTTTAATTATGGCAACAAGTACTTCTAATTTTTTTCTATTTGTGAACGATCACAACAGTGAAGTTCTTTCAAAACCTTTGGAAGAGGTTTTGAGTTCCGACTTTATTGTTGATGATAATACTAGGTATAGACCACCCAACGAAAGCCAGTTAAATTTAGATCAAGTTCAGCTTAGCAAATACCCAAGCGAGCCTATTTACAGTCCAAATTCGCTTTTAGGCAAAACAGAAATTGTTTCTATAGAAAAAGTTGATGGAGACAAAAAGCAGTTTCCTGTCTTAGAAAGTTTTACTTATACGTTTAATAATAACGATTATTTTTTAAATTCAAACCTGGTCCAAAACGAAGTCTTTAATTTTACCACTGTAATTTCTTCTGAAAGTACAAGCTTACGTCATCGCTTAGGGCTTGACGTAGATCTTGCTTATCCAATCTTTCTTCGCAACTACAAAAGAACTGCAAAGAATGTCAGGCCATATATAGAGTGGGAGTTTTCTAGTGAGCTAGAAACTTATGGAACAAATCAGCTTTACGATGATAATAACTTAATTCAAACTTCTTTTTTGAATACAACTGTAAATACTTTTATGGTTGATAATTTTATTTCTACAAATAGAGAAATTATTGTAAACAAAAGCCCACAAGACTTAATGCTTCACCTTTATGTTGGTCCTAGATTTAGCTCTGGAACAACTTACGACTATAAGCCCGTGCTAGAAGAGCTTAGGCTTTCTATAGATTCTACTAGGCTTTTAACTGAGTTCTTTCCAACAACTACCGACTTTATTCTTTATGAAGAGTCTGGCACTCAATTTTTAGAGTGGACTGCGGTTAATGATTTTTCTGCAAGCCTACCCAATGACAAGCATTATATTTTAAACAATGGTCAAGGCGAAGTTATTATTAATCAAAGTGAAACTGGTTTTGTTGGAAAACTTTTCTGCTCCTATACTTCAATGCCTAGGGTTGAATATGTGCCAAAAAATACTTTGGCACAACCAGCATATGAAGCTAAAGAAACAATTGAGTCTAGGCATATAAACAGTCCAGAAGAAGGATCTTTTATTTACTCTATAGAAGATACTGACAACTATGCTGATGTTACTTTAGTTGTTTCTTCTGAAGATTTAAGTTATTCAAATCCTTACTGGCAAGGAATTTACTACGGCGATCCACCAGTCCTTATTAAAATACAGGCACTAAACATAAAAACAAATCTTCCAGTATCAGATTTACCTTTAAAGATCAAAGGGCTCTTTGGGCTAGGTAAGGTACTTGGTTCTAGAAATGATGAAATTACGCTTACTACCGACAAGGATGGTTATGTTGAATTTTATTTTAAACCACCTTCTCCAAGTCAAAATTCAGTTGGAACAACCTCTGTTGAAAAAGCTCTAGGGACCGACAATAGGCTAAAAATTGTAGATAAAAATTATTATAATTTTGCAAATGACAACAACGCCCTTTTTCTTTATGGAATCTACAAAGACGATCCTCTTTTAGGGAGGATCGAAGGCACTAATGATGCTGAAGAGATGGTTGTTTGGGACTCCTTTTCTCTAAATGGTCGAAGGCGAATTCTTTACAATTACAGTACTTCTGCAATTAACCCAATTGATAACTCTACTGGAGCTTATATTCCAGTTTTACCTAGTTATATTGGCAGAGATAGTGTTGTTTTTTCTACTTCTCTCCCTGAATACAATGCAACAGATACTTCAAATATGCTTGGCGGTTTGTGGTTAGTTGGAGATAGATTTGAACAATTTGATGTTGAAATTAACCCAACGTCAAAAAATGATTTGCCAAGTTTTAAAAAAAGAAAAATAGACAAAAGCTTTCAAGTCAAAGTTTCTTTTGACTCAAAAGATAAAGGTTATGTAAGTGAAGGTGGTAGCTACAAAGCTTTTGGGTGGAAGCTTGATTCTACCAGTTCAACAAGTGCAACTCGCCTTGGTGGACCCTTGTTTTTGTCTTTAAATTACTTAAGTGGCGATTACGATATACTATATGGAGGCGGCACAGCAAGCTACCCAGTCCCAAGTTTAGACCTATCATTTGAGGTTGTAGGAAGTACTAGTTCTGGCTCTGCAAGTTATTTGTCGCCAAGTAGTTACTATCGGTTTGACGAAGGTACCGATAGTTTAACTTACGATATTGCTGGCACTGGAACAGTTAGGACTGGAACGGCTTATTATCATAGTTGGGTGGACTCTACAACATTTAGCTTGTTCCCTTCGAATCTTTCTACTAGCGTTCTTTATTTTAGCGGTGCTGCTAGTTATGTTAACTTTCCATCTTATGGTATGGGCGGTACTTCTCTTAGCTTTTCTTGTTGGGTTAATTACAGCGCTCTTCCATATGAATCATTTTGTGTTGGTTTTCAGTCTTATAATGCAGACTTTCTTTTTTTTGGAAATTTTCAAAACGATTTGCAGTTTTGGTCAAACGTTAGTGGATCGAGACTTGTTAGTACTACCGCACCTTTGTCTACCGGAACTTGGCTTCACATAGGAGCTTCTGTAAATGATTCTGGCAACTTAGCCCTTTATTTAAATGGTACAGAAATTGCCACTGGAGCAGGTTCGGTGCCTGCTTATTCAACGAGGGCTGCACATGACTTTGGAAAATCTTTTCAGTATAACGGAAATTTTAAAGGCTATGCTGCAGATTTTTGTTATTTTGAAGGCACGGCTTTGACAGAAGCTCAATTTGCAACATTATGGAATAACGGCAATGGCATTAATGCTAATGAAGCTATTGTTATATGAGGATAAAAAATGTCTAAAGATAAACTTAAAAGCACTTTAGCTATTGTGCCTGAATTTGCTAACGGCGAAATACCTGCCCCACAAAAACTAAATGCTTCTTTTAGTTCTGTTGATCAAGCGCTCGAAAGAGTAGAAGAAGCTGTTGGTGATATTTATAGAACTTACAACAATTCTGTAAGTCTTTCAAAAAAGAAAAATATAATTAATAGTTTAGGTAGATATCTTGGGTCTATACAGTCTGTTGATATTCCAGCAGATTTGTACGAAAACTTTAACTTTTCTTTTTTGATGAACAATCTTACCAATGAATGGGTTTTACCTGTTTATCCATACGAGTATTCTTCTACCGCAATACTTCCTGAAGTCCCAAGTGTTGTATTAGGTATTGATGCTTCTGGTTGTGTAGACTATGACGGCAATACTGTTTTTTCTACTCAAGTTGGGGAAAGCGTTGACCTAACAGAGCCTGGTCAGTGGAAGTTTACTAGAAAGTCTAACAAGATCACCAGTTACTCCGTTCCCCAAGAAGGAACGGCTTATGCGACTGGAATTTCTTTTCTTGGCGCAGAGAAGACCAAGTCCGGCTTGCCTGGTTTCCAGTTTGGACAGGCTGATGCTAGTCCAATGTTTTATCCAAATTTAAATATTGGCACAGCAACAAGTTTAGAAATTGCAGCTTCTACAGATACTAGTTATAAGTATGTTTTAACTTTACACCCAGAGCAATTTAAACTTAAAAGTCCTCAAATTAGAAATATTAATTCTACAAATCTCAACGACAACGTAGATGGGACAAACTTAAACCTTTCTTTTGCAGAATTATTTGAAACTCAGGATTTAGGAATTGCGCCTCTAATTGAAAGTACTTCTTACTTAAATCAAAAGCTGCCTTTTTATATACGCTCTAGTTATTCTGCTGGAGAACAAGTGCCCAAGCCTTACCTGCTCCTTTATGATGAGCAGGCTGATACTATTTTAAGTGGTGTCGATTTCTACTATAAAAATGAAACTTCCCTTTACTTAAAAGGAAAAACTCTTTCTACTGATTCTAGCTATCGTTTAGTTGGAATGGGACAAAGTATTTCTGACGTTGTAGAGGGAAATACTTTTGATTTAAGACACCACAAACACAAAGGTCCAAGTGCTATTTCTCACGAAGACCTACTTGGTGTCCACTATAAGCCTTCTAGTGTGTTAGAATTACCTGGAAGTTTAATTTCACAAAACCCATCTTTTGCACGACCTTCTATACAAAGTTTTGCTGGAAACCCACACCCACAATATTTATCTAGGTATGGATATTTTTATGGCGAAGACATTGGAAACCTTTCCAATGCAATGATGGGTCCTTTGGTTTTTTCTCATGCAACTGGTACAATAGGCGATTCTACAAGCGGTGCTCTTGATGTTGTTGACACTGGCGCTGCTACTTATGGTTTGTATTTTTCTGGACTAAATGGCGCTGCTATACGCTGTTTAAATGATTCTACAGATCATCTTTACATGGCTCTTTCTGGCGGTACTTCTTATAGACCAATTTTGCAGATTTCAGATACTTCTAATTTTTCATTTAACAGTGATGGTGTAAATCATATTGCTGGACGAGTTATACCTACGGCTTCAAATATTACAGTTGCCTTTGCAAAAGGTACTGGTGCTTCAGATTCTGAATCTCCTGGAGGCCATTTGTTAGATCTTGCCGGTCACAATCTTAGTCTAAATTATGAGTACTTGTCAGCTGCTGGCTATCACGAGCCAGCACGAAGAACTAAAGCTCTTATGCTCGGAACTGGCTCAACTTCAATTCTAAGCCGAGGTTCGCGCAACTTACTTCTTGAAAGTGTTGGCAACAGTCAAGATGTATCAGTTGGTGCTTTTAGCAGTAAAGTTGATCTAATTGGTGACGGTGTAGGCGTTGAAATAGTAGATGCCGTTAATTCTTATGTAGAAATAATTGGAACCTCTGACGCTGGTACAATTACTGACATTGAAGAAGGCGAAAAGCGAATTATTGCCGATAAAATTTACCTAAAAGGAGAAAGAAAAAATAGTACTCAGTCTAGCTATTTAACTGTATCTGACTTT